>Ga0307510_10005484_pt1 | contig 15122 bp, 16 predicted proteins | sample 12_EM_MG_FD_207224 | JGI IMG/M metagenome (GOLD analysis project Ga0307510, IMG submission 207224) | Populus trichocarpa ectomycorrhiza microbial communities from riparian zone in the Pacific Northwest, United States - 12_EM | ecosystem: Host-associated > Plants > Roots > Unclassified | place...
TACCTTTCTGTACCAACGAACAGATCCGTGTCTCCTGGCCCCAACAGAAAAAAAAAAGGGAAAAAAGATAAGAAAATAATAGAATGTATTTAAGCAACATTCGGATAATTGTCGCTCGACTCGCTTCAGTTGTTATTGCACCAGACCAATCAGCTTGCCACGGACATCAAGTTGGTCCAATGGGACGAACACGGATCTTACAGTAGCAATTATGCCACCAGCGAAAGGAATCACAATAACGCTGCTTATGGTACCTGCAAACCACTGCGACGTGTCAGAATGTAGGGGAGCTTTCGATGTCATGCGACCTCATCGACGGCTGGGGTTCGGAGGCGCGGGATGGACGGCCCGGCCGATTCACCGTGGGCTGTGGCCGGAACGGCGAATGTGGCGGACGACCCGGGCCGCTGGCCATTGGTAGGCGCGGCGCAACTCAGGCAGATTACCCTATTGCGGGGCCACTGTGGCAAAGTGGTTGGTGACTGGGTGAACCGGTCGCTGGAGGGCCCTTAGCTGGGATCCCCTCTTTTGCCACTTTTAGGGGGTTTTAGTATTGCCCTAAAGGGGTGGAGTCCCACACGGGCACACCGGCCCGGGAAAGTGGCCGGAGGCCGGCTGGGGTGGCTGGGGTGTTCGTGCCTAAGTCGGAGGAGAGCCTGTGCATAAATGCATTTCCCCCTGGGGTTCCCGGTCTCACGGGCTCCAAGCCGGGGTGGGGCCTGAAGGTAATTCTCGTGCCTACTCCCACGCCAGAAAAACTGGCAGGCTTTTCCAAAAAAAAAAAACAGATTACCCTATTGCCCGTTACTCATATCGATCCATCTGCGGTATTTTCCGCGAACGCTGCCAAGAGCAGCAAAATCAGTCGCATGTCCAATAAGATTTAACTTTTTAGAAAATGAGATGTCAGCGCTTTCCTTCGTTGGATGTGTATCATAACATGAATATGTTGCCAATGGTAGATCGCGCGTGCTCGAGGGGGAGAATGGTCGAGATGAGGCGGCGGCCTCAGGGCACGCGAGATGACTGGAGCGGAGACACTCACTCGCTTACAGACTCTGGCATTGTATCGTACGTACATTATATATGACCGTGGGTACTAATCTTATGGAATTGGACTCCGAATTGGGTGTGATAATCAGTGGGGCCCATATGCCTCGTATCCGGTTTGCCTAATCAACTCCTAAGAATGTGTCCTACGGTGTTCATTAGGTCTGAAGGACATGAGTATGTGCTGCACGTCGACGTGAGAAGCAATGCCTTTCCAATTTGGGTTGCCTCTAATGGGTTCCCAACAGATGGGTTTGTTGGCGTTGATATCCCTGGCTTGCATTATGAAACATTTAATGTCTCCATGACTATATCGCAATTTATCGGGCGCCAGTTTTGGATAATGTCGACGCCCTCGTAGGCATGTAGGTCGATCTCGGACGGGCACCGGTCCTCACGCACACAGACACCGAGCCACAGCCGATTGTCTGGCTCAGGAATAAGCAAATATTGACATCACTAAGTATTCCAACAATCTCGTATACTAAAATGGGATGCTCTGAAGGACGTGAAGTATGGCAACGTACTGTGATCAATGATCGGTGCTTGTCGCGGACCCTCTATTCTTTATCCGCGCCATGCTCTAACAACAGCTGTGCAATTTGTATGTTTCCATTCTTTGTAGCCCTCTGGAATGGTGTCCAATCTCGAATTCCCCGTATTTGCGTGTTCGCTCCATGCTCGAGCAATAGCCGCGTGACATCGAAATGGTCATTGTTCACCGCTTGGAACAAGGGAGATCCGAATTTGGACAGGGCATCAATGTCGGCCCCGTGTTCTAGGAGAATCTGAACGACGTCCGCGTGTCCATATGATGACGCCCAGTGCAGTGGAGTAAAGCTATGAGAGGAGATGGCGTTTACATCGGCGTTGTGCTGTAGTAGTAAGGATGTCACCTCAGCTTGTCCAGAATATGATGCTTCATGGGTCAGAAGTCCAAAGTGATCGTAACGGACGTCTGGTGCTGCGCCGTGCTCCAGCAATAGCTTCATCACCTGGAGATGTCTGCCATCATATGCTTCACACAGGGGAGTTATTTCGCGCCCGTTTGTCGTATTCACTTCGGCCCCGTGATCAAGTAATAGAGACACAGCATTGAGATGTCCCTTGTTCGATGCCCCATGTAACGGGGTTCCGCGATTACCACACCCAGCATTGACATCCTCTCCATGCGTAGAGATGAGGTACTTGGCTGGCCCACAAAGTCCACATGACACTGCATAGTACAATGCAGTTCCTTCGGGACGCGACATGGTATCTGTGACTGTGTCGATGGATTTTCGAAACCCCTCCTGATCCACATCGTGAATCCAAACCCATGATGTAAGATATGGCTTGCTTGGGTTGAATAACTCTTCCATGGCATCTTCAACTTGCGGTGCCACGTTCTCGTACTTGGCATGTTCGAACCAGTGCTGAGCAGCATATAATGCCAGAGGAAACGTCGCAAGTCGCTTCTTGTCCGTTTTTTCGTCCAAATGTAACAGCACCGTGAGGCATGCTCGCGCGAGAACCGTGTGGGCCGCATCTAAGAGGATGTGGCCGTTGCGGGTGTTTCCAGCTTCGGATGTCCGGAGGCGATCGGAAACCAAGAATTCTTTCACTGAAAAGTGAGAGAATTGCACAATTTTCGAGCCATTGTCGTCATCGATGACAGCAATCAAGGTGGAACAGGTCGACAGTATCACTTCTTCTGGATTTTCAGGGCGCCAAGCATCCATGAGATAAGGTGCCGTCACAATGTCAAGGTCAAAGTCGATCGCAAATATCTCCGCGAGCTCTTCGACGCGAAGTGGCCGGATAGCTGCGACCAAGCACTGAAGCAGTCGATGCGCATGGTGCCTTTTCTCTTTCGGGATCCCTTCTAACGTCCGTTCGTACGTCTCATCCAGAGTTGCCGGTAATTCGTCCAGAGTCTTGCGAATGCTTGGAGGAAAACATCGACGTAGGGTATCTAGTTGGCAATATACCCAGCGAAACCTGTCCCAGACATGAGCGATAATAATTAGGTATTTAACAAAGGCGTCTCACATGCCACCGGCTCGTTCTGAGAGCGTCTTGATCACAAGTTCTTTGTCCTCTTCTCTCCATCTCCGCATTTCTCGGTCTGCGTGAACAAAAGAACGGATATAGCTACGGATATCCTCCTTTTGACCATGTTCCTCGTGAAGGGACACACGACGCGATGCGGAAGTAAGAGGGTTGAGAACTGCTTGGATGTCTTGCTCAGGGCGACTAGTGATGCAAACGAACAGATTCGGGTGATTTGACTTGACAAGATCCTCCACGAAGTTCAGCACCTCCTCTCGGGAAGACGGCGTTCCGGTAATACTCGGACACTCATCTAGAGCATCCGCAATGATGAAAACCGGTTGTTCTGAGAGTTTGAGCATGGTTCCGAGACACCTTGCGAGAGCCGCATGGCTTGGTCGTTCGGAACCATCGCGGCACATTTTGAACAATTTGTGAAGAATATCCCGACAAGTATCCGAGTCGTCACTGAGTTGGGAAAGAAGGGAAGCTAACAAGCCACGGACATGGCGCTTGGAGGCATCCTTGAAGTCGAAGTAATAGTAGGCGACCAAGGCCGATCTCTCTTCTCTCATGTTCTTGATATCCTCGATAACAGTGGAGCTAACTAAATTAATGTTTTATAACAGGGACAGACAAAAGACAACGCACCAAAGGATGCTTTTTCCGGCACCAGCTACGGAATTGAGAAAGGAATCGGTGCATATCAAGACCGAATGGGCAGAAGAAGCGTACGATTGCCAAGAATCCACAACAGAGAACCTTTCTCTTTCCATTCTCGGAATGTGCTGCCTTGAATAAACCAACTTGCAGTCCCACGATGCTGAATGTTGCATGCATTATTATGGTTGATGGAAGGGTCGGGAGGAGAGAGCCAGTTTTGAAGCTTCTCTTGCAATTGATTTCCTGCGAGTGCGCGTCAGCTTTGAAGGTCAACGATGGCACCGTCAGGAAGAGACAAACGTTGAAGTTCATCCAATCCTGTTTTAGGACACAATGGGAAAATAGGGTCGGTACCTGCACGAAATCGGAAAGAAACTATGGCGTACTTTCATTGGCCGTTTGCACCTTATCACCGATATCTTCAGCGAGCACCTTGATTTCACTGACGTTGCCATCGACGTGATGCGCAACCTCCAAGTTTTTCGCCACCACCATTAGGCTCTCCTCTTTCGTAAGCAAGTCAAGTCGTAGAAGCGCATTCTCGACATCTCTCCTTCCTATCAGCTTCTTCAAAAGTTTCTCTGAGTTACAGTCAGCCGAGAAGAGTATAAGTATGTGAAGCAACCCACTCATTCGTCTCTGGGCCATCAACTTTGTCGAAATCGCAAGGATGGAAAGGATCTGTGCCATGACCTTCCCAAGCAACTCGGTGAATTCATTCCTGATTGGGATCCCGGTGTAACCGTTCAGACGTTGAAGGAAGAAGTGAATGCGCTCGAACAGGTGGATGAGTGTCTCGTGGTCTGCCGCGACATCTCTCACTGCCTGTGAATTTGAGTATTAGACATACGCGCGACAAACTTGCTTGTGAAAAGACACCTACGGCGAGAAGAACACCGATACCAGTGAAGATTGTTTTGGCGGGTGAGAATGGCTGAGGGCCGGATCATGTTAAAGAACGACAATACGGGAAGAATGACCTGGCTTACAATACCGATTCCTTCCCCAAGCGTTGTTGAAAACGTAAATAGGATATGAACAATCGGATCCAACCACGCCATCAATTCAAGTTTGTCATCACCCTTGCGTATGGCGCTGAGGGTCTGAGCTTGGGTTCGAAGTTCGTTCGAGAAGGACTGGGGACTGTCGCATTTGTCGAGCTGGGCGGCAAAGGGATGGGTGTCGAGAGAGTTTCCCGTGGTCCTCTTGTACTCGCTCGAGGCAACCTCAAATATTGCTGTAAAGTTATCTGCCAATCGTGAAGGGCCTCCTACTTGGTTGATGTTAGACATGGGTAGAGAACTATCAGAGGAACTTAGGAAGGGTGAGGGTCGCGACTGAAGATACGTCGCACGGAGTGCGGCTGTATCACTCAGCCTGTATGTCAGCCAACGAACACAGCCCCGATGCGGTGCACGTCAGATGACTTTGTGATTCAAGCCTGCTTCAAGGTGAGCACGCGCTGTAGCCTACTCGGAAACGACGCGAGCCGCGCCGCAGATCTCTGGGCTCGAGCTGGTCTGGTCAATTCACATTGTGCTTGATCACGTGTGCTGCTCCTGCTACTGCGCCAAGGCGCGGCACGCTTTTTTTTTTTTTTTTTGAATTGTTTATACTCAACCGCCCATCGGCGAGTCGTGCTACTACACAGGTAGCTACGGTATGTAGTTCGGGGAAGTGCTATGCGTAGGTACTTAGGGGAGCGATCACGCTCGCTTAGCCTCTCACTAGATCTCACTCCTTTCGCCCTCATTCCCTGCACACCTCGCCTTCAACTTGTCTTACCAACCCTCGTTGCCTTATGACTGACCCTTTTCTCCCCTATGGCCAAGCCCCTCCTCTCACTGCACCCCAATTCCCCGGCAGAAGAAATGCTGTGGCCAACACCCCCAAGTACGCGCCGCCTCGATGAACCCGTCGCTCCACGTTGCACATGTACACGGCCCCTCGCAAGTCAGGTCTCAGCCTAGACCATGTTGGGAAGGACTCTCGCTGTACATAGGATCGATCAGGCCTCTTTTCGTGCGTTCCCTTCTTTCCTTTTCCTATTAGACCCCCAGCAATCCATTCCAGTACCTCTTATACTTTAGCCCCTTGCCATCGAACGTCGCTGCATCTCCCTCACCCTCGTCGGCCATGCACTCACTGTCGTGCACTTGGATATGATTCAGTAAATGCCTCTTCATTTTTCACACTGCTGCCCCTCGTCATCCTCGCTGCGCGGGTCTGCCACCAACAGGACCGTATTCACCTTTGCACTCGTTTTCCCTTTCCCCCCTCTTTTCGCTTGTGTGTTCTTGTTCTCGCCCGACCGTCTGATGACAAACTGAGCTACCGTGCTGTCGTCCGTCTTTCTGGATATGTGTAAGTTTGTATTCTTCTTCCTGTCGTTCCCACCACCTTCGCAGACCGTGCTGCTCCACGCGAACGCCTCAAGTCTACTCGCTGACCGCCTCGCGGCCTCTCGTTCCTTCGCACCTCTACTCCGTCACGTGACTCACCTCCGCTCAAGTTTCCTTCGCGCGCTCTCGATCGATTCGAAATCGCTGCCTCTCTAGCTCTCTCTCTTCTCTCCGAACTCACTTCTAGACCTCTCCGGTTTAGCTCATTTCAGAGGAATGGGATTCATCAGCAGGAACTGAAATGCGTGTCGAGGCTTTAACAAAAACACCATATGTACTTCATCGTAGCCAGTACAATATATTATAAGGGACTAAAAAGATGTCAGAACGGGTTTTACCATGCAACTTGGGAATATTAATGACCTGAACCGACGCTTCCGTTGTTGTACACAAAGTTTGTCCAGGGAGTGAAGACCAGGGGGACCTTCGCTTTTATGAGACTGGAGTGCTTGAGTCATCCACATAACGGCAGAATAGGGAACTCAGCCATACAGCATCAACTTCAGTTCTCAACCTCGTCGGCAACAGCAACTGAAATTCCTGATACATGATGATGATAACACATTGACGAGCGTATCTCTGCATCCCTACTTCAAAATGCTGAATCCTCACGTTGTGAAAAGGCGTCCATTTTTAATTCTCGAAGCGTGCGCGCTCCTCTACAAGAATAGACACCGCTTCAGGAAAGCGGGGCGTGATCGTGCAATCATACGGAACAGGGCGGCTGCATGCCAGGACGGCACATTAGCCAGGTCGGAAGCTTCCGTTAAGACTACAGTACTCACACGATCATCCCGGCGTCCACAAGCGTGTCCAGGTCCAATGGGACTTCCTTCCCATTCTCGTCCTGCGCCCGCTCGAAATTCAGAGCCCACAGCATGCGGGCTATGTCGATGAAGAGCGAGTCAGCAGCCAGCTCCTTGCCCACGCAGATCCGCCGCCCAAACCCAAACGAGACGTGCCCTGTCTGATTTGTTTCTGCGGGGCCAGCCGACAGCTCTCCTTGCTCGTCAAGGTGTCGCTCTGGTCGGAATTTATCTGCGTCTTCGCCGAATACCGCCGGTCGTGATTGCAGTGCCAGATGTTCGATATACACACAGTGCCTTTCGGAATGAACATGCCCTCGTACCAGTCGTCTTTGATCACGGCGTGGGGCATCCCCCATGGTACGGGAGGACACCAGCGGAGGACCTCTCTGACGATGGCACACACATATGGAAGACGTGGTGCGTCAGCAAAGGTAGGAAGACGGTCACGGCCGACGACGGAATCGAGTTCGGCTTGTGCTCGACGCTGCACTTCCAGGAAGGAAATCATGGCAAGCGCCCACCAACATAGGGTGGTTGCGACTGTCTCGGCACCTCCGGCACTGAAGTACGTCTTGTCTTCATACGGCAGATGAAATCGATCATGTGTACTCACTACAATGTTCCTGCGAGGTACGACATTTCTGCATCACTGAGATGATGATGCTTGGGGTCCTGCAGCAGAGACGCGCAGAAACTTGGTCGGTTCCCTCCATTGGCCTATGTCGTGTTACTTTGGCTCCGGATGCCGTACTTAGAACGACTACGCACGAGGTCACCTCGGACACGATCAAGAAGGCCTTTGAACATCGCATAGTCCTCGGTAAATTGTTTCAAACCTTCTTGCTTCCATTTCGCGAACCTTTTGTGGATAGTATGTCAGCATACAGATCGAGATCATGAGAAAGAATCCAAGAACCTCTCGGGTATGTACACCATCCAAGGGAATATATTCACCAGATACCTCCCAGGTTTCATAGCATTGCTGATGCGGAGAATGAAGTCCTCAATGTCCTTGACAGCCGGGTCATTTATTGACTCGAGTGTCGGGTAGTCATAAACAATGGACATGATTGTTGAGGCTCCTGCACGATGAAATTGCTTTGGGAGATCTACATCGGCAGAGGATGAAACGAGTGATGAAGCCAGTATCGTGGCCTCCTTTGTCTGAATAGGGTGATAGTTTTGCACCGCCCTCTTAGTAAGTGCCTCGTGCGCGGCACGGCGTATGCGACGATAGCTGCACGAATATCATTGAGTTTTCAAGTTGAGAGTATAAGCATCGCGTGATCTGATTACCAGGACCGTCTATGACACTCACCGGTCTCCAAAACGCATCCCCCCGAATAATAGGTCCTGAGACATGATCTCCTGTACCATAATGTATCGGGGACGATCAGAGTAGTTGATCGCACGGCGTTCGAGAGGTTCAACACATGATTTAAGACTGTTAAGCACAACTGTAGGCTGTCCAGCGGCGTTAAGATACATCACTTCTCCTGCGATTTCCACGAATCCAGCTCAGCACAGACCGGAGCAGATGATCGCGTACACACCGAACCGGTCCTTGCAATCCATCGAGAACAACCAATTCATATTCATTAGTTGAAGGGCATTCCCAATAATAGGCAAACCACGGGGACCCGGAGGTACTTTTCTCCATGGACTTTGGACATAGCGAACGACGAAGACGACAACCAGCCCGAGCAAGATACCTGCGATGGATGTCCTGGCCTCCCGGATGGCGTTGGCCGCGGGAGCTCTCAGTGACCATAAAAACATCAATTTTGAAGCCACAACATCCATGACAGAAAGGGATCTGTCTACAGGCACAGAAAACTCTTGTGCAGAGACGCTGAGGATCTGGCAAAACCCAAATAGGAACTTCATGGTGGCCAGGATTAAGTGTGTCATTGTAACGAGGTACGTTACAGGGATTTTGAAGTCGAATGCCAATTGGAGAAAAGATTAGGCCGGAAGAGCGTGTAAGAAGGGTGAGGGGGAAGTAGGAGAGCAAAGAGACGATGACGGAGGGCGAGCAAAGGCCCCAGGCAACGACCAATGAGGGGGGCTTGTCAGCAAGGGCGCGAGGCGATCAATGCGCGAGGCGGATGGGGGTCTTGCCGACCGGAGCTAGATCAAGGGTTGAGAGGGCGAGAATGGGAAGGGGATGTGCGCGTATGGGACGAAGGCGGCCGTATAGCGATTTCGCGAAGATGAAGCGATGTAGAAAGAGTTAACATCAGGAAAACCCCTAATTTACTTTTTGTTACTTTTTCATACTTTTTCGTACTTTTTTGAAAAAAGTACGAAAAAGTACGAAAAAGCCGAGTCCTCTACTTTTTTGAAACTTTTTCAAGGGGGTCAAAAAAGCTAATTGTCTTCCAAAAGTACCGTAACGCAAAAAAGTGTAACAAAAGTAAAGTCGAATACATTAAGTTAGGGTGAGATGTGCAAGCAAATGTAAGTAGCGGTATTTTCGAAAAGTACACAAACTCATTATCACAGAATCTCGAATGAGTGATGATCCGCAAATCTATTTACATAGTAAATGGGATACTTATCAAGGCTGTTGTCCTGAGTGATAGCCTGACTAACACGTTTGCGTCTGAAATATGGGAGAAGATGCACTGCACATAAAATGGTATCCACATGCACCACCTGTAAGAGCAGTTTCCCGTTGCAATATTCGTGTTCAATGAGCCACATCCCTGTCACCTTGTCTCTACACCCAGAATCCTCAGAGAGAATATACCACCATACCAGTGCCACAGGATAATCTTTGCCACCATATGTGAAAGAAAAAAAGAGGAGAACATGGGCGACAACAAAACTGGACATTGGGAGCTGTGTATCTCCCCCATTGCATGTATTCACCAAAACGGTGTCCTGTCACGGGGGGCCCTGTCGCCACTGCCATGTTGATTGAATCTGTTCTTGACAAAGGCCACATATACCACATGGGTCACTAGGGGCGAAGTAGACTGAGGATGCTGAACTGTGCACGGATAACTTCTTAGTGAAGGTTGGGAGGGTGGAGACAGAGACATCCAAGTCAGAGGCGTTATGTTAAGGTCCAAGGGCCTTAAAGACGCGACATGCATGGGTTGGTTTGGCAACGACTGGAATTGCTTAGTGGGTTGTCCTCCTAAGGCAATGATCACGTGAATAGCACGGTACTGGTTGGCTACACAGTATAATGAGTAAGTCCCTGATGATAAGGGCAACTTCTAAGTGTTCTGATAGATGATGAAGGGGAGAGCTTCAAGAGGGGGTTGAAGCGACTGAGGGTTCAGACTGTTGACTCTGAGAGTCCTGGGTGGGAGCTACAAGTCTTGGATTGAAAACCAAGTTAGGCTTAGGGCCTAACTGCTAAAAGTACGAGTGTTTATATACAAGTGAGAAGTAACGGGTCACAAGAGTCACAGGAATATAGGGTCACGTATAGTAAGGTTCATCATGAGTTGGCAGTTCTAAGTATAGCTCCATTATGAGCTGGCGGTCCATCATGATGTGGCAATAAGCTGGCAATCCATAAAGGGTTAAATGGTGATGCTGCGGAGTGCTGCGGACTGCGGAGTGATGGCATGTGATATCTGACTGTGGAATGGTCAGGTGATCCATCAGGTGACTTGTCAGGTGGTTTGGTGGCAGTCCGAGCGGCGCGTAAGGTGTTAAGGCTTCAATGGGCCTTGATAGTACGACTTGTACTAAGAGTGAACTGGTGGCGAGTACTTGAAGAGGTAGAAGTCTCTAGTATTACTAGAGACGACTCTGAGGGGCTTATGTAAGAAGTGGGCAAAAGGGGAGGCACAAGGGAGGCTTCAAGAACATTGATATTGTTAATCAAGTCAAGCTTAGGGCTTGACTGTCGAAATACAGGGCGCTTATATACAGGCATGACCGCGCACGGGCCATGGTCACTAAGGTAGGTACTTCTGGTCAAGAGGGGGCTGTCTGTATCGTATGGTACTCCGCGGACAAGTGCTGCGGTCTGTATGAGTCGAACAATAGAGAATGAGCGAGAGCGAATGAGGGATCAGGGAATTGCCTAATCTATCCTTAATCGGGGAACAATGGCAGTGGGTCATTCCAAGAAGAGGAGCGTCGTCATGATGCGATGACGACCACAAGGTTTGAGGTTGATCTGAGGAGATCTGATCTCTGCGTGCCCATTCTGGTCTAATGGGCGTCTAGCGTAAGCAACTACCCTTTAAGGTAGTCCGTATTGATAGTGACCCAATTAAGGGCCATGTCACTATCCACGTTGTCTGCAGAGCTTTGCGTGGATGAGGGATTGTCTGTGGATCCTCCAGAAGAGGTCGACTGGTGGCCCTGACTCTGGGGCGAGGTGCCAGCTATGGGCAACGAGGCAGTAGGCATGATTGAGTGATAACTGCCTTCTCTACTAGTGCGTTGGCATATGGGTGCTGAAGAGGGACTTGTAGGTGACAGGGAGTGTTTGTGGGACACAGGAGGAGGGGGATCGTCATGGTACGTCCTCCAGGTTCTAATAGGGAACTCTCCGGCGGGTATGGCAACTGTGCTGTCCTCAGTATTTAGGTATTGGGTTGGTTCTAGTTTTGGAGGCGGTGTATCCTCTATAGGACTATCCTGGTCCTCCAGTGGGTTCTCTACTAGGGGTGGCTCTTGGTATAGCTCCATTGAGGAGTACTGGCGATGGTGGGTGTTCCAAGGAATAGGGGTAGGAGGCTGGGCTGTTGGTAGATTGAAGTCTGGGTAGATGGACATCGCAGGGGAAGGTGATTGTGCCATAACGACTTGGGATGGTCTGGTCCATTGGGGTATGACTGGTATGGGCTGCTCTGGCATAGCTGGTCTGGTCCCCTCTGTCCTAGGTGGTAGATCCTCTATGGGCGGTAGAGACGGTGGGTTCAATGGTAATGGTGCCTTTCCCATAAGCTCTGGTGGCAAAGCACTAGGGAAGATGACTGGTGGTTTGGTAGCTGGCTTTAGGTTGTAGGATACAACCTGTGGTGTGTCCAAGGAGGGGTAGGGTAAATGAGAAAAATTGGGTGGATCATAACATAAGGGAATGAGTGGGGAATGAGTGATTGAGAGCACAGAATAAAATGGTGGAAAAATGAAGGAAAATTGGTGGTAGGGCCCAGGATCATAACATGTTAGGGTTGTTCAATTGCTGGTAATGGAGGAACTTCCGTATGAGGTTGGGGAGTTCAGGTTTGTTGATATATGCTGCCATCTCCATCACTGAGCTTTTGTAGTCTGAAAGACATGTTAGCGATGTCACAATATACAAGTGCCACTTATGGGTGGTCTTGCCCAGATCAGTGTGAGCAAGGATGCTCGGATCATTCACAATTTTGAGAGGCCCGGCGGAGTGTTTGCTTGCGGTCCCTCTAGGCTCCTTATTATATTTCCTTCGCATCAGGTCTGTGACATTTGTTAGAAGTCACACAGCGCACGAGGGAACATAGGGTACATACCTATCAGTTTCAAAGAGCTGTCGAGCTCTGACCAATCCAGCATACTGCGCTGCATAAAATCTATTCATGCTGCAGACAACTTGTTGAGACATTGATTGGTAAGAAGGATTTGCTTCAGAGGCTCGTGATGGTTGCTTCAGCACCATGGTTCTTTGATGGCCTTGATGTGCTTCGACTCTGTAATGGACAAGCACAGTCCATTTGGCGCTCCAAAAAGATGAATCATTTCTGGGTAATGATTGGTAGAGTGCTGTCGTGGGAGCAAGAAGCCTTTCTCTCTGATCCCAACCTCCTGGAAAACCGCCTGGTACTTGTGAAAGTGGGAAAGAGCGTCTTCAAGTTCAGCAAGGGTCTTCTCCGTAATGATATTGTGCCAGGCAATATAACAAAATTCTAGGAATGCGCAAATTGTGTAGAGCATCCTATTGGGCACATACCCTTTGATTGCGGGTAGGTACACCTGTTAAGAATTGTTAAGGCTTCAATGGGCCTTGATAGTACGACTTGTACTAAGAGGTGAACTGGTGGCGAGTACTTGAAGAGGTAGAAGTCTCTAGTGTTGCTAGAGATGACTCTGAGAGGCTTATGTAAGAGATGAGGAAAGGGGAGGCACTTTGGGGAGCTTTCAAGAATGTTGATATTGAGAATCAAGTCAAGCTTAGGGCTTGACTGTCGAAATACAGGGCGCTTATATACAGGCACGACCGCGCACGGGCCATGGTCACTAAGGTAGGTACTTCTGGTCAAGAGGGGGCTGTCTGTATCGTATGGTACTCCGCGGACAAGTGCTGCGGTCTGTATGAGTTGAACAATAGAGAATGAGTGAGAGCGAATGAGGGATCAGGGAATTGCCTAATCTATCCTTAACTGGGGAACAATGGCGGCGGGTCATTCCAAGAAGAGAAGCGTCGTCATGATGCGATGACGACCACGAGGTTTGAGGCTGATCCGAGGAGATCTGATCTCTGCGTGCCCATTCTGGTCTAATGGGCATCTAGTGTAAGCAACTACCCTTTAATGTCGGGAACTCACTACTTTATGGGTAGCAAGACTCGACGACGGCGCGGAGTTGAAGGTGACTGATCCAAAGGAGCAGCAAGGAGACGTTGAGGAGGAAGAGACAGAAGGCAAGGAGAGGCGGGATGGAGTAGACCGTGGAAGACGAGGGACAAGCTGCTTGACGATGAAGGAGCTTTGAAAGGCTCCAGTGTGGGGGATTGACAAGAGAACAGTCTAAGGACTGTTCACCTAAATTCGTAGGTCTTATATACTAATACAGGGTGGTCTGTGCGCAGTTTAGGGTAGGTACAATTACAGGTAACGGGGGACTGCACAGTCAATGCGCAGTAACTGCGGATTACATTATACATCTCGATTAGGGTTAGCCCTAATGAGTCGTGTCTTCGTTGATCGAGTCGCGTCGCGTGTTCATTGATTGTTTAGTGGACGCGTCTTGTTGATCGTTCCCACGATCTGCCATGTGTTGATCAACGGGTTAGATGCGCGTCCAAAGCGTGTCCTGTCAGGTGACGTTGTTGATGACCAATTCCTTGATAGGTCATATGTTATCTTCCCAGGGTCACAGGGTCGTAGGTTCCCAGGGTCACGTGCTGATAAGTCATGTGATGTACGAATGGCGAAGGGGTCACGTGATGAGTCACATGTAGGGTCATGTGATATGTTCCCACGGTCACGTGGTACTAAAGTTACGGGTTTGTAGCTGAGACTGGGGGGCGCAAGTACCGCTCGCGACAGTATCCCCTCTTTAGGATCTCCTTGTGCCTGCAAGGCTCGTATGCGTATCCCCTCTTTAGGGCGATTATGGGCGTGGAATTCGGCAACTAGTTCTTTGGCGTGTGTTAGTTCTCCAGCTGGGATCCATGAGTTGTCTGCATCTGTGTAGCCTTTCCAGTGGACGAAGTACTATGTGCTCTTGCGATTTCTGGTGGGACGTGCTGCTAAGACTTTGTAGATTTTGTAATGTCCTTCTTCTCCTCCAACGATTTCTGGAGGGGGTCGCTCGAAATTGGGTCCATGTGCTTGTGTTTCGTGGTAGGGTTTCAACAATGAGTTGTGGAATACAGGGTGAACCCTCATGGTCTCAGGTAATTGCAGTTTGCAATTCGTAGGTGAAGCCCATATGACCTTGAAAGGTCTGTATTGTCGTGGAGCGAGTTTCGCTTTGGGGTGTGTCGTTTGTAAGTTGGTGGCTTCCAAGAGTACTAGGTCATCTTTGTGGAATGTGTAGGATAGTTCTTCGGGTCCTCCGCTTCACATTTCTTTGGCCGTGATTATGAGTGCTGCAGTGACTTCTTTGCATATTTGCTCTAGGTATTGGATGCGGTCATCCACGCTTTGTAGTCTGGTCTGTAGTTGCAAGGGTGGTTTAAAGGTTGGCTGAAAGCCATACCAGACTTCGAAGGGTGATCTATGGGTGCTGCGGTGCGGTCATGCATTGTGTGCGAATTCGATAATGGGGAGGAGTGTGGTCCAATTGTCTTGTTGGAAGTTTCCACAGATACGAAGGTATTGCTCGATTACTTGGTTAACTCGTTCTGACTCTCCGTCAGTTTGAGGGTGAAACGCAGTGGACAATTTCTGCTTGATTCCGAGCTTTCTCCAGAGTTCTTGTGTTACTTGTGCAGCAAATTGTGGTCCTCGATCAGAGATGATCGCCTTGGGGACGCCTGTTCTTTTCCAGA
>Ga0307510_10005485_pt1 | contig 15122 bp, 15 predicted proteins | sample 12_EM_MG_FD_207224 | JGI IMG/M metagenome (GOLD analysis project Ga0307510, IMG submission 207224) | Populus trichocarpa ectomycorrhiza microbial communities from riparian zone in the Pacific Northwest, United States - 12_EM | ecosystem: Host-associated > Plants > Roots > Unclassified | place...
CGTGCCGGAGAGCGTGAAGACCGGCATTCGCTTTGTCTACGTCGAAGACGTCAAGGAGGTCCTCACGGAAGTGTTCGGCGGTACGCCGCTCGTCGAGCGTCTGCGCGACACGTTGACGCCGCCGTAAAGTTAAAAACTGCCGAGCTTCAGTTCACATTTCCCACTGCTTTTGCACTTTTGCTTTGCTATCCATCCAAAGCTTTCTCCCCATATACAACGCAACCACGTGACTCGGACTAGAGCGCCTGCCGCACACGCAATTTTTCTAATTGTATTTTACGATCATCTTTTTTTGTTGTTTGCAACCACCCCTCATCTACAATTCCCTAAATGACACGTTAATACGCAATGCCCTGCGTTCTTTCTTCTATTTGGCATGATACACGACCGCATCTTCAGAGCCACTCGACGGTCTGTGAAAGGAAAAGATGCCCGGCAAAAAGGGGAAGAGTCAGCGCGCGTGCCCACGTCAAAGAAATCGGGAAAACGTACGCCAGGCGGCTTGGACGTGATGTCGTACGTGACGCGATTGACGCCCGCGATCTCGTTGGTGATGCGCGACGAGATACGGCGGAGGACCTCAGGCGGGAAGACGAACCAATCGGCGGTCATAAAGTCCTCCGACTGCACGGCTCGGAGTGCGATCACCTGCTCGTACGTCCGCCGGTCGCCCATGACGCCCACGGCACGCACGGGCAGCAGCACCGCGAACGCCTGGCTGATGCGCTCGTACAGGCCCGCCGCGCGGATCTCCTCGAGGTAGATCGCGTCTGCGCGTTGCAGCAGCTGCACCTGCGCGCGCGTCACGGGCCCTAGGATCCGGATCGCGAGGCCGGGGCCGGGGAAGGGGTGGCGCTGCACGAGCGACGTCGGGATGGAAAGTAGCCGGCCGAGTGCGCGTACTTCGTCTGCGTAGGTGTGTATATGGGATAGGTGTGCGGCGCGTGAGCGTATGAAGGAAGAGAAGCGGTGGTAGTGTGTTAGCGGCGGCAGGCGGGGTAGGTAAATATACCAGCGCGCGCGACCCACCTTTGAAGAGCTCGCGAAGAGGCTCGATCAGCTTGAGTCTCATGTCCTTGAGCAGGCCGCCGACGTTGTGGTGCGTCTTGATCGTCGCGCTCGGGCCCTTGAAGCTGATGCTCTCGATCACGTCCGGGTAGAGCGTCCCCTGGAGTAGCCACTCGATCTTGCCCTTGTCCGCCTCGACCTTCTCGAGCTTGGCGGCCTCCTCCTCGAAGACGTTGATGAACGTGTTCCCGATGATTTTGCGCTTCTGCTCCGGGTCCTCGACACCCTCGAGGCGCGAGAGGAAGAGTTCGGACGCGTCGACGATGGTCAGGTTTACGCCGAGGTCCTTGTTCAGCCTGTCGTTCACCTGCACCGCCTCGTTCAGGCGGAGTACGCCATTGTCGACCATGATGGCATGGAATCTAGTCAGACGGACTATGTGAGAGACAACGCTAACGCTCGTTGCCCTGAAAGGGCGCACCTGTCGCCAATGGCTTCGTGCATGAGTTTAGCGGCGACCGTGCTATCGACACCACCGCTGACGGCACCTATAACCCGACCGGTTTTGCCACAGATTTCACGGATGCGAGCAATTTCCTTCCCTATAAACTCTTGCTACGGCAGCGTCGTGTAAAGCTCTAGTCACAAACGTCAACATATAGATGTATTTATCCATACCATAGTCCAGTTGCTTTTGCAGCCACAGACATTGCGGACGAATCGGGAGATGACCTCCTTTCCCCGTGGGGAGTGCGTCACCTCTGGATGAAATTGTATGCCGTAGAGTGGTTTCGCGTTATGGGCAATGGCGGCATAGGGCGCGGATGTCGTATGGCCGATGATATGGAAATCTGGAGGGGGCGCAGAGATCTGGTCTCCATGAGACATCCATACCTTCAGAATCCAACCCCAATCAGCGGCAGGACTACGGGACGAGCAGCATTCACGCGAAAACAAAAAAATGTTCGTCGCACCTCCATCTCGTCGCCCAGCCCTTCGAACAAGGCATCGGCGGACGACCGATCGCTCCCAAACTTGTTGATTTGCACGCGGGCAAAGCCGTATTCGCGATGCGAGCACTTTGCGACGGTGCCCCCGAGATTCCACGCGATTTCCTGGACAGGTAATGAGGAGTGGGATGTGTGTCCGAGCCAAAAGGGCGAGGCGATTGTGAGCGAAGGTACATGGATCCTTCCTGTACACACACCTGTAGGCCGTAGCATATCCCTAGAATGGGCACACCAAGCTCAAAGATGTCAGGGTCGACGTGGGGGGAATCATTGTCATAAACTGAATACGGAGAGCCTGACAGGATGACACCTACGAACAACGATCATAAGAGTCAACGATAAAGGACGAAAGATCAAGAAAGCGCACCCTTTGGCTTCCATCCGAGCTCCTTGATCTTCTGGGTACATGGCATGAGCTCGGCATATACATTGAGCTCTCGACACCTCCGGGTGATGAGATGGCTGTACTATACGCCCAAACGCTAAGATTGGGAGGCCGCGACGACACAACTATCTGACCTGAGATCCAAAATCCAGGATTAAGATGGTATCGAACTGGTCATGTATCTCTGCCATCGTGGTTTGGTGTAGGGTAGTCGAAGAAAATAAGTTATCAGGTCCCGATCTGGGATGTAAACGCGTAAACCGACTCGACTCGGATAAGCTGGGAAATAAAAATCACAAGCACAAGACAAGGTGTCTACATAGTGTCTACAGAGCCAGAGCCATACAAAACAGAACAAAAACAAACAAGATATAACCTATATAACCCCTTCTACATCTCATCGTCTCTCTCATGACGCTAGCGGCGCCGCCATGCTTCTTCCTCTTCCGCGAAATCCGCCTCGGGATCCACGGTGAGCAACTCCCCGACCTCTCGACATATTGAAATACCCGCCACGCGGTGGCACTGGCGGTCTACCATACTCCTGCTGTTGTCTGCGATCCCAGCCTCCTCGAGGAGAATCCGAGTCTTGATCGTCCGTGCCAGTTGCCGGCGGTGGCGGTCGCGTCGTACCGTTAGGCTTGGAGGTACCTGGTGTCGGGCCATGTCCATTCACAGGCGCGCTGCCTCGCCCGCCCCGATTGGGATTTGTCATGATATGCACTGGCCCAGAGCTTGGGGCATAGCCGCTGAACATGCAGTCATGCAATCAGAATCCTTCAGAATCCTGTGAAAAACTTAGACAACAAACCTCGCGTGCGGTCGAGGTCTCCATGGATTGGGTGGCGCTCCTTGACCTCCTGGGCCAGAGCTCAGAGTGTGCGTGGCGAACCGCATTTTAGTCTGGACATTCGCCATTCGTGGTGGCGGTGGCGGTGGCGGTTGTGCGTTTGGGTTGACGGGCGATATGTATTGTCGGTTCGTTAGGTTGAGGCACGCATTGAACTCGACCGTCGATCCCCGGTATTGAGAGCATCGGTTGTTGAGCGTCGTCCCCGAGATAAACGGTACATCCCAGACGACGTCAACATTCTTTGTGTTAACGCCAATCACGACACCCTTTGCAGAGAGCGGCACCCCGCCGCTCTCCTGTACCATAACAACACGGTCGCCGAGGTCGAACTTCTGATTCTGCAACCGGTAAACCGCATGTTCTGGTTTGAGCACTGCCCTCCGAGGGACATTCTTCACCATTGCACGCTTAAAGATGGATGTCGATCGCTCTTTCATAAATCCATCGGCCAATTGTTCGATTTCCTTGACGATACTCTGCAGAGATAATCAATATCGCGCCTTCATTTGGGTAGCTAGGAACGGACCTTGTCCAATTGTTCACATTGCAGCGGCACTGGCTCAAAATCGCGCACACCCTTGTTCGCTAACCACGTCCGAATCTCTTTGGCCTTGGCACTGGGGTCGTCATCAGAAGGAAAAACAGTCGATGCCTTCACCATATCTGTACATAGCTTCAGTTTCGTGTTCAGAAGGGGGGGAGTATGGGCATACCATCACCACCGCGATCGAGGATCCTAAACACTTGGGGATATTTTTCCTGCACATGAAACGTCGACATCTAATCTCGTTCATCAGCGGGCCACTAACCTTGTAGTCGCGGATCAAGTCAATCGCGAGGTCGCTGAACTGCCAGACGTTCCCATTCTTGTTAGAGTAATTGAGTACCTTCATACCCTTGCCCTCAAATTTGATGCTGATGCCCAAGTTAACCTTCTGATCGTCTCCAACGAGAACCATGAAACTGGACGTGACACGTGAGAGAGCGCGCTTTGACATGGCGAGCATCTCTGCGACCTGGAATATCGAGATATATCGCGTGCCCGACCGTTTGGCGACTGCCTCCTTCAACTGCTCATTCTCTTGCTTGTCTGACAGCGAAAACGCGAGGACGAAAGACAGAGACTCCGCCGTTGTTGCAGCCACACGGGCAGCAAAACCATACGCGTGTTCACCCAGGAAAAATACTTTGCCGCCTTCAGGAAATTCCTCGACAAGGGACGGGGCACCTCGCTCAATAAACCGTGGATCCTCGGACGCGACTTCCGGCACGGCGAGTTGTAACGCGATTTCGAGCTCCTTACTTGCGTCCTCATAGTCCTTGACAAGCGCACCGCTTTCTAGAGGCTTCAGCCCTGCAAGTAAAAGATCAGAACGGGAAATGATATCCATAAAAACTGAGCCATCCGCACCCTTCAGAGTTCGCACGTGCAGTAAAATCTCGACCTCGCCTGTCTGGACACCGCATTTCCTCGAATACGTGCTCTCGATCTTTTCCGCTTTGGTTCTCCACAAACCCAAACCTTTTTGGGAATGTGGATTCGACACGATTTTACTCGGAGCGTCGGCAACAATTCTCGCTTTCTCATACTTGAACAAGGAGTCGGACAGGCCGAAGACCATGGCTTCCTGCAAGAATGGCCAACCCGTGAAGGTACGCGATCCGATCAGCTCCTCCGCAAGGTCCTCTGGCTTCCGTGAGGCATGTGGATTCTCGATATGGATTACAATTGACTTGTTACGGCTCTCAGAACCGTGGACATTGACGCCATGATGGCCGAGCGACGAAATGTGCGGCAGCGTTTTCAAGGATGGGAAGCCCGCCAATGCAGAAATGCCGAGGAAAACACCGTCGCAAAGACCTTGGACGAGGTGGAGTCCATCTAGCGTCGGTAGGTCGAAGGGCTCCATAATGCACCTGCATTGGGCCAGCGCGGGTAAAAACCCTGGTAGAGACGAGGGGTAAAATGTTGGCTCGCCCGGGTCGAACTTGAATTGATAGCTGGTACCAAAAGTGTTGCGGCGTTTTTCCTCGGCTGTCAAGCGGTGTTCTCGGGCTAGAAGATATATGAACATACAGTTCTCTCGGAGGACACAATACTCACAGTGCATGGCGTCGAGTAGCCGCTTCTCATCAATGAATGGGATCTTTACCACAGCTTCCCATTCCTGCCTTTTTCCGTTCATATCCTGCTCGAACTCCTGGGGGTAGAAGTCGACAATGGCGGAATTCGGATCCCACATCAAGTCCTACTCGTTCATGAGAAACTGGATGGGCAGTATGTGTTATCATCTGACCTGATATGCCTCGGGTAAAAGCTCTTTGCTGGCCTCGGGCATAACGCCCATGAGTTGTTCGAATGGTTGGAAAGGTTTGCCAAGCTCAAAATCGAATGTCATTTCCCCAATACCCTTCAAATCTGGGAACCTGTTACACTCGTCAAGAGTGAACGAAAGAAAGACGTACCGGATACTCGAGGGGCGTAATGATAGTTGTAGAACCAACTCCACGAAGCGACGCCACTGTAGTAGTAGTGCATCACCCATTGCAGCCCCTCCACGTAGCGATACGCAAGTTGTCCCATCTCCTCCGGATCATGGTAATTAATCCCCATCTTGCCCTAAGCAGAAGTCAGGGTCATGTGCAGTCTTGTGAGATCCGGGCGTACCATATAATACGATTGCTTCCACTCATCCATCTTCTCCTTCAACGCTTGGTCGTACCTGTCATCAAAGTCTTCACTCGCGCGCTCCAGTACTTTCGCATTCCTGTACTTCTTCAGCACCCGGTCCACTGCGTTCCGCGCTTCCTCGTCCTCCTCGTCGCTCACCCACTCGCCCTCATTCTCGTCCGCCCCATCTACTTCTTCCACATCCGCTTGTGGTTCTTCGGCCGTGCCTGGAAGACGGAACGTCACAAGATTCCGGTCGTCATCATCAAATTCGTCCCAGGCGAGTTCTAGATGCAAGTCCGCCCCAAGGCTGTTGATGAATTCGCGATCACGTGCGGGGAAGTCGTTCAACATCGCCAGTCGTGCTGCCTTGCCTCCCGGGCTAATTTCGCGTTGCTGCAGGACAAACTTCTGCACCTTATCGAAAATTTCCCGTTGGGAGAGCGTTAGCACCAAGGAATTGCGTTTCTTCGCGCGCTGCAGTTCCTTGATATGTTTGGCCTGCTTGCCCTTGAACCAGTTCATGTCTCCATACTCTTTATCGAAAACCTCTTTATCCCACTCGACCATCTCGTCGAGGATGACCTGTAGCCTCTTCGTATCGATGACGCCAGCCTCGTTGAGATACCCGCCTACAACCAAGATAAAGGTGAGCTGGAAGGACGACGTGAAGAGAACGCCTTACCTAGTGAAGGTAACACCTTCATATATACCTCAAAGAGTTGTTCCAAGCCATTGTCATGTATATGCAAGTCTGGCAAATGGGGCAGGAAGTCGTTGCCAATGAACACCGCAAGCACAATAAAATCATCGATAACGCGCTCGAGGTTGTAATCGAATGGCAGTGACTGCCCCACTTCCCGAAACTCGAGATCCAGGTACTCGCGCATGAGCGACAGATGCAAAAGGTAGAAATTGATAGACTCCAACCTTCCATGTCGCGGTCAACGGTCAGCCAGTAGCAAAAATAAATAAATTAGCATATGCAGACGCACCCTGAATTATTCCTTTTTTTCGCCGCAGGCCCAAACTTGACCTCTTCACGAAGTAAACAAAAATGTGGGTCATGGCTCAGCAGGCCAAGCATGATGAGGTCCGCATCAAGACCATACAGACAGTGGCGGACATTCGGGTTGTAGTCCGGCTGAGCCTTTGAAAGGCGGATGTATTCCATGATCTTGTGCTCGCCCTCGCCAGGGACCTCATGTCCAGAGAGCACAACCTGCACCTCACGCCAGTTTGCGTCCTCGGTGATCTTTTTGTTCACGAAATAGCGCAGCTGCTCGGAGAGCTTCGTCATGAAATCGGTTCCTGGGCATTTACGAACGGCCTCGTCAGCGTCCACGCACTAACTCCGCGAATCCGAAGGGACGGGTGGAAGGAACGCACCGGGAGTAATGCAGTTGCTATCGAATGCCTTCTCATCCGGCAGCTTCTCTCCCTTTCGCTCTGCCTTCTCGCGCACTTCGCGCGCTTCCTTTGCTGTGCGGAAACGACGACTTCGCTGTTGGTTCATCTTCGCACGCGGGGCTACGCCATCGACGGCCATGAAGAACAGTTTCTTCGGCTTGATCTTCCCGAATAGGTGGTCTACGTAGGCAAATATAGAGGTGTATATTTGCTCTTCTGACATACGGAAGTGCGCGTCTTCGTCGTTGGGGTGAGAACCTATGAAGCAATTAGGGTCCACGCGTTCGTTAGGGACGCAGAAGACGCACATGTGTGGATGATTCCGTTGAAATCAAGATAAAGATTGTCTAAAGCGGACGTTTATGGCGTGAAAGGGGGAGCGTCAAGACAGTAAGCGCACCAAACTCAGGAATGCTGTTCTCCTCGATCAATTGCGACGTCAAAGGATACCGCTCTCTGAATACCACTATGAGAAGGGAACAGCGTCATAAAGATATGGTTCACTCACGAGATGTATCTGAAAAACTAGGGGAATCAAGTCAGCATTGCTCGACATAGGACACCCGTGTATTACCTTTGGTACGCCTAGATGGCAGGGATATCAGCCAACTTAAAAGCTCTCAAAATAAGATGGATCGTACCCATAGTTGAAATAGTTGAAATACACGAGCGTCCAACTATACGAATGGGGGTGTAGTTAACCGCCGCAAGGCTGTAGGTGGAGGAAAAGTTGTCGGAAGTGGCGAGGCGCGGCGACGTTTCTTCCGTGATAAAACCACGTGGCGCACGTGGATACCGCGCACCACCCAATCCACCCACTTACGTAATCGTGGCAAGCTATTCCCTCTCTCTGAGCACGTATCAACTGCGTGCGCGTAGTTTTTGCCTATTGACCCGCACATCCCAAATTTCACACCAGTCGTTCCCTTTTCTGGCAAACCTATGTCGCGCCCACATAATCTGGTCAGCTGAATCATTCGAATTCGAAGATTCGAAGACGGTTCGTTTCTCATCACGTGCGGCGCAGTATGGTATCGCAACGCAATCCCTCTTCCTTATGGTGCCAAAGATAAATGTGGGGATCCGTCTCTGGTGCCAGTGATCCAGGATATATAATCTTGACCTACTTTGGCGTACACCGTTCGTTGTGCTTCCCTGGTCTTCTGGCATGGACACATTCGCAACCACGAAACGAGAACACCAGAGCAGACAGCTGGTCAACCCGTTCTATTCTCCCTCTATAATTGGCGACGGTAACGAGCAATACAAATATGCTCAGTACAAAGTATTTGAAAATTCTCAGAATCCATTTATATTCGCTCACCCCACGTTCAGCCTACTTTTCCTGACGTTTCTTGGGAGCCGTTGAAAGAGGTCAAAGTGGTGGTGTGGACAGGGGCGTGGGGGCAGACCCCTGGAAGAAGGACCTACCATCGGCGGCGTCTAAATTCACCACTCTCACGCCAGCCATTGGGACTGAATTGCACGGCATCGACTTGCGCCAGCTGTCAGGTTCACAAAAGGACGAATTGTGAGCCCTACCCAGCTTTCTTCACATTCGGGTGAAAGATTGCGCCTTGTCAGATCCCTGCTCGTTGCAGAGCGAGGCGTTGTATGTAAGTGATCGCCCTGGACCTGTACTCACGCTCCACCTGAACAACAACTGTGGGAGCAAGTCTTCCGTAACCAAGATATGAACATTCATGAGCAACTGGACCTCGCGCGTTATTGGGGTCCGCTCCACAAACACGCGACAACCCCCATTCCTAAAGAGCCAGGCTTAGATGAGGTCCACGACGACAGGTCTCCAACATTCCTAAGGCTGCGCCGATCCCCCTAAACCACCATCACTTACGAAAACAGTCGTCTACTACTACAATCCCTCTTCCCCGCGCACCGACCCTACGGCCTACTCCAGCGTCGACCTTTGGCACTCGGACGTTTCGTACGAGCTCCAGCCGCCGAGCACCACCTCGCTCAAGCTGATCACATGTCCCGAGACCGGCGGCGATACGCTCTGGAGCTCGAGCTACGCCCTCTATTCGTCCCTCAGTCCCGGACTGCAGACCTACCTCGAGGGCCTGTCCGCAGTTCACAGCGCCGTCGCTCAGGCGGACGGTGCGCGCGCAGCTGGCGTGCCAGTTCGTCGCGAGGCAATCGAGACGGTGCACCCAGTGGTGCGTGTACACCCGGCGACCGGCTGGAAAAGCGTCTATGTCAACCCTGGTGGGTGCTTCGAGTTACTCGCTCACCTTCCTCGTCACCCCACGTTCTTAATCTCGGCATCTCTTAACCTGCGTGGGATGGACGGGAGGGCAGGCTTCACACGGCACATAGTAGGCGTGCCTAAGGCCGAGTCGGACGCAATACTGGGGTTCCTCTTCGCTCAGATCAACCAAAACCACCAGTTCCAAGTGCGGTTCAAATGGGAACCGAACGACGTCGCAATCTGGGATAACCGCGTAATACTGCTATCTCTTCTTCATGAAACAAACCGCATGAATGAAATACCCCGTACAGGTCGTGACACACTCCGCCACGTTCGACTTTTGGCCCGCGACGCGGCATGCTCTGCGCGCTACGCCGCACGGCGAGCGTCCCATCTCCGTCGCAGATTACGAGCGCACGACCGGGAAGCGAGCGTGCGATCGTCAGCTGGAGCTGTGGACGCGACAGGGGATTGTACCTCCAGAGCGGAAGGGAGAAGACCTGCGTCAGGTGCCAGTGGATACAATGACATGACTGAGGTCTGTGTCACGGCAACGTGGTCGTGACATGTGACACCTTATTGTGTGGTGGGATACTGGTGGGATGCTCCTTGACCGGTTGACCCTGTGTCCGTTTTGTATCTGACCGCTGACCCGCACTGTATCTACACCGGTCTGAGAGGCGATGTGATGAACCCGAGCGTCGATATGCGTAAGGATCAGACTCGAGCACTAGGCTCAGTCACCTTAATGATTCAGGGACGTACTCATCGAACTGACTGGAGCACTAGGACATTTGCCCTTGTTCGCTAGGTGCAAGTGAGACCTCCCAGTGTCTTTTCAACTTGCTGATCTCATACTCTCATCAACATCTACGACCAGTGCTAACCCGACACAACACACCACGGTTCTGGTACCTTCTTGCCATTTTGACAACCAGATTTTTTTGCTGCGGAGGGCCTATAAATTGTAACAAAGATTGCACCTTTTCTTTCACATTTTGATTTCTCGGAGTAGTTCTTTGTCAAGGACACCATCTACAATTAATCTCGCGCGTCAAATCACGCGCAATATCGATGAAGAGGCACAGATCGTGAATCACAGGATCGCTCGATTCATCGCTTTCAGTCTGATCGATCTGATCTTGTGTAACGTGAGATTGAGATCCAGTCGATCTCAATTTTCCAAAGCCGTGCAATTAATGACGATAAAAAACTGAGACACTACGCAAGTCTCGCTCCATTACAATTGATGCTGATTAACTACATAACCGTGTGAAGAAGGACGCTCAAATAGCCCACGACGACCGGGCGGGTAGTATGGAAAAGGGCCACAGCCCTGACAAAGGGCGATAAGGAACGACAGGGCAGAAAACGAACTGAAGAATAGCAATGGGTCATATCTATCACCTATTAAGCATGAAACCTGCAAGTATCGCCGTTAGACTGAGGACCACAGACATGCCCTTAAGGGAATGCTTACGGCGGAGGTGCACCACGAGTATGTGACGGCGGCGCATGTGCACGCATGAATGATCCATGCTCAGCCGGGTATCCGCGTGCTGCATGCCACGTCGGCGGTGCAGCATCACCAGTTCCTGAAGCCATAGACGGTGGTGGCATCATCTGGGTAGCACGGTGCGGCTGCTGTTGCTGAGGCGGAATGCCGGGACCACTTGGATTAGAGTGATACGCGTTGTTTACCGGAGATATGGGCGATTGGGGTCCTGCCTTTGATACAGCAGGACTTGGGCGTGTCGAATCAGACTTTTGGGACGGAGAGGACGGCGCCGGCTTTGTCTCTGCGGAGATATTGGCAGATGCGTTCTGGTTGCCGTTGTTATTATTGCTACTGGTGGCGCTACTATTTCTGTTGTTGGCGTCACGATTGTTGTTGTCAGCCATACGGGTCGAAGCTCGAAGCATTTCGAGGTCAATGTTAGGCGGTTTACCGTCGGGACCAGTCGCCTTGTCGCGCTTGCGCATTAACTTCGCGTAATCTATTTTGACCACGGATGTGAATAAAGTCGGTGCGAAGAGTGACCAACGAAGTAGAGAATGTAAACTCACGCAGCCCGCATGCATTACAAAGTGTTCTTGCCCCATCAGGCCCGCGCCGCCACTCAGGTGTTTCCCGAATGTTACATGAATGACACTTTCCTGGTGGGGTTGCACGCTAATGAGATAGAATATCAGAACTCTTCCGAGTGACGAATGTGCATACTTGCTTTACTCACACTTCGCTTCCGATACTTCGATTTGGGCTGGCCGGGTCCTCCATTTTGGCCAGCCGTCGTGGCACGCTTCGTACGGATAAGCGCCATATCTGCCTCTGCAGTTGCCTGCGCCTATCGGCCGGAGATAGGTGATGATGAGAAATTCACACAAGGACCGAGATACCCAACAGGGACAATCAATCTCACCTCTGCATCCGTGCCAGTGGCACCATCGGCAGATGTGTCCTCCCATGGGCGTTTAGGGGGGCGATGTTCTTCTTGAGGGGGGGGCGCGATCGCGGGGCCTTTGGCCAGTTCCCCTTCCGATAGCGACAGGCGCTTCAATTCTTCGCAGAGTCGTATGACAACGTTAGCGCGCTGGCCCATTTCGACTATCTCAGCCTGAGTTGGCTTCTGACTCCCTGTTCCACTGGCTTGCGCGTGCGCTATTAAAAGGATACGTTAGATGCCGGGGGCAGGACGAGGGTAAAAACCGCACCATATTTAGAGGCGAATGAATAAAGAACATTACAATGTTGTAGCAACTGGAAAATTTTCGACTTAATTAGAACACGAGAACGTTCCCAAGGTACTGATGCATTCGAAGGGGACCCCTTACCTCGGCGATTGTGCCCTGCCGTTGTTTAGCTTTCTCCATATCTGGACGGGCCACGTGGATACCTCGTGATTCAACGGTAGTAGGAACCAATGCTACAGGCTTTGAGTAGGCAACCGGTGGCGCATGAGAGGTGGAGGGCTGGCTAGGGACGGTGGAATGTTGCTGCCAGTGCTCAGTCGCGGGAGATGGTACAGGAGGATAGTGAGATGGATGAGGTGGTTGATGTGGATAACCGGCAGGCGGCGGGCCCCTCTGCGCCATATGGGGTAGATAGTTGGGATAACCAGAGGGTGGGGGAGGGTACTGTGTTGGATGGTGTTGGGGTTGTTCGTGAGGAGGCGGAACGATATAGGGAGACGGCGCAGGCGCGGGTTGTGACGGATACGCGGGAGGTTGAGGAGGGTAGGCACTCTAAAAATTTCCACGTGAAGGAAGAGGGGGCAAGCAAGACGGCGAGCGTGAGCGCGGCATTCCCTCCCGGCAGGAAGAAAAATGGAAGCAGGAGGGAGAGGGGGAACACGACTTACGTGGGAAGACGATCTGGGCGAGACGCCCACTTGCTGTGGACCGGTACGGGGGCGCTTCTGTGTTGAGTCGGACTCGCGGGGTGGGGGAGGCATTTGCGAAGACAAGGGTAAGTTCCCCCCCGCCTGGCCAAAGGGAGGTTCGTGCCTGGGATGATCATGTGTGTTTACAACAATGGATGAATGCTGGGAACGGTGCATCTGTATAGAGGAAGGTTGGGGGGGAGGAGGGGCTTGTCGATTCCAGTCATGACGCTGTGTCTGGTTAGGAGCAGCCCCACGGTGTTCAGATTGTTGGATCGGGCCCGAAGGGGAAGATGCCGGATCGGGAGGCAGTTGTGATGGAGGGGGGTCATAGGAAAAGTTGAGGTCCCGTATAGAGGGGAGACGAGTAGTACCAAGAGAACTCTGGTGAGCCTGAGCGGGCTGGTGTGAAAAGGCCATGGAGTGATATAGTGGCGGGAAAAAAAGGGGGGGAAGAGATGGCAAAACGAGTCGCTCAGATCTTGAATCCCGCTAGCTGTGTTTGTGACCATGTCAATAAAATTTAAGCGAGAGAAGGAAATAAACAGAAAAAAACAATAAGGGGTTTGGGGGAGAGACGCACGATGGACAGCAGGAGAATAAAGAATAGTAGCGCGAGGGTGAGGGAAGAGAGATTTTGAGGGGAAAGGGAGGGTAAGCGAGGAGGAGGAGGAGAGAGGAAGAAAGGGAAAGAAAGGCACGCAACCGGACGATGATGTGAACACCCCCCGTGAACGAGTCCATTTTGAAAGCGGTTGTTGCCAGTCAAGATCTTGGCGCCGCAGGAACGGAGTTTGAAAGATCTCTGATCGTCTCCCCTTTCCCCTTTCGATAATAATATCCCTTTTCCTCTCATTTTTTTTAATCCCTTTCCCTTTCCCCCTCCCTCTTTCAATGTCAATCCTCTTGACTCTCTCGGAGTACAATTTCACCTTTTTATTTTTTTATTTTTTTTTCTTCCTTCTTACGGCGTCAAGGAAGCAACTTTGTCCGATGCTTTTCCAGATCGGCGTTTTTTGGTGGCATGCGTAACCAGATCCATGAAATCGACCCAATCGGTGATCAACTAATCTCTCCCGATATTCCCAGATCCTTTTCACTCCCCGAGACTTGCCGGCTCTGCCGGTAACGTGGCGCATTCAATACCCTCGATATTGTTCCCCCTTCCCCCACCTCACACCTTGACTTCACCCTCTCGCCAGCATTCCTCGGTGTCTTTCACTCGTTGCTTACCCCGTCACACAAAAATTCTTGGAGACCGCTACCTTCCGTGCCTGTACGGTAACCCTTTGGTCTATCCCCTTTCCAAATACACTGTCAGGACAAGCGCCTTAGATTAGACAAAAGCCAACTTGGATGAGAAGACCCCAAAGGCGCCTATCCGCGGTCACAGCGGCTCAAACCCCTTCCTTCCCTTTTTCCCACCCTGCCCCTGAGGCGCCGATGGTGTCCTCACTCCATCGTGTGTTACATTCCCTTGACGCAACCCCGCGGGCGGTAAACGCCTGGTCACGCGCCAATGTGCTAAAATCGAACTTCACGCACTTACCTAACCCCATCCGCCCCTCGTGCGGGACGTTCTGCTGCAAGGCCGCAGATTTCGATCAGTTCCGATCGTCGGCGGCCGCGCGCTTTTTTTCAAAAAGCTGCAAACGAGTATCATGATTGCTCGTATGCGATCACCGACCACGTCCTGGATACATCGCGTGTTCTCGACAGGGTGACGCGGAGCGACGGGACTTTGGCCAAGGCTGACCCAGACCCCACTATTTACCCCACCCGACTCCAAGCTCCTATTATCGTGTCTTGTTACAAATTCGCAACTCAAGGCACGGAATTCGGCTGTGCATGATGATTAACCATCCGTGTGTCTCAATGTCAACGCCGTCCACCAGACATCAGTCTCGACCTTTTTCATAACTAATTTTTGATGGGTGTCAACTCAGCCAAAGAATGCCGTTCGCGGCCCAGCAAAACACAAAAGTGAAAAAGATGATCGAGAAAATACAAAAAAAACGAGGTGGTCCATGCGTTGGAATGAATTGGAGAATTGGGAATCCGCACCACAGCCAGCACTGATGATGGGGCCCCGTGCGTGCAGCGGACGGGGCCCAACTCGTGACGTCGGGTAAAGTCTCCTTAGGGGCAGCTTGGACGTTACTGCACGGCCTAATTTGGGTTCCCTCGGTCAATCGG
>Ga0307510_10005486_pt1 | contig 15122 bp, 6 predicted proteins | sample 12_EM_MG_FD_207224 | JGI IMG/M metagenome (GOLD analysis project Ga0307510, IMG submission 207224) | Populus trichocarpa ectomycorrhiza microbial communities from riparian zone in the Pacific Northwest, United States - 12_EM | ecosystem: Host-associated > Plants > Roots > Unclassified | place...
AAAAAGAGATGTTACCGGATCTGTTGTAAAAGTAAAAGGAGATGACCTGAAAAATCTCCCTGTAAGTAACCCGGCTTCGGCAATACAAGGGAAAGCTGCAGGTGTAGACATTGTCAGGAGTGATGGTTCACCCGGTAGTATACCAAGTATCCGCATCAGGGGAACCGGAACAATAAATAATGCTGATCCTTTGGTAATAATTGATGGCGTTCCGGCCGGTGGATTAAATGATGTGAATTCAAATGATATCGCTTCTATTGAAATTTTAAAAGATGCCTCTGCGTCAGCTATTTATGGCTCAAGAGCGGCCAATGGTGTGGTTATCATTACTACCAAAAACGGGAATTATAATGAAAAACTAAAAGCCTCCGTAAATCTTTATACCGGTTCAAACAGCCCGGTAAAATTCATAAAGATGCTTACCGCCCCGCAACTGGATCAACTTAAAATAGAATCATATACAAATGACGGGGCATCAGCGCCAACTATCTGGAGCAACCCTTATTATTCAACGCAAAGAACTGACTGGCAACGGGCTTTGATGGGTACAGGACATGTACAGAATGCAGATGTCGCAGTAAGAGGGGGGAATGCAAGTTCTATATACAGCTTTTCGGGCAATTATTATAACGAGACAGGTATGATCCCTAATGCTCTTTTTACACGTTATAATTTTAGAATCAACTCTGAACATAAGATATCGTCCAGAATTAAAGTTGGTGAAAATGTATTGTACTCCAACTCAAATAGTACGTCACCCGATACCAGATCAACCCAGGCAGGGTTAGTTTGGAGTGCTATCCGTTTTAACCCGGCAATACCTGTAACCAATCCGGATGGTTCATGGGGAACGTCTCAGGCTGATAACCAGTTGGGGGATATAAATAACCCGGTTGCAACTGCAAAATTGACGGATGCTTACAATAAAGTAAATCGGATACTCGCTAATGGATATGCCGAGATTGAGATTTTACAAGGTCTTAAGATCAAAGCAAACTACTCTTACGATGGCAACTATTCTGATTATTATAATTTTCAGGATGCAATGCCCGATCAGACAAGGGGACCTTCTATTGCGTCTCTTAGCCAAGGTTATTCAAAATCATACTCTTTTTTGGAAGAGTATTTTATGACCTATAATAAAACGTTGGGAAAGAACGCTTTTACGCTATTAGGTGGGTATTCAGCACAAACATTCAAGGGCAATTATGTTAATGCGTCCAGATCTGGGTTTAACGATACAGATCCTTCCGTTAGGGTATTAGACTTTGGAAGCAGTGCAGGTAATAACGGGAATAATACGGACAATCAAGGTTTACAATCTTATTTTGTTAGAGGTAATTATGCTTACGATAACAAATACTTGTTAACCGTAACTATGCGCGCTGACGGCTCCAGCATATTTGCACCCAATAAACAGTGGGGGTATTTTCCCGCTTTCTCAGCCGGTTGGAGAATTTCGGAAGAAAAATTTTATGGCGAGGATATGAAGAATATTTTTAGCTCTTTAAAGCTTACCGGGGGCTGGGGTGCCTTAGGGAACCAAAATGTTCTTCCATTTGAATATTTAAGCAGGCTAAGCTATGGTAGAAGTTATGGATATGCATTAGGTACAACTACCGATTTACAAAATGGTGCTATAATAACAACTCTGTCAAATCCATATATCACGTGGGAAAGCGCCAAAGAGACCAATATTGCTTTGGAATTCACAACGCTGAACGACCATCTTTCTGGTTCTGTTACTTATTTCAACAAGAAGACTTATCACATGTTGATTAAGCCGCAGATGGTTGAAACTTTTGGAGCACAGACCAGTTTGCCTGATGATCCTGGTTACATATCCATACCAAATCAGAATATTGGCGAGATGAATAACCATGGAGTAGAAGTTGAACTAAATTACTCAAATAATGCCGGTAAGTTAAAATACTCGTTTGGGGCAAATATGTCATTTTTGAAAAATAAGGTGACGAAGCTTTACGGCGCGGGAGATTATATAGGCGGGCCCAATTATGGCAGGGAAAATGTCGACATCTCCCGTACATATGAAGGTCAGCCACTTGCTTCATTTTATGGATTTAAAACAAATGGCCTTTATCAAACCCAGGCAGATATAGACAATGATCCGAATATTAAAAATGATCCAAACAAGGCTAATATCAAACCTGGTGATGTAAGATTTTTAGATATCAACGGTGATGGTGTTATTGACGATAAGGATCGTACAAACCTGGGGAATCCCAATCCCAAATATGTTTTTGGGTTTCATGGTTCGTTATCTTACAAAAACTTTGATTTCTCTTTCAGTTTTGCCGGTGCGGCGGGCTTCAAGTTATATAATGCCGACCGCCTTGCAGGTTTAGATGCTACCCAGGTTTTTAACTGGTATGCTGAACAAGAAGGAAGATGGCATGGAGCCGGCACAAGCAATACCATCCCAAGATTGAGTAATGCAAATTTGAACAATAATTACCGTTCTTCGGATATGTGGGTTGAAAACGGCTCTTACCTGGCGCTGAAAAGTGTTTCATTGGGATATACCTTTGCTAAAAAGAATATTGCGGGGGTGCAATTGCCTGATATACGTTTATATGTAAGTTCTTATAACGTTTTCATGATCACAGGGTACAAAGGATATACACCTGAGCTGGGTTATACCAGTACAAGTGGTTACCCCGCAAACTCACAAAAAGGTGTTGACGTTGCCCAATACCCTAGTGCCAGGAACATAACTTTTGGAGTGACAGCAAATTTTTAATTTTATAAAAAGACAGATATGAATTCGATCAGATATAAATTACTAAGTCTATTATGCCTTAGCATGGTATTAATAGCAAGCTGTATAAAAAAGCCTATTGAGCAAAAGCCAACGGGCTCCTATACGACAGCTACCTATTGGCGAAATCAAAATGATGTTATTGCCAATGTTTTGGGGATATATAATATTCTTTATGTGGAAGATTGGGTTGGACACGCATTATATACTTATGACGACCAATCTGATGATATTTACGTAGCGGGTGACCATTCCGACTTTCAGGCGGTTGGGAATTTAAATGCAGACCCGTCCCTGCAAGTAATTTATTATACCTGGCCGTTTGCCTATGAACAGGTTGGCCGGGCAAATAATGCAATTATTTATATACCCAAGGTTCCTACGATGGATCAAACCATCCGTGACAGGTCAATGGGTGAGGCTTATTTTCTAAGGGCGCATGCTTATTTCATATTAAGTCAGATATATGGAGAGGTGCCTTTAATCTTGGAAAATAATGTACTAACCAGTAATTATAACGTTGCTAAATCTACACTCGACCAGGTGCGCGCCCAGGTAGAGTCAGATCTTTTGAAAGCAGTGAATTTATTGCCGGCAACCTATGGCGCTGCAGATAAAGGCAGGGTTAGCAAAGGCACTGCAGAAGGACTACTCAGTAAGCTATACCTGTTTGAAGATAATTATGCTAAAGCAATTCAATATGGTACAGCTGTAACTACTGATGCGAATTATGCGTTATCTCCTAATTACGCTGATAACTTTACTCCTGGTATTCAACAAACTACTAGTTCTGAACTTTTATTTGCCGTTTGGAACCAGAATAGTGAAATCTCAGGGTCACTTCAATCTCCTATGGGTATTTATTTTTCTCCACGACCATGGCAGGGGTGGGGATTCCATCATCCAACGCAAAATTTTGTGGACGAATTTGAAACTGGGGACCCGAGAAAGCAAGCTACCGTATTAGCAGTAGGCGATTCAATTCCATATCAAACAAACATGGTAACCATCGCAGGAACAGATGCGGTACAAATGTTTGCCGGAAAAGAAGGACAATCCACAGGCCGTATGCTTCCAAGCATGTCAACCACAGGTTACTATATCAGAAAATATACGGCCTATATGCCAAGCGGTGACGGAAACCTGAATTTTGACCTGAAACAACCGCTTTTAAGAACAGCAGAGGTTTATCTGATAGTAGCCGAGGCCAAGATCAGGGCAAGCGGAGCCGGTGCAGGTGATGCTGAAATAAATGCCGTAAGAGCAAGGGCTGGTTTAAGCCCTATTACCGGAGCAGGTATGCCGCAACTTATTCACGAAAAAAGGGTGGAACTTGGCGGGGAAAATGTACGCTGGCAGGATTTATTACGTTGGGATAAAGATAAGATCATCAACCTGGATACCATTGTTGGTAAGCCTAAAAAAGCTTCGCCACTGGCACCATTTAATGGAGCTGTTATTATACCGGCAAGAACGTTCCAGAGACCTAAGGATTATTTTATGCCTATTCCGCAAAAGATTATAGATGAAAGTAAAGGCGTTATTAAACAGAACCCTAATTATTAATATAGGTTGATATAATTGGTAAGATTAGTTGTTAATGGGTGATCCGGAAGGTAGCCCATTAATTTTTAAGAATGAAACATTAAAAAGAATAAATAACTATGAAAAATCAGAACAACGATGAAATGTCACCCTTGTCATCCATTGATGATTGGGACGACGATGTAATTAAAAGATATCCTGAGCCTGGTAAGCCTGCAAAAGGTAAAGAAGAATTCAGAAATTACGATAGCCCCGAACTTGATGGCGTACGTGAATTTTACAGGCTGAACCATAAATATCAAACCTACAATAATGTATTAGCCAAAAAGGCCAACTTTTTGAAGTTTGACAAAAAAGAAATGCCATGGTGGTCGGCTATGGAATATTTGAATACGCTGATTGATGATTCCGACCCTGATTTGCAGCTTGACCAGTTACAGCATTTGCTACAAACAGCCGAAGCCATCCGTGCAGACGGACATCCTGATTGGTTTGTACTCACTGGTTTTATACATGACCTGGGTAAAGTGCTTTGCTTGTTTGGCGAGCCGCAATGGAATGTTGTCGGCGATTCATTCCCGGTAGGCTGTAAATTCTCGGATAAGATCGTCTATCCGGAATTTTTTGCTGATAATCCTGATACTTATGATGAACGCTATAATACCAAATATGGCGTTTACTCACATCAATGCGGTCTGGATAATATTCATATGTCATGGGGGCATGATGAATACCTGTATCAAATAACTAAGGATTACCTGCCCGAACCAGCTTTGTATATGATCCGTTATCACTCATTTTATTCGCAGCATCGTGAGCATGAGTATGACCACATATTGAACGCACATGATCAGGAAATGTTTAAATGGGTAGACAAATTCAATCCTTACGATTTGTATTCAAAAAGCCCTAAAACACCGGTAGTATCAGAATTAAAGCCTTATTATGAGGATCTGATCGCTAAATATCTGCCGGCGACAGTTAAATTATAATAAATACATCATCGCACACTGCTACGCAGTACCCTCCGGATGTTGCCAGGAAACTGGTAACGTCCATTCGGGAGGGTTAACACACTAAACTACCCGATAATACCCGAGTTTTACTTCCATGAAGAAATATCTGTTCATTCTTGTTATTATTACCGTAAATTTTTATTCGCACGCCCAGGTTAGCCAAACCACTTCCAAGGCATTTATTGAACGGGTAATACCCGGCAGATCAGGATCATTTTTGATAGAAAGTATACCGCAGGACAATGGTAAAGATGTTTTTGAGCTTGATCAAAAAGACAACAAAATCGTACTGCGCGGAAACAACGGACTATCAATAGCATCAGCATTAAATTATTATCTAAAAAACTATTGCTTTTGTGATATAGGCTGGAATGGTACCAACCTGAACTTACCCGCTAACCTGCCTGCTATTAAAGAAAAGATACACAAGATTACCCCTTACCGTTACAGGTATTATCTTAACTATTGCACCTTTAACTATTCTATGTCCTGGTGGGACTGGGATCGCTGGCAAAAGGAAATAGACTGGATGGCACTCAATGGCATTAATATGCCATTAGCTATTACAGGCGAAGAAGCAATTTGGCAGGATGTATATAAGAAAATGGGGTTTACCGATAAGCAACTGGATGATTTCTTCAGTGGCCCGGCCTATTTTTCGTGGTTCTGGATGGGCAATATTGACGCCTGGGGAGGGCCCCTGCCACAGCATTGGATGGATACACACAAAGCGCTGCAAAAAAAGATACTGGAGCGCGAACGTTCATTTGGGATGACGCCTGTCTTATCATCATTTACAGGGCATGTTCCGCCGTCATTCAAAGACAAGTTCCCTGCTGCTCATGTTAAGAGAACCAATTGGGACGCAGGGTTTCCGGACGTCTACATTCTTGACCCCGATGATCCGATGTTTGAAACCATAGGTAAAAAATATATCGAAGTACAAACAACAGAATTTGGTACAGATCACTTGTATTCCGCAGATACTTTTAACGAAAACGTACCGCCAACCAATGATTCTACTTATTTGGATGGCATGAGCAAAAAAGTATTCAACTCTATGGCCGCGGCAGACCCCAAAGCAGTGTGGGTAATGCAGGGCTGGATGTTTCATTACAACAACAAATTCTGGCAGCCGCAACAAATTAAAGCTTTACTAAATGCAGTTCCTGATAATCAAATGATAGTCTTGGACTTGTATAGTGACGCTCACCCTGTGTGGAACCGTACAGAAGCTTATTATGGTAAGCCCTGGATATGGAGTATGTTACAGAATTTTGGTGGCAACATCAGTCTTTTTGGTCGTATGCGCCATGTGGCTGCCGACCCGGCTATTGCCCTGCACGATCCTGAGTCAAAGAAAATGATGGGTATAGGAGTTACCCCCGAAGGTATTGAGCAAAACCCGGCCTTGTTTGAGTTGATGCTCGAAAACGTATGGCGTGATACCCCGATAGATGCCGATGCCTGGGTAAAAGATTATGCACACCGTCGTTATGGAAAAAACAGTGAACTTGCCAATGATGCCTGGCATATACTGCTCAATACTGTTTATTGCAGCGGGCTCACAGAAGGCGGCCCCGAATCGATAATCGTAGCACGACCGACCTTGAAAAAGACTGTCGACCGGGTATTGACCAGACTCGATTATGATCCAAAGGAGTTATTCAAAGCCTGGACTTTATTGATACAGGCCGCAGATAGTTTAAAGCAAAGCGATGGTTATCAATATGATTTGGTAGATGTTACCCGGCAGGTATTGGCTAATTATGCAACACCTTTGCAGCAAAAAATGGCATCGGCTTATAACGGGCACAACAAGGCACAATTCAAAAAATATAGCGCCGAATTTCTGCAGTTGATGGACGATATGGATGATCTGCTAAACACACGGAAAGATTTTTTACTGGGTAAGTGGATCAACGAAGCAAGGGCAAACGGAGTAACTGAGAAAGAAAAAAGCTTGTACGAATTTAATGCCCGTGATATTGTTACACTTTGGGGGGATAAAGAAAGCGGCTTGAGCGAATACTCAAACAGGCAATGGGCCGGATTGATAAAAGGCTATTATAAACAACGATGGGTAATGTTCTTTAAGCAGATGGATAGAGCTTTAGAAACAGGGACTGTATTTGATGCCAAAAACTTTGATAAGCAGGTAAAAGATTGGGAGTGGCAATGGGTTAATAGCCATGATAACGCATATTCCGATGTTACCAAAGGTGATCCTGTTAGTGTGTCAATGCAATTATTTGAAAAATACCATAATATTATCGAACAGTCTTACTAAGGCTTTATATTTCGCACATGAATAAACGGTTCTGCTTATCCGTTCTGGTTATAATCTTATCAGCTTGCCATTCGGTTGTTTACAGCCAAACTTCCAATGATCATATGTTCCCGGCTGCTGCAATCGCAAAGCCTTATATTGATTTTGACAGCAAAGGGTTTTTAATCAAAGGAAAACGAACCTTTATTGTCTCTGCCGGATTGGAATATGCAAGAGTACCGCACCAGCTTTGGTACGACAGGCTGTTGCGCATAAAACGGGCCGGTTTTAACTGTGTAGAGATCTATACCTTCTGGAATTTCCACGAACCAAAGGAAAATCAATTTGACTTTGCAGGTGATCATGACCTGGGGGCATTCCTGGCACTTGTTAAACAACTGGGAATGTATGCCATCGTAAGGGTAGGCCCTTATTATTGCGCCGAATGGGACTATGGAGGTTATCCACTCTGGCTTAAATTTAAAAAAGGCCTGCGTGTACGTGAAGACAATAAGGTGTTTGAGCAGTGTGTTGATCGTTTTTTTGATAAGCTGTTACCCATCGTATTCAAAAATCAAATCAATAATGGGGGAGCAGTCATACTGGTTCAGCTCGAAAATGAGCACACCAAAGGCTGGGGTACCATAGTGCCCGATGGCTATTTTAAACATTTGCAGGCTAAGGCCTTAAGTTTAGGTATGCAGGTGCCGTATTTTTTTAGCGGAGTGCATCATTCCAGCGACCCGGCGGGTGATGGCAAAACTGATGATCCCAAACGGCCCAACCCATGGTTCAGTACTGAGTTTTGGAGCGTCTGGTATTCACAATATGGTGCAAAACCACGCGATGCTGGTATGTACGACCGTCGCACATGGAAAATAATAGCACACGGCGGCAATGGCTACAATTATTATATGGCTCATGGCGGCTCCAACTTTGGTTATACCAATAATGATGAAGACGCAGCATCCTACGATTACGGCGCTGCAATAGGGCAGGCGGGAGACCTGCGTCCGATCTATTACACCTTCAAACGCGCTGCTTGGTTTGCACGCAGTTTTCAGGAGATACTCGAAAGTAGCACAGATGCAACAGCTACTTATAACGGAATAGTAAAGGATACAACCTTAAAGGTAAGCGCACGTACCAGCGCATCAGGAGATATTATATTCCTCGATAACCCCGGATCAAAACCTGTGCAAACCCACCTGGCTGAAAGTGATGTGTCGTTAACTATAGACTCAGGTGAAATCTATCCACTGGTGCACAATTTTAAGATCAGCCCCGAAATAAAACTTGACTGGGCCTATACCCGAATCTTTGCAGTTGTTAAACAACAAAATACAACAACGATCATAGTGGGCTGTGAGAAAGGCTCTAACATTTCTTTGCATTTCGCTATCAAAACAGGCGGCCAGATAAAATCCCAATCGCCGGATGTAAAGATCAGTAATAATGGCAAAATTGATATAGATGCGGTAACGCCTGACAGCGATAAACCCCAGGAGTATATTTTCTCTGTTGGAGCGCAAACCATGCGTGTCTTGGCTATGAACAGGAAATTGACAGATAAAACCTGGATAACTGATGCCGGAGGCAAAAAATATATTATAAGCGGTGCAGATTATATTGGTGATTTATCCATTAAAGATCAAAAGATTAGTGTTGACAGGGAAACGCCCTTATTGGCGGATAATAATACTCCGGTTTGGATCTATACAGACAAAAAGGAGTTGCTTTTAGATAAGGGAGGTATTCATATCTCTAAACAGCCTGCGAAACTGGCCTTAAATAAATGGGAGCAAAAAGGCGCTACTGAACCCGCTCTGGCAAATTTTAACGCCAGTAATTGGCTCCATAGCAAAACACCTTTACAAATGGGGGTAGACGGCGATTTAACAGCCGATGCCTGGTACCGAACAAACCTTACCGTGCCCGTTTCGGGTAAGTACACCATACAGGTAAAAGGCAATGGCAGGGGACAGGCTTTTATCGATGGTAAATCCGCTGCGCAATGGAAACTGAATGATGGAGAGGTATCGCTTAACCTAAAAAGAGGCAGGCATACACTGGCCATATTTACTGCGCATGATGGAAGAGATAAACTCGCGGGCTATATCGGGTCGATTGCCGATGTAGATAGCAAAGGCGTTTTTGGTGATGCGCTTATCAAACAGGGCGGACCTTTTATCAGCGAATTACACAAGTGGTACTTTGTTAAAGCTTCCCGGCGCGATGATGTGAAGCAAGGGCCGCCAAAGTTTGATACTACAGTTTATAAAAAGTATAAGATCGGTACCGATGCCTTTAATTTGAAAGAAGGATATGGCTGGTTTGAAACTTTAATCGACAAATTACCGGCGGGTACTTCAAAATTAACCCTGTCGTTCAGAAGTGTCGACGAAAATGCTACGGTGTTTATCAATGGTAAAGAAGTAAGCCATCACGATGGCTGGAATGAACCATTTGAAGTAACAGTTACTAACCCCGAAATTTTAAAAGGGCCTGTAAGACTTAGCATTTTTATCGAGAACTATTCAAATGAAGGCGGGATAGACCAGCCTGTCAAAATAAATACAATAGGTAATGCCACAGCTATAACGGGTTGGTCAATGAAAGGGGGCGTAGGTGATCTGAATGCAACCAAAGGATGGAATGTTATATCAGGAAGTAATAAGTCAAATTACGGGCCGTCCTTTTACCGTACTAAATTCACAGTATCAATCGCCAAAGGGAAAACCTTTATATGGCGGGTTGATCCCAAAAATATGGGGCATGGCTCCGTATGGGTTAACGGCCACAACCTGGGCAGGTATCCCGAAAAAATTGATGCCCCCGGACTATATATTCCCGAATGCTGGTTACACAACGGGCCGAACGATCTTTTGATATATGATGAAGATGGGAAACTGCCATCCAAGGTGGCTGTAATTGCTGAGCCTGAAGCAAGCCGTACAACTACTAAACAAACTACAAGAATTAAATAATAAATATGGGTATAACCTCAGAAAGATTTACCGCGCTTGACGTTTTCCGCGGGATGACTATATGTTTCATGATCATAGTAAATGCACCGGGTTCGGGCTCTAATGTGTGGACGCCATTGGATCATGCCGCCTGGTTCGGTTTTACACCTACCGACCTGGTGTTCCCTTCCTTTTTATTTGCCGTAGGTAACGCACTCAGCTTCTCCAAAAAGAAATTTGAAACCGATGCGGCATTTATCGGCAAAATATTTAAACGCACGGTCATCATATTCTTACTGGGATATTTAATGTACTGGTTCCCGTTTTTCCACCGCGAAAATGGCAGCTGGGCATTTAATCCATTGGGCCATACCCGTATCATGGGTGTATTGCAGCGCATTGCACTGTGTTATTTCTTCGGCGCGCTCATTGTACATTATTGCTCGAAGAAGGCAGCAGTTATCATTTCGGTTTTATTACTAGCGGGATACTGGGTATTTTTGTCATTGTTTGGTGAACCCGGCAAGGAGTTCACCATGCTGGGCAATGCAGGCACCCGGTTAGATATCCTGATCATGGGCAATGCCCATCTATATCACGATAAAGGCGGCCCGATAGCTTTTGACCCGGAAGGCTTGTTAAGTACACTACCTGCTATTGCTAACGTGATCGCCGGGTTTTTAGCCGGGGCGTTTATCCAGAAAAAAGGTAAAAATTATGAATCCGTTGCTAAACTGTTTATTTGCGGAGGCTTGCTAATTGTCCTTGCATTGTTTGTAGGCCAGTTTTTCCCGATAGCTAAAAAACTATGGACAAGCTCCTTCACCTTGCTGACTGTAGGTATAGACTTTTCGATAATGGCCTTGCTGGTCTATCTCATCGAAATAGAAAATGTAAAACGGGGAACAAAATTCTTCCTGGTTTTTGGTAAGAATCCACTTGTTATTTATCTTTTGTCTGAGTTGCTGTTGACCACCTTGCAATTGATCTGGGTTCGCCCGCAGTTGAGTTTTTATGATTGGATAAATCAAGTATTTTATCAGGAAGTATTCCCGGGACCTGCAGGTACATTAGTATTCGCAGTTTGTTATATGCTCTTATGCTGGTCGGTAGCTTACCTAATGGATAAAAAGAAAATATATATCAAAATATAAATGCCGGGAAGATCGTTTTTCAGATGGGGGTCGATAAGCCTAATACTGCTGGGTTTAAATCTTAGCGGATTTGCCCAGCACAGTAATAACCTCCGTTATGTAAACCCATTTATCGGTACGTCAAAAAGCAACGTGCTTACCAAATGGGGCAGTGACGGGGGCACTTATCCCGGTGCCGTTTCACCATCAGGGGCAATTCAACTAACTCCGGAAACAAGAATGACTGGAAGCAGGGGATATAATTATGCCGACAGCACCATTTATTACTTTAGTTGCTTCAATCATCACAGCGGCTTTCCGGAGGGGTCTTCAGGACAATTTTATGTAATACCGGTTACCAGGCCGGATAGTTTTGAGGTCGGCAAATATGGCAGGCATTTCTCACACAAAAATGAATCAGCCTCTCCCGGTTATTATAAGGTTGTTTTTGATGATGATCATACCATAACCGAGGCAACTACCACAACGCGTACGGGAGTGTTCCGTTTTACATTTCCGGCAAATTCCATTCCCCGGATATTTATTGGTGATGCCGGCGAGATCACCTTGAAAACAAAAAAAGTGTTACAATTTTCTCATGGCAATACTGTAATCAATTTTAATGAAGACTACAGCGACATAAAACAGGTAAATGGTGGCTGGCTCGCCACTTTCAGCGGTAATAATGCAAGTAAGGTTATTGAATTGAAACTGAGTGCTTCTTCAGTCAGTTTTGACGGCGCACAAAACAATATTGATAAAGAGATCGGCCAATCAGGATTTGATGATGTCAGGAAACAAGCCAATGAAGAATGGACAAAAAAACTTGCTGTTATTGATGTTACCGATAGAAGCGAACAAAGTAAGGCGGTTTTTTATACAGCGCTCTATCATTCCCTGTTAATTCCATGGGTAGTTGATGATGCCGATGGTCGTTATACTGGTGCAGATGGCAAGGTGCATCAAAAAAGCGGGCAGAACCAGTATGGCGGCTTTTCACCCTGGGATACTTTTCGCTCGTTAAACCCATTGCTCACCTTGCTTTATCCCGACAAAGAAAACGATGTGATATTATCCATGCTGGATATTTACAAGCAAACCGGTCACTTACCGACGGAATCGATGACAGGCAATCATGCCATTCCAATCATTGTTGATGGTTATCTGAAGGGGATCAATGGCTTTGACAAAGAACTTGCCTATAAGGCCATGAAAAGCAATATTGTCGATCCCCCATTTCCGCAGTCGGATATGGGGATATACCACCAAAACGGATATATCCCTTTTACCAGCTCTGAATCGGTAACCCGTACTGTTGAATATGCCTACGACGATTGGGCGCTTTCGCAATATGCAAAATTGGTTGCTCATCGGGATAATGACTATAAGATATTGCTCAATAGAAGCTACAGCTATCGTAATCTTTTAAATACTGATGAGTTGTTTTTTCTCCCACGCAATAAAAGTGAATTCAAACTTCAGCCGGGCATGTCAGGGTACAAAGAAGGGGATAAATGGGTGTACACCTACTTCATTCCCCAAAATGCAAAGGACCTGATCAACCTGCTTGGAGGGGATAATCAGTTTGCTGCAAGGCTCGATTCGGCACTTTCTAATAATGTCATTTTGTTTGATAATGAGACAGTATTCCATTTGCCTTACCTGTTTAACCAGGCCGGTAAACCCACACTAACACAAAAGTGGTGTAGGCATATCATGCTCGAACGGTTCAGCAACTCACCCGGCGGCCTGCCCGGTAACGATGACCTGGGTTCAACCTCAAGCTGGTACGTTTTTAGCGCAGTGGGAATATATCCTGTATGCCCCGGAAGGCCGTTGTACGCTATTGGTTCACCACTTTTTCAATCGGTAATGCTGCATCTGCCAAATGGAAAAATGTTTGTAATTAATAGTCAGCATGCATCGGCGAAAAACTCTTTTATACAGTCCATGTCCATAAATGGCAAGCCCTGGCAACAATTAGCCATATCGCATTCCACTTTGGAGGCAGGTGGTAATATGGTCTTTAACATGGGTGATAAACCAAGTAATTGGCCCATGAATAAAAATACGGTTGAACTTTCGGAAACGAAGAGTGATCCTGCATTCAAAATTTTAAGCTATTCTGTAACCAGACGAACTGTCGAGCCTAATGAATTACAATCTGTAAAGTTTTCTGTTAGCAATAAAGGAGCCCCAGGTACAAAAACTGTCAGTTTATTGGTTAATGGAAAACCTTATGGTTATAAAAATTGCCTGGTTGCCTCCGGACAGACAATACAGGATTCCATACAATTCCGGTTATATCCGATAGGTAAATCCGTATTAAAGATTGATGGAATGGCCCCGGTAACCGTCATGGTTAGAACCCCTAAAACTCCGGTAACACATTCTTATAAGATAACATCACTCACTGCCAAGCCAATGATCAGGCTGAATGACTTGCAGCAGATTAGTTATACCGTTCAAAATATAGGTGGATTACGAAGAGTTTTTATCATCCCCGTAAATATTAATGATTCAATAGCTTTTAAAGATACCATTACGCTTAACCCTGGTGAAAGGAAGAATCTTGAGCATCACCTTGTTGCTAGGAAGCCAGGATTTCAGCACGTTGTTATCGACCATGATAAGATCAGTTACAAGGTTTACCAGGCTAACAAAGAGTCGCTTTTATTAGACTTGTCCCCTTTAGAAAATACAGGTGATAATTTGATCAGTGACAAATCAGGTTTTGATAATACCGGGTATATCGTATCCGCACCAGCAGATCATACAAAAAACATTAATAGCAAGCTGCTTTTTGGGAAAAACTGCTATCTCGAAATAAATCCTGCGGCAAGCCTGGATATGCTCGGGGAAACCATTACCATGATGGCATGGGTATACCCAACCGCTGTTGACGGTGGTTTAACGGACATATTTACCAAAGGTGACACCAACGTTTTGCAGGTGGCCGCTGGCAGAACGCTTACCTTTTTTGCCGGAGGATGGGGCAGGGGCGATTGTACCGTTAACCTGCCTGCTGATTGGCTGCAGCACTGGCACCATATAGCAGGGGTTTGTGCAGGTAAAACTTTATATGTTTATATCGACGGTGTATTACAGGGAACTACCGTAATGGATGAAACCGCCAGCCTGTCTGTAAGCAATAAATGGGTATTAGGCCGCAATGAAGAATTCCCTTCAGAAAGAGTATTTAATGGATACATTGCCAACGCCAAAATATATAAGGAGCCATTATCAAAAGAGGAAATTTCTGCTGTTTTTAATGGCGAAAAAGAACTTATTAAATAATAGTACAGGCTACCTAATTATGCAACATAACACTCCTGAAAGCTGAAATATACTTGTCAACATAAAGATGGCGGCTTTTTGATTTATACTGCATAATAAACCGGGGGTGTTCCAGCG
>Ga0307510_10005487_pt1 | contig 15119 bp, 15 predicted proteins | sample 12_EM_MG_FD_207224 | JGI IMG/M metagenome (GOLD analysis project Ga0307510, IMG submission 207224) | Populus trichocarpa ectomycorrhiza microbial communities from riparian zone in the Pacific Northwest, United States - 12_EM | ecosystem: Host-associated > Plants > Roots > Unclassified | place...
CTGCTCCTTAATTTGTGTCAAGTTAATTTGAGCTATCCCAGTTAATTACTCATGATTTTTTTTTTTTGGCTTTTTTCTTAATCAAGTGGCCCGACTTGTAGTCTGAGTTAATTTGCATCTGTTTCATTCCTTTTTTTTTTTTCTATGTGAAATCAGATTTGATTTTCTTTTCATTAACAAAACATTGTAGTTGATCAACTTATGACTTAATTAAAACCTGTGTAAGATCAAGTTTAACTTATGACTTAATTAAAACATCTCTTAATTAATTGATTTTTCTTAATCTCACCGTAAGAACATGTTCGGACCCTTTGTAACTTATGTTACAATCTCACAATCATTTGGTGAAATCACATTGAAATGTAAATCACATATATGGGAGGGGAAAGGGGGATTGTGGACAGAGGGAAATCATGCGATCCCTCAGCATCATTATTACTTTGTTTGTGGAGCTCGATAGAATAGCAGATTCCATAAATAAAATGTTCTTATTTTTTAATTTATCAACAATAGTTGGAGGCCAGATCCTTTGATCTTAAAAAACCCAAAGTGGGGTTGCTTTTGAAGATATTTTTTATTAAAAAATATATTAAAATAATTTTTTTTTATTTTTTAAAGTTTATCTTTAAAAAATACACATTAAAATTATAAAACAATACCAAAAAAATTAATTAAATCAAAAATTAATTAATTTTCATGAAAATCAGGTTAAATCACACGCACCCTAAACACGTTGGAAATACAAATGGTTTCTTTGTTTGTTTTTTTTAAGTACTTTTTAAATGAAATTAAAAAATTATATTAGTCTATTAAAATGATTAAAAAATAAATTTAAAAAATAAATTTTTATAAAATACAGGATGATCCGCAGTCAACAGCATGCTATAAAAATTCAATTTTAATTAATATACCTTTAGCTGGGTTATTTTTTATGAGTTCTGATTTAATAAGCTTTTAATTTATAATAAATCTTATTTATATATGCTTGCTTTTCTCAGTTTTTTGAAATCTATAACTGAATCAAATTGTTTTCTTTTTTAATTTTCTAATCAAAACTATTCAATAAATTCAGAAAATCATTCAATTTAATTAATTTTAAATAAGTTTTACAAGCATTCATGTGCACAGGGAGGGAGGGCAAGCAAACAAAAGCAAGCTTTCCCATGTCTGCACGACTTCTACCTTTACCAAAAATAAGAGAAAAAAATTAAAAAAAAAATCTCCATAAAAAAAATTAAAAAGAAGAAGAAGAAAGGAGGTTGGGCCCATCGCTATCATGCGCCATGGAGTCACAATCCGGATCCACCTTTTAATTAATCCGAACCAACCAGGGGGGAGTAAACCCAACCTCTCGTACCTTTTGTTTTCTCTTTTCTCATTAAATCCTTTTTCCCACTCACTGAAAACTATAATCCCCGTTTTATTTACTTGCCGTATAGACAATTTCTCCAATTCCTCGCCGATTTATTGGATCCGACATGCCGGCGCCGCCGTTTTAGGCCACCAGATTCTCTCGCAGATCTATTGCGTCGCTTTCAGGTGCTCTTAAGATTTTCTGTTTGGTTCCCGAGAAAAAAAGAGAGGAAAAAACCACTCTGTTCCATCCAAAAGTGAGTCAAGTTAGTAGTAGCTGAACTGTTCTCGTTTCGCTCTGTCTTTTCCTTTCCCCTTTGAAGGAGTAAATGTGAAGTGAAGTGATGCATGTTACCATCTTTCTTTCGTTAAACAGATCTTTAACAAAAAAAGAAAAAAAAACTTGCTACTTTTTTTGGAAATGTTGTGATGGTATCCTTCGATTTTCTTTTCTTTTTGGTATTGAATTTAGATCAGCTGTCAAAAAACTATCCTGATTTTGCATTCAATGTTAATTAATGATTACAAACGCAGTATTTAAGAATTAAGCGTGTTTGTGATGCTATATTTAATTCCTGAATCCTGTTTGGGATGCTTTCAAGTCCTTTTTTTAAGCATCTCATGATTGATAGCCTTTTTTATGGTCAAAATTTGGGCTGACGTTTTGTTTGATGACTTTGTATTAAATGGGCTCTTGTAACTTTGATCAGATTGTTGATGTTGGCGATCTAACTCTTGATATTAATGTCATTTTCTTGGCCACTTTTGGTTAGCTTTTTGTGGGTTGTTGTTGTTTTTTTTTCTTGGTTTTGTTTTTGGGATTTAAAGTCGGAAGATAACAGTGATACATCTAATATTTGGTTTTCTTTTTTATGATGTTTTGATGGCAACCTGTCTAACTATGGAATAATTGGTGAATGAAGGACTGGTGTCTTTGTTAGTTATTGCAAGGGGGCAGTGGGTGGAGCGATACAGAAATCATATTTTGATGCCCAGATGATTAGAACTGATGTTATTGGCAGTGGAAGGAGGAGGTTTCTTCTCATCTTCAGCTTCTGGGTATAGTAAGGGCTTGACCCTTCTTCTCCTGGGTCAGAAGCACGAAGACAAACCCATGAGAGTTACGCCGTGGAATCAGTACCAGTTGGTGGACCAAGAACCTGACTCTGACCTCCAGCTGGCTTCCTTGAAGAACCGGCTTTCCCACGGCTGCGCTTCTTTTATCTGCTTTGGTCGCGCTTCCGCACATGAATCCCCGTCACCTCTCAAAGTAGGCCCTGCCCAACAGCAGGATGTCTTGCCAGATCCTCTCGTTGCTGACAGGGAAAAAGATCTTACTACCGAGCTTGAAGTTGATAATTATGCAAGAAAAATTACTCTTAAGAGTAATCTGAAGAAGGCATCAAAAAGAATTCCAGTTCCTGTTGAGGATGTTAAGCAGAGCGAGCCATTGAATGGCCAAGGTAGTGATATCCCTGGTCATACAGAGAGGAGAAAAGTGCAGTGGACTGATGTCTGTGGGAGTGAGCTTGCTGAAATCAGGGAATTTGAACCAAGGTACGGGAGTACCTTATCTTGATCTAAGTTATGAGCTCTGCATTTATTTAATTCATGTTTCAAGCATATTGAGGAGATTTTAATACCTCCTTTGGAATCTCTTTAATGTGTGTTCTTGTGCATGTGGCATAAGCCTCAGTTATATGTATACCTTTGGTGTTACCACTACGCTTTTGTAATTTCCATGTTACATCTGCACAAGTTTTCGTGCTGTTATAAATTTCCCATATTGCTAAATATGGACCCTGCTTCTCAAAAGGGTTCATAGTCTTTGAGTTGAATACTTACAAGAGATTTGTTTTTGAGTCGTTTTGTATCAAGTGACTCAGGTTCCTCGCAACCATAAAATGTGATGGTTATATTTTGGTTGCCTGATACGTAAACAAATAAAATTTTCAGTAAGTTTGGCAAGCAAGTTGAGGGAATTAAGTAATCCATATGATAATATCATCATTCAACTTGGGCCTTGGCTCAAGTGATAAAAAGGATGGGATGTGTTTGGAGATGTTGAAACTGGGGCAGAGCATTAAGGATATATGATCGTGATTGACTGTATTTATAATGGAAGGTGCTTTGTGTCCTTGTTCCAGACCAGACCTTCAAAAGCGAGAGAGCAGGGGATGATTTCTTATGTCATTTACATTAATTCTTCTCATGTCCTTATGATGAATTGTTTTATTTATAGTGGGTTCTTATTTTACTGGTTATTATGAGTTTATTTCTTTCTTTTTATTTAGATTTATTCTTCTCATGTCCCTTTCTTTCTTTGCCAATCCATTTAGATTCGAATTCCACTCGTCCATGCACATTGTTACTTCTCATCATACATTCCTTTGTGTAAATCAGCTTTGTTTGACTAAACTATTTGCTTTCCATGCTTTTGATCAAACTAGTTGAAGACTTGAAGTGAAATGTTGATGATATATCCTATTTTATGCATCTCTCTGATATTTTCCAAAAGATATTTCTTTTCTGATACCAAACAATTTTATATTGATCATGGAGCATGTTTGTCATTTGAGAGTGGCAGCTCTCGGAATTAACAGCCCTAGATAGCAATGTGGCCTTAAGCCTCTTTCCTATTTTGGCTCTGGTTCTGTTTTTCCTCAATCTGTCTTGGATTGGTTATACTAGATCTTCTGTCAGTCCCACAGCGTGTCTATAGTTATTTTGTTTCGCTTCCATCTACACAACCAAAGTGTGTTTGATATGTCTTTTGATAGCTGTATTGGGGAGGCATTATGTGTACGTATTATTGGACGATGATTTGGGCATTGATTTCCTGCATCTACACTGCCCCTGCCCTGTGCATATGCGACAATTGAAGAAAGTTATGAGTGTCAAATGTAACATTGGAGTCAGCAAGCGAGTTTCCTACATGACATGTTTTTTGTAATTTCTGGTCCTAAATTTCGAAGTAGTCCACTAACTTCTATAAAGATTTTTGCGAGCATTTGGTTATTCGGTTATTCGTTATGCTGAAACATAGCTTTCTTCATTATGACCTTCATTTCTATTTCCAATCTCGCTTAGGTTTTTAATTCATCTGGTGAATATTCATTATGACCATGTTAATGATTCGAAAACTTGATCCATGGCAGCGAAACAGGTGGATCAGATGATGAATTCGAGAATGGAAATGAAAGAAGTTGTTCGTGCGTGATTATGTGATCAATTACCAAAAACTTTTGGGTGCCCAGTTTTTCTCAAGATGCCGCGGCACACCACAGGACTTGCTGCTACTGATGGAGTTCATCTGCTTTCTCCTGGCGATCAACTGACTTCTGCTAAAGAAAAAGCGAGTAACTGGTTGCATATGAAATGTTACCATAGGAAGGAGTTATGCATCTGGCCACACTTTCAGTGCGACCTAAGGGTCCGTTTGTTAACAAACGCCACTTAGTGAGAAGTTCTATATCGGGCCACGCCTGTTGGACTGATCGTTTTGTGCCTATATTTAATTGATGAGGATTTCATTTTGTTACTCTAATCTTCGCGCTGTTTTGTCACCTTATTCTTGTTACTTGTGATTGCCCTGTCCATTGTTTTCTCGTAATTAATGTCTCGCATTATTTTTGGCCCTCTTGTTACTACCATGGATTGCCCTGCTTCTCAAAAGCTACAATGGGTTCATAGTCGTTAAAGATGGACCCTGCTCTCTTTCGTGGGATTATTCACCTTCCCTGATTTTATTATGGCTTTCAGACGTTGCGGGAAAGCTTTTGCAGGAATCACGGCAAGAAGAAACCAAGTTGAACTGTTCTCTCCCGCTTCTTCTTTTTTTCTCCTCTTTTTCCGAGGATAGGTCGAAGTGCTCTGAGAACAACCCGAAAGCAAAAACTCTGTGATCAGATTAAGACATAAGGAGATAGTTCAATAATTTTGTTATTAAAAGTGCTCTTCATTACATCAAGGCTTTACTTTTTAGCAACGTTTTCAAATCACAGTGATTTTACTTATTAGCAACGTTTTCGAAGTGCTATTCTAGGAAAATTGAAATGGCTTCTTCACTCGCATGCAAAGCGCGTCAAAGCACAAAGCTGGTAGAGGGGCATGTTGGTAACATCCCACTTGCTTGAGCGGCTGTTAGGCGCCAAAGTCACCACTCCTTCGATGGACCAACTAACTTGAACTATCACTCTCTCCTTCGAAACTTGGCCACACCTTATCCACACACACCTCTTCTCTTCTGATTCTGATTCTGATAACACAAACCAAAAAACAAACAAAAAACCACATCTGCACAGAAAAAGAAACATTTATCCTACAGAGAGAATTTAGGGGGAGAAAAATAGTGCTTCGATTGAGCAAGAAGAGGGGGAAAAATGTCAGTGGCATCTTCAATCCCATACATCAAAATCCCAAACCCTTCATCGTCATCTTGCTCCTTCCCATCTTCCTCTTCATCAACCTCCTCAACATCTTCTTTCTGTAGGTTTTCTACAATAACAAGGCCTTATATTGTGACCATAAGAAGCTCTCAAGCTGAAGGGCCTGTAAGGAGACCTGTGGCCCCTCCTCTTAGAGCACCTTCCTCGCCAGCAGCACCCTCGCCTCCCTTGAATCCCGTCCCTCCTCCTTCACCGTCTTCTCCAGTGACTCCACCACCCAAGCCAGCTGCTCAAGTGGCCGTGAAGGACAAGAATGTGGTTACTTTGGAGTTTCAGAGACAAAAGGCTAAGGAACTTCAAGAATATTTTAAGAAGAAGAAGTTTGAGGAGGCAGATCAAGGTCCTTTCTTTGGGTTCGTTGGAAAGAATGAGATTGCTAATGGAAGGTAATAAGTTTTTCTTCTTTGATGTGCAATTTGGGATTTTTGAAATTTTAGTTTATCTGGGTTTATGTGGATACTTAATCTAATTGGACAGATTTGTGGGTTCTTTCTGCAAATTGATGTTTTATTCGTCCTCAATAATGAATTTGAGTGATTAGACCAATTGAAACGATACATTATTCACTGGATAGAGAAAAAGGAAACGATAACATACAGTTTCTTTCGATCAAGATCGGTTTAAGAGTAATTAGTTTCTAGCAAAATAGCTTCATTCTTCTTCGTAGTCGAAGACATATAATAAGAGGTTATGCAGGACAGACTTGCCATGCCTCACTAAGACTAGATGGTAAACTAGTTCGTGCAAACAAGTCTCACATTGGAATTACATACAAGAAACTTCGTGTTCTCTTATTTTTGGCTTTTAGGAAGAAGGCCTGTTCGAATAGATAACTGAAAGTGTTTCAGACCCATTGTTCTTGAGCCTTTGAAAGGGAAAGGTACATAAATTTCACAGACTAAGCTCTTTAATTTCTAAGTTTCAGTTGTTTTTCCTCAGTGGATAGTGCTTAAATAATGCCCTTCTCAAGGAAATGCTTCCAGTTATTGATTGGTGATTTGCTTCGCCAATTAATAGCACTCAAGGCAAGGCAGTGCAATGCTATCACCAGTTCCACTTCTAGGATGGTAGGCATCCATTGCACCACAGAGGTGGCTTTTGCTCAAATCCCCAGCAAAAGTTTCTTATGGAAGCGAGAAAGATTTTGTTCTTATTCCTCAAGTTTAGCCCCCAGTTTTTCTTGATTTTTGTTTTGCAAGTCCTTTTTCTTCAAAATTTTGTTTTTCCTTTCAAAACCGGTTCTTCTCTTCGAATTGTCATGTATTGACCATGTGGTTTTGAGTTCCAACAGAGTCCTATATAATTAAAGCTCAACCCTTTTCTTTGTTACAAGAGTGGGTAGATAAGAACCCAGCATTGCACTCATTTAAAGAGCGTTATAGTAGCCAATTAGCATAACTACTTGGCTTTGGTTACATGAATTCTCATTAACTTGGATGAGTGAGCTTGCGTTTAGCTACAGTTGACTTGACATAATGTGGCTTTCTGATCTGATGCCTCTTTTCATTTCTGTGCTTTGGATATTGGTTGAGCAGATGGGCAATGTTTGGTTTTGCTGTTGGAATGCTAACAGAGTATGCAACGGGCTCGGACTTTGTTGATCAAGTAAAGATACTTCTGTCCAATTTCGGGATATTAGATCTGGAATAAGTCGACGCTTAATCTAAGAGCCATGGATACCTTTTGATCTCTACAATTGCCATCTCGGTCCTCAGAGTCACTTATACGTTTTGATTTCTGTAATTGCTGTAGCATGTACAATGTTCTGCCACTTCTTCAGTTACTATATTCCATTCACTTCATCTAAATTATCTCAGTTCACTTGATTTGCAAGGATAAAAGTACATTTTGGTCATTACTTGAACCAGGACCTAAAGATAATGATATCATCTCGACATGTATCCATTGTTGAAAAGCCATTGAAAACCACTAGACAACATCCATTGTATGCATCATGAAGAGGAGGATGTCTCTCATCCCCTGCTATAATTTTCAGTTCGAGACTTCAAGTTCAATTATTCATCACTATTACTTAGGGCTCAGCTGTTAGCTTCTGCCATTGAACTTATTTTAATTGTTGAACAGCCTCCAGGTTACCGAGAATAAGCAATTCACCATCAATTAGAAGTCTCTCTTTCAAATTCTTAAAAATGCTTTCAGCAGAAGAAATAAGGGAAACTAGATCTGGTCATCTTTACAACTTATTTCTGGTGATTTATTAAAGCATTATCCAGATCATGATATGCCTTCTTTGTTTTTCCTTTGTCTTCTTATTTCTTTTCCGGTTCAAGTCTGTTAACACCACTTGCATGGAAAAGGTTGAACGTTACGAGTCTCACTTATCCACCAACGGTCTACTAGCAAGCCTCGAAGTATAGAGAGATTGACTTGCTTGTTGCCTCTTCTGTTAGCAGCAAGAAACATATTCCAATACGTCATCAACATCCACTTCTCAGAGAAGGAACTCAATAACCATTGGGAAAAACTCTTATGACCCAAACTGGTCACCAGAAGATTACCAAAGCCTTCTTATTAAACTCCCCTTCAAAATTCAGTAGAAGTTTGGACCCATAAATTTCATCATGCATCCCGTCTGCAGTTCTCCTGCAGTATATTGCAATTGATCATTCCTGCACCTTGCTTAGATCGAATAACAGGCATGTCAACTTGTGAAGAAGTGAATTTGCAGAATACAACCTCAGTTCCATAGCCTAAATTAAGAGAAATAATCTAGCATAATAATTTGGTAATTGCCATTCAGGAAAAAAAAAAAACAGATATTAACAATTACCAGGTCCCCTGACTTCAGTCCTCTCAATCCCAGAAGGCCATCTTTTTCTCTACGAGAGCATCAGGTATTGTAAGATAGTCATCTTCTGCCTGCCATGCAGGCATGAATATCTGCGATATGAGGTGAAAATTTGCTAATTTGTAATCAATACAATACATCATGACTTATAAAATAGATCTTCAAAATTTCTCTCATTAAGATGATAATCATTTATCATGTTCTGTTTATTACGAGGGACTCTAACCATACTAACCTGGGCCTAATGCGACGCTGTAGCACGCAACAGCAAAAAAACCTACTATAAATCCACTCATGCAATTACAAACAAAGATGAGAGTATCATGTTTTAACTTAGAGACCTTAAAAGCACCGACAGAGCATTCAACATAGCTAGCTTACCAAACAAATACCAGAGAATTGAAAATGACGATCAAAAACCCAAAAGATAAGAATTTTACAAATAAATTCCATCTACAATCTATGACCACACACATGAATCATAAAAGAAAGAAAGGAAAGAAAAGGCATACCTCAAAGACACAGAATGATGAGCAAGATCCTTCTATATGCGAAAGCCCCAGAGAAATTTTTTGTAGTTGGGTTGTCAAAACCTAAGAGGAAACATTAAAGGTGGAGACAGACAGGCTGAGACAGGTGCTAAATGCCCATAGCCGTTGCTACCTTTTCCGGTGTCAGCACGACAAAGATCTCGGCCATATCAGAGACGGGGCCTTACTGTCCAATCGACACATGATGATGCGGGCTAGTTCAATTGGTCAGAAACTCAGTTTATTATTTTATTATGAGATTCATTGGTTTAGAGATTTAACTCTTTTTTTTTTCAGAATACAATCTCTCTTTTAATTTGAATGGATGATTTGACATTACGGTTGAACTAGTTTCTTGTTATTTTTTTATTTTAAATTAATTTTTTTTATGTATATTTAAATTTTTTTAATATGTTAATATTAAAAATAAATTTAAAAAATAAAAAATATATATATTATTTTAAAATATTTCAAGCAAAAAAATATTTTAAAATTTATCCTCCACCACACTCCTACAGAATGAACACAATTTAAAACTAGCTTGTGTTGTTTCTATGAGAATTCATTTTTAAAAAAAAATATTTTTTAAAATATTTTTTTATTGTTTTCATAAACTTATATAAAAAATTTAAAAAATATTATTTTAATATATTTTTAAATTAAAAAATACTTTTATAAAAATACCCTTCATTACATTACACCATGTGGTATATCAAAATCCCACTTATGGTTTTACTAGCTAAATTACCTCTACCTGTATATATTAACTTGGTAATTATGGGTATTAAGGAAGAAAATTATATAAAAAATATTTTTGAGTATTTCTGAAGAAAACTAATTTTTCTCTTATTCAAATCCTAAATAAGCTATCCATAATTAGGCAAACGAACTTATAAAAAATAATATTTTTTTTTTCTTTCCGAAGATTTGAATTTTAGATCATAATTAGAATAAAATTAGAAAAAAGAAATGTTAAAACGTAATCATTATCATTGGAGGCGGAATTGATTTTCAGGTTTGTTCGTATTCTCAACCACTGTATATATGACCGGTTGGGTAAAACAATTAGGAATAAAAGTGCCTTTCTTTTTTATTATAGCTGATTTTTTTTTAATTTTTTCTTAGAGGGAAGTGATGTAACTTATTATTAGTGTTCTCCTTTATCAATAATCTTGGCCCAAAAAATGTTTTTTGGAAAAACGAGAAGATAATTGGGAGTAATTATGGCAAAATGGTAGGGATGGCCAGCATTCACATAGACTTGCACAAAACGGCCATCTCCCGCCACAGCAAAAAGGCATATGCGAAGGTCTCATTGCTGTTGCAGACCTCCCAAAAAATGGTTGAAAATGTGAGCTTGTCACATGTATCTTCTTCACTTTCTCTCCCAACGGAGATAACAAGAAGCAGGGAAGCCGGGAGACTTCAATTCAATGATCACATCCTTGTAGAATATTAGAATAAAAAAAGATCGTTTGAGTTCTCTCCACACACAGTAAAAATCCAAAAGAGCCGTCCAAGGCCGGCAAAATCTCTCTCTCCGCCTTCCCCGATCTTTATTTACTCTCTTTGTCAAACTCCATTCATATTTATGACTGTCTTTTCTCTTTGACACTGTCTTTTCTTGGCTATGTTATTCATCACAGAACCATTAGTCTCTCTCAAGAAAAAAAGGACTGGTATTAGACCAAGAAAGGCCATGGGCTGTGTACAGGGAAAGTATTCAGTAAATTCATCACCAACCCCAGGAGGGTTAGAGAAGCTCAAAATGGAAAGTGGCTATGTGGGAAAAGGAGATATCGCTGGCCATAGAAGATCCACTGGGCAGAGATACTCTGGCAGGCTCCCTAAGCCTGAACAACCAACGAGGAAATATAATGGTGGTCGTGCTGGTAATGGTGAAGAGAGGAAATTGAGTGACACAGGTAGAGTGAGATTTGTGGAGTTTGGCGGGGAGGAGGTAGTGGATGGATGGCCCAAGTGGCTAACTGATAACGTTCCTGGAGAGGTTTTGGGTGGTTTGATCCCTAAGAGTGCTGAGAATTATGATAAGCTTGCCAAGGTCAGTGTTCTTGAATTCTTCTTCTTATTTTTTCACTTCTTATTAGCTGTCTGTACTCTTCCTTGGGAATTTGAAATGGTTGTGATTGGGTTGGGATGCTTTTTCTGTGTAATCTGTCTCCCATAGTTATCATAAAAAAAAGTTTGATGGAATTACGGAAGAAATGAAAGAAAAGAAAAGATTTTAAACAATTTTTTTCCTGGTTAATCTGTTTTTCTAGTTTCCAAAGTGTCAATTCTAAATTCAGAATGGATCACTTCACGGATGTATTAGGCTCCGTGGTGTTCTGATCACATTTAACAAAAGTTAAAAGATTCAGATCTTCTTGTTTCGTTTTTAACTTCCTATAAAAGAGAAGGGATCGTAAAGTTTGCTGATAACTTGTTTGAACGGTTATTGTGATCACGAGACCATCTTAGCCTTCTCATGCTTGGTTACAGGTGGGAGAGGGTACCTATAGCAATGTGTACAAAGCTAGAGATAAGGAAACTGGACAAATTGTTGCCTTGAAGAAGGTCCGATTTGACACGTCAGAACCAGAGAGTGTGAAATTCATGGCACGAGAGATCATGATATTACAGAAGTTGGATCATCCCAATGTGGTAAAGCTTGAAGGACTAGCCACCTCAAGGATGCAGTATAGTCTTTATCTAGTTTTTGATTTCATGAAGTCTGATTTATCAAAAATCATCTCCCGTCCTGAAGGAAGACTTACTGAACCGCAGGTAGAAACTCTCTTATTTGGTTTCTAGGGATCATGTATTAGTTTATTAGTAGCTCACCTTATCTGTTAATGCAGGTCAAGTGTTATATGCAACAGCTGCTTTCAGGTCTGCAGCACTGCCATGATAGGGGAATTTTACACAGAGACATTAAAGGATCAAACTTATTAATTGATAAAAATGGGATGCTAAAGATTGCTGATTTTGGGCTTTCAAATTATTATTCCCCGAAACAGAAGCAACCTCTCACAACACGAGTTGTGACACTATGGTACAGAGCTCCTGAGCTATTGCTGGGTGCTACAGACTATGGAACTGGTATTGATCTCTGGAGTGCTGGATGTCTCTTGGCAGAGATGTTCGCAGGCAGGCCTATCATGCCAGGAAGAACAGAGGTATATAGTGAAATCAATGGTCGTGACTGAGATTTTAACTGGATATTTATGAGAAACACAACCCTTGGAGAATATTCCTGGTTCTTCATTACAGTGTTTAGTCACATGGTTATCTCACATGGTTAACTCTGAAATATTCAGGTCGAGCAGCTGCATAGGATTTTTAAACTATGTGGAACTCCACCAGAGGACTATTGCAAAAAGTTAAAGCTATCTACATCCTTTCGACCTCCACGAACATACAAACCTGGCCTTTTTGAAGCTTTCAGCGAGTTTCCTGAATCAGCTTTGGGTCTGTTAACCACACTTCTTGCTCTGGATCCTGCATCTCGCGGCTGTGCATCTTCAGCTCTCCAAAATGAAGTAAGGACATGACTAAAAAGCTTAATGTGATTTAGAGTTCTTGTCACTAGTACAGAGCCTTTACATTAATTTCCACATTCTAGCTACCCCCAGCCCGTATCTTTTTTTGGAGTGTGAGATTTCTTGTTCTATTAATGCTAAGTAGAATTAAGGAGAATCGTGTAGGTAATATGGTTCACATACTCTCAATTAGTTCCTAAAATTTTCAACACCACCATTGATGATTTTGATGTTCAAAGAGTGCATGCCAGCAGAAACAAGAATATAGCAAGGAGTTAATTAAACGGAGAGCTTATTCCTGAGTTGATTCTCTTGTTTCAGTTCTTTCACATAAGTCCTTTGGCATGCGACTTATCAGGCCTCCCGGTGATTAAAAAAGATGAAGATGAGCTCACACAAGCTGATGAACAGAGAAAGTAAGCGCATCTGATCATTGGCAGCAATTTTAATAGCTAAATCATGGTAGCATAATCATTGTCACTCTGGTGTAACTGTGAATGTGATACAGTAAAAAAGGCTAAAAGAGAACGTCACATGCTTGTCTGATGGCAGAAACATCACAATTTTCTTTATCTTCTTTCCGCCTTTCCCCCATTTTTCTTGAAATAATTCATTAATCATTATCATCCTATTTTTTTGCAGGCGCAGGAATGCTAAAATGAAACGAAGATCTCAAACATATCGTGAGCGTAAGAAAAAAGATCTGGCAGCTGAAGAACCAAAAGAAGATCCTGCGCAACCGAAAGAGGTAAAGAGTACAGCAGTACACATCACAAGTGGAATTCATAACATTGATCAATAAGGCTATTTCCCCCTTTCTATGGGTGGAATTCCCTTTATCTTTTGCACTTTCAAACTATCCCATTCTGCAGCATGCCACATCCCTGTGTGTTTAGGGCCCGCGTCAAATTTCATGGGAAAAACATAGCAGGATAATTAAGTACTATGCTCATGTCCGTGCTTAACCTTTCTGAGACCACACTGATATTTCATATTACATTTATTAAAAAAGAGAAGAGTAAAAAGATCCTCTGTGCATATTATTCCAGTTGCATCATACATGCTGCTATTGCTAAAAATGTATCATTATGCTGATGTTAATTCAGGAGCCAAAGGAGACTCATGAATCAATCAACCAAAGCCATGAGCCAGGCAGCAGCAGTACTAGTAGCAACTCCTCTGGAACAAAACCGACTCACCTGTTTGAGATGCCACCCAATTTGTTGCAATCCCGAATTGCAACTTCTAAGAAGATGTCTCCAAAAACACAAGGCCATACTAATGCTCCCAAGAACATCAAGAACTTGCCCCCTTTACCTACCTCAAGGACAGGCAGCACCATGTACAATGTGAACAATGACATGTACAGATTAAATCGAGTCCATAGGTCTGCTTCCACAAGAGAATTCAGAAATTCGATCAAGGGAAGCAGTTAGAAGTACTATATGCAGTGGATAACTAGGCCACGTCGAGCAGTAACTCTTTTTTTTTTCTTTCCTTTTCTGAGAATTTTGGATCATATTTGCTGTATCTCGAATGTGATTACTCATATTATTTTTCGTTTTGGTCAGAAATGCTGAAAATACACTCGTTCTGCATATTACACTATGTTCTGTAATCGAATGCTACCCGTGAACTTATATCTAACAATTCTACTTTATGTACTTACTCTTATATTCATCCTTCACTCATTGAAGATGGCGAATAAAAAAAAACTTTTTCAGTTTTTTTTTATAGGAATAACTGAAATGTTAAGTGTTATAGATGAATGGGACGGCGCCTCTGCAAGCTCCAACCCGGGAGAAAATATATACTTTAGTTTTCGGAAAAGATTTTTTTTTTTTTTTTTTTTTAAGATAACCTCATACTAGTCCTCCAGGCTCCAACTATATATATATTGATTCTCAGTGTAGTATCTATATAAAAACTTTCCTCGACCGAGTCGCCTACCTGTTAGAATTCCTTAATTGGGCTGCCTGTATAAAATTGTAAATAAAAGAATAAATAATGAAAAAAGAATAAAATTTTCTTCAAAATTGCGTTTTTTATTGCATAAAACATGCATTTTTTTTATTGAAAACATTAAAGAACATAAATAGGGTGTTCGTTCAAGATATTCTAAAGGGTATGGAATCTAATTATGAAATTCTTTCAATCAAGGGATCAAATGACAAGTGGTGTTTGAGAACTGGTTAAATTGGGCTTTTTAAGAATTTTAAAATTTATTTTTATTTTAAATTAAATATTTTAATGTTTTTAGACGGCTTGGATGTATTGGAATTAAAAATAAATTTTAAAAAATAAAAAAATATATTTTAAAAAGCATCCTTAACAGCTGTTGCAAACATCCTAAATGAGAATCAGAAAACAATAACAATTAATTAAAAAGGAAGGAAGGACGCAAAACTGATGTCCTTTAATTGCCATGCCTATTGGG
>Ga0307510_10005488_pt1 | contig 15118 bp, 21 predicted proteins | sample 12_EM_MG_FD_207224 | JGI IMG/M metagenome (GOLD analysis project Ga0307510, IMG submission 207224) | Populus trichocarpa ectomycorrhiza microbial communities from riparian zone in the Pacific Northwest, United States - 12_EM | ecosystem: Host-associated > Plants > Roots > Unclassified | place...
TAAAAAGCACAAAAGCGCATTACGCGCATGGGGTTGGTGGGATAGCGGGGGATGGCGAGGAATCCCCCAATCAAGTCGTCTGGCCTTGATACCGCTTTATCAAGTCGCGTAGCCTTGCCTGCCCAAACGCGAACTCGGCCTTGAATCCACCCCCTGCTCCACCAGCACCACTACCGTTCACGACCGGCGGCACTCGCTGGCCGGCTGCAGGTGGCAGGAGCGGTGGCTGGGGCTGCAGATGAGATTGGGTCGGCAGGGGTGACGAGGACGGCGGTGGGCCGTCACGCGTGGCGGGCGGTGGGAGCCCGGATGTTGATGGGGCGGTGGCTGTGGTCGTTGTGACGGGTGGTCGCGCGAGGGATGCGGTCGAGGAGAGCATGGGTATCGCAATAGAAGAGGAGAGCGCGGGCGAGGACGGCGTAGCCGCCGCTGCCGCGCCCAGGCCGAACCGAGCGCGCGGAGGACGCAAGGCGTCTTTCTCCTTTGCAGCTGTTGCAGCTGCAGCGGAGTGCTGCTGATGTTGCTGCTGCTGCTGTCTAGGCCGAGGCGTTCTCGCCGGCCCCGGTGGTACCACGTGCACAGGGACGGCGGCCTTGCCAGCGTCGACGACGGAGTTCATGGGCTTGACTGGCACCGGCGCGGAAAGACGTATGTTCGGGGCTGCTGCTTTGGTCTGCGCGGCGTTGGCCTTCGGTGGTGATCTTCGCTCTGCTGCCGCATCGTGCCGAGGCCTCGGTGTCATCGCGCCAGAGCCGGGGCCAGTACCAGAGTCGGTGGCCCTAGTGGCCTCCGCCCATATGGCGGCTACCGCGGTGACCCGCCCGCCACGCCCGCCGCGCGCAGACTTGATGTCGTACTTTACTTCTAATTGAGAAGGGGGCGAGTACCCATGCGCGAGTCGCCGAACGGGCACGGGCGCGGGCATGGCATCTGGAGTCGGGCCGCGGGGCGTGGAAGTGGAGCCGGACGATGGCGGCGGCGCGCTATCAGGCACAGTGAGCACTGGTGCAGGAGGGAGGGAGATTGGTGCGCGGCGAAGAGTGGAGACTGCGACGAAGCCGGAAGAGCGTGGGTTCGGTTTCGACTCGATGATGGGTGCGGTCGTGGGTGAGGAAGCGGGGCCATCAAGATCTATAAGTGAACCCGTTGGCGGTTCGAGCGGCGAGGGTAGTCCAGGAGGCTCAGGCTCGCACACTTCCAACTTGCCCAACCACTCCGCGATGCGGCCCTTCGCCGCATGCTTGAGACGCACTGCCTCACCGTCCTTCGCCTCGCGTTTATCCTTCTTCTTCTTCCCCTTCTTTTCCTTGCCTCTGTCCTTGTCCCTTTCTTTCGAATCGGACTTGGCCGACTTGCGCGACCGCGCCTTGTACGTGCCGCGCTCGCTGCTCGACGAAGCGCCAGCGCCTTTGCCCGGGTGCTGCGTCCGACCATCCGCATCCGCGTCTTCTCCCTCTGCTTCGTCCTCAGCCTCACCCTCCGCATCGAGTAAAGCGAGATTGGCCTGGGCATTGCGCCCGCCAAAGTCCTCCTCGACCGCAAGCGCCAGACTCGAGATCGCGCTTTCGTTAAAGGTCGCACCCATGCCGACGCCATCCTGTTGCTCCTGAGCCATAGACTTCCCCGGTACAGGCACTGGAACAGGAGGTGGCGGGGGCTCAGGTGAAGACATCGACTCCAAGACGCTGCGCACATCGGGAGGAGGTAAGGAGGGAGGCTTCCGCGTGCCAACTTGCTCAACAAGGCGGCGCTCGAGAGCATCGAGGCCGCTTCCTTGAACCCCGGATGATAGAAATGCGTGTCCATCACGACGTGGGGGTGGTCGCAGAAGCGAGAGAGCCGAGAGAGACGGAGTACGTGGAACCATATCTGCTCCCGCTTCCTCTTCTCTCTCCTGCTCAGGTCCCAATTGCCGAAATATTTCTTGAGCGACGGCTCGCCGATTGAGATCAAGCCCCGAACTAGACGGTTTGCCAGACGGGACAGGCGGGACTGGAAGAGTCTTATCGACAGCCAACCCTCCTCCCTCCTTCTCGGCCCTGGCCATGGCTTCCGCCTCTGCTGCAGCGCGGGCGACCATCTCTTCGAGTTTCACGACGCTCAAACTCCTCACTCTCGTTCCCGTCCTACCGAAACTCCGAGCAAACGGATCGTCGGTATCCATCACACCCTGCGTCTCGGTAATGATCTTTGGTGAAGGCATCGGCTTGGGAGACACTACGTCCACGGCAACCGGTGTGGGTGGGGCTATCTGTGCGGGAGGCGAAGCTGACCGCGCGCGTGAGGTAGCACGAAGGTGGTGTGATATCCGCGCCGCGCGCGCGCCGTGGCCAACTGTCTGTTCAGGTTGTGGAGGATAGCGTCCTTGCTGCTGATAGGCGAGATGACTGTGAATGTGATCTGGTGTACCCGAATCAGGAAGGCCAGCCGGTGAAATCGATGCCTGCGCAGCACCAATATTGGCACTAGCCGACCGCGGTGGCGGATATTGATCATAGTATGGACCACCGACGTATGCCGGGGGTGGAGACGGGAACCAGAGTTGCCCATCATAAGCTCTATATGGCGGAATAACGAGCTGTGGATTTGGGGGCGCTGGCACTTGCTGGGGTAGGAACGGGAGCACAGGAGGCGGGGCAGGATATACATAGAAGGGAGACTGAGCGCGGCCTGCGTAGAGATTGGGCGTGGGGCCAGGTAGTGGCAGGGGCGGGGGCGAAGCAGATGAACGGTGGTTCGGGTATGGGTCTGAGTACGCATCTGGTGCTGGATACGGGTATGGTTCCGGCGGCGGCGGGGGTAGTGTAGCGGGGTGAAACACTGCTACTGGTAACTCGAGGACGATGTCCTTGCTGCGCATGGGCGAACCCTCCCATCAGTAACGCACTCGCTTGGCAGAGAAAGGGTGGTTCACACACCTTCCGACGGGCATGACTATCCGAATCGCGAGGACACCGCGGATCTCGAACAACGGTGCCGCTTTTCTTCTGAAGGCGTCGTCTTCGTCTTCGTCCTCGTCTACATCTCCGCCATGACGCGGATAAGCAGAGACGGTGCGGGCGGTGCGTGGGACGTCAAACACAAGCTGTGCGATACCCTCGGTGCCCGGATGAGCGACATAGTCGGGTCCACGAAAGGTGACGCTCGTGAGAGAGTCGGAGATTTGTAATGGGGGAGGTAGCTTGCCACCGGCGCTGCTGGCTGGCGCGGGTAGGTGTATATGACGACTGAGCGTGACATGGAGGCCCGTCGTCTGTCCGCAACGTTTAGGGTATAAGAGATAGACAAGATTGCGAAATAAGAGGACCCACCTTCTTTGCAGAGTGATTCTTCACCTGCAGCTCGACGCAAGCGCTCTCGCCTGACACCAGCATGCCTCCGAGGACTCGGCCCTGCACCCAGATCTTGCCGCCCTCGCCAACGATGAGACCCTCCGGCGCTGGCCACGTGTCAAAATCCAACCCGTCGTCGCCAGGGTACCGCTGCAGAACGTCGACCGGGCACTTGTCAGTGACGAGCCGGTTCTGGTCCTTCCAGGCGACGCCGACGGAAGCGCGGACCTCGTATCGTATTCTGGCAAGGCCGTTTCCAAAGTCGATAGACGGAGGAGAGGACGAAGGGAGACGGAGACGGAAGAGGTAGGTGGTGTGACCGCGCCGGGCGCGGTGGTGATGCGCGGGTAGGGGGGGCTCTCCGGCGACAGGGTGGGGAAGAACGGCATTTGAAGGGGGCAAGCCAGGACCTTGGAAGATGCGACGGGTGTGAAGGAACGTTGAGGTCGCGGAATGGTCTCGAGAAGTTAGCTCTGCGAAGGACATGGTCAGACATTTAGAAAAACGGGCGGGATAGACGGATCGCAACCTTCGATGGCGACGAGCTCTACCATGATGATGCCGAGGCCGAGGCCTTTGTCCGCGCGGGACTCAAGCTCTATCTTTCCCGTAACCGTATCACCGGCGATGTAGAATGGGTCCGAGAGGGTGACAGAGACCTTGACCTTGGAGTGGTGTGGAGTTGCGTTCATAGGCTCGGGCCTTGATTGAGATTGAAGAGCCATTTTGGAAGGAGGTTGGACGAAAATAAGAGAGAGTCGACTCGGACATGAAATCGCCGCAGTGTACAGCGCTGAAGGAAATCTCTTGAGCGAATATCGTGTGCCAGTGTGTGAGGCTGAGCTGAGGAACGAGAGCAGAGCTGTTTCACCAATGGTGAGATTTCCCACGGTGACCTTATCTCGTCTCACATTCAATACCATTAATACTAGTACTGATGCGTGCCTTTCATCAACTTTCCCCAGAACTTTTTTATCAAATCGCCCTTCATCTTCCTCTCACAAAGGACGTCCTCGCCCTTAGTCTCACCAACTCTTGCATACGTAGGGCATTGTCAACACCGGCTCTCTTCAAGTCGCGTCTAGCATTACGAGGGTGGGACGTAAGTTCCTGGAAAGTAGAGGACGATGCCGCACAATCTCCTGGAGATTTCAAACGCTGGATGCACATTGGCCATACTTATTGTAGAACTGCTCAACTCTTCGACGAGGCCATTGCTGATGGATTCTTTCTCTCGACCTTTGTTCCGGACCCACGCAATTTCCCGGATGAGGATGTCCAATGGAATGAGGCGGGATGTGTTCCAAGACTGGACAACGAAACACGTGTAGTTTACGATGGGAAAAAGTCGGCTAACTGGTTACAGAAGCTGAGTCGGGTGTTGCCACTGTTTGTCACTCATCACCGTACGACTTCTCCATTACTTCTCTTCTATATTCTACTGTAATATCCACCTGAAACCCATATTTTACTTCCCCCCAGGCGGAGGAAACATTGAGCGCATCACCGAAGCAAAATATCGCGATGTACTCCGTGCTTATGCAACGGTCGCAAAAAGCCTTTGCGACGTCATCTTGGAGGTAACACGAGACGATGGCCCGATGCCCAGGGTATTGTCATCACAATACGAATGGTTCGAGCCCATTTGCTTTAGCCTGATAGCACTCCTCATCCAATGTGGGTCTACCCATTCCTCCCCTTCGACTCGTGGGGTGTAGAAGCCCCTGCTGACAATGAATATCTTATTCCGATTTTAAGGTGATGCAGCCACTGTCGTATCCATCTTCACTAACACTTGTTCGGCGGCAATTAACTCTCCACAGTCGACGTTCACAGCATTCGCGTCGACAGCAACGAACAGGCCCACCCTAGTCCCCTGGGACGCCCAGGCACCTGAGCACATCTCGGAGTGCTACTTCGCCGTCTTCTTCCTCCAAACGATCCTCCTAGCAAAACTTCACCTAGACGTGGCGCGCCCCAGCTCGCTGCAGCCTTTACTTCTCCCACCTTCGCTTCCTTACTTCGACGCGCGCTCTTCATCCTTTTACTATTCCTCTAGCTACTCATGCTACAGCCACAATGCGCCCGCCGAACCGGGTGCCGCCGCCGCCTCTTCGACCTCAATCCCCTTGCGGCCATGGTTGCGTGACGGGCTGGCCGGCACGCCTTTCGCAAGTCTCTCATCCACGACCAGCCGCTCGTGGGCCGGGTATTATACCATCACGGGTTTAGCGGGAGTGGGCCTCTACCCGCCGATGCACCTCGAGCTACGCTCCGTAGGCACAGATGCAGATGCAGTCGCAGGCTTCAACTCCGATCGCGTGCAAATATACGGCGAAGGCCAGGACGGCGTCGGAAGGTTCACCGTCGTTGGGACGTGCAAGAAGCGCACTGGGGTGGTGAGGGCAATCAAGGCGTACGCGACACATTCATGGGAGTGGCGGGGAGTGTTGACGCCTTTTGGAATGGCGGGGTTATGGGGTCCTGACTCGAGGAGTGGCGGGTGGTGGTGGATCTGGCCGCGTGAATGGAGTCCTGCCACGGATCGACGCGGCGACTGAAGCTCTTTCTGTACAGCATCGTTGCGTCGCCTGTCCAAGTTTTCCTTTATTCTTTGTATTTTTATATATCCAACTATAGGAAGCATTGTCAGTTCTATACCGCACAATCTTTCCCCTCCTTCCACCCCCCCTCCCAGATGCCAATCCCGAATATATCACGGAGCGCCTCATACCTGTGACCCAAGGCAGTTGTCTGTGGCATCTTTTCTGGGTCCTCGTTTCCCAGGGATGCATAAACTTGACATGGAGGCTCTTCAGAAGGTGCTACGGAGGTCAGTGCCACCACCGACGGGATTACGGTGGGGGGCATGTTTATGTGAGTCTGATAAGTTAGCGAACTGCTGGCCGCAACGACAGTGAACATTCCTGACGACGATCATCGATCAACTCTTGTCATGTGAGCGGCCTAGGGCAAGTGGTGCACGTGCACGTTCAATTAAATTCCGTTGCGGCGGTCGGCAGGCTTGGCAAAAGTGCACCATGCAGTTGCATTTTTATCAGAGAAACAAACCACTTGGAATGTGTGAGCGACTAGATACCGTATACAGTATTGAATTTCGGGACGGACGATTGAGCAAGAACTGAGTGAGATGTTGTCACTCACGTGAGGCGGTTTTCAGACTGTACTTTCAGTAACCCATCAAAGCATTTAGTACCCAAGACAGTGCCAGGCCATACTGCCTCATGTATGGTTCGTTATCAAGCGCTCGCAGTGAGTATCCAATTCGCCAACTCGTCCTGTAACTTGGACACACCACTTGATCTCATCTCACATTCAACACAAGATCCGCGTCAAGCGCTCTAGTAAACGATGTCCGCCTTTCAACGAATCCCCCCAGAACTTTTCTATCAAATCGCCCTTCATCTTCCTCTCACGAAGGACGTCCTCGCTTTCCGTCTCACCAACGCTCTCATACGCGATGCATTGTCGACACCGGCTCTCTTCAAGGCACGTCTGGCATTACGAGGGTGGGATCTGAGCGCCTCGGACGACAAGGGCGACGCCGCACAATCCCCAGGAGATTTTGAGCGCTGGACGCGCATTGATCATAGTTTTTGTAGAACCGCTCAACTCTTTGACGAGGCCACTGCGGAGGGTTACTTTCTTACGACTACCACCTCAGACAGTCCCGCGCATCCTGATCCTGGGTCGGGGCAGGACGACCGAAGCCCTGATCCGGGCCAAGTCCCCGATGAAAAAATGCCGGTCACCTGGTTGCGAAAGCTGAGTTGGGTATTGCCACTGTTTGTTGCCCATCACCATACGCACGTCCAACTGCTTCTCTCGGCGTTCTCCGAAACGTATCATCTTTTTAACCTTTCCAGGTGGAGGAAACATCTCGTCGCGCATTACCGAAGCAAAACATCTCGATGCGCTCCGTGCTTACGCGACAGTCGTAGATCACTTTTGCACTGGCGTTATCTACGTCCTACGTCCTGATGGCACCCCGGAGTCCGTGCCCAAGATAGTGTCGTCACAACGCAGCTGGTTTGAACGTATCTGCTTCAGTCTGATAGCGCTCCTTCTGCAATGTGCGTTTCCCCCTTTTCCCTCCCGGCCGCCTCGGGAAGCACCTGCTGACGATGGGTGGTGTTTAAACGCCTGTTAGGCGATCCAACCACTATCGTGTCCATCTTCACTGACAACTGCGAGGAATCAATAATTTCCCAGGAATCGGATTACTCCGCATTCGAGCCCACTTGGTTCGAGCAGCCCTCCACCGTCCTGGATACCCACACACTCGAGCGCATCTCGGAGCGCTACTCTGCCGTGTTCTTCTTCCAGACGATCCTCCTCGCAGCGCTGCACCTAGATTCCGCAGAACCCGAATGGCCACAGCCCTTACTCCCCGCGCCTTCGCTCCCGCACTTCGATCCTCACTCATCCTCCTTCTATTACTCACATCCATACCATGGCAATGGCCCACCCGTCGAACCGGGAACTGTCACTACAACCTTGTCTGCCCCCTTGCGGCCCTGGCTGCACGATGGGCTGGCCGGAACCCCGCTCGCAGCTCTCTCGTCCACGACCGGCTGCTCGTGGGCTGGGTACTACACCTGCAGGGGCAGAGCAGACAGGGACCCACCAATGTACATCGAGCTGCGCTCTATGCCTGCACCGGACGCAGCGAATACCGAGTCGTCACATGATCGTGTTCACTTCCGTGGCGAGGGCCACGATGGCGCGGGGACGTTCGTGGTCACCGGGACGTGTGATACGCGGACCGGCGTGGTAAGTGCAATCAAAGCGTACGAGATGATGTACCAGTGGGAATGGAGCGGGGTCTTGACGCCTTTTGGAATGGCAGGGATCTGGGGCGCCGGTTGGGGTGGTTGGAGTGGTTGGGGCGGGTGGTGGTGGATCTGGCCGCGGGAATGGAGTCCTGCCACGACTCGACACCCCGATTGACGCTCCTACTGGACATCTTTTTTGCATGTGTTAGATGTGTAATTATTGCAAAACAAGTCTACATCGCACGCTCTTTTCCCTCCTTCCTCGGACTCTTGCCCCCGATGCCGCCCCCAAATGTATCGCGTAGTGCCTCAAACCGCCGTCTCCGCGTCGTGCTCACGCTCGGCACGACCTTTTCCAACGCAGCTTCAGAGTCCTCAACGACCACCACGCCCGCCCCGTCCTTCTCCGGATCGACTTCGACCGTCTCTTCCAGCGTACCCAGCTCACGCCGGGCCCACGCATGCTCGCCCCATGCACAAGATCTTCCAAACTGGCCCGGCTATACCCCCCGCCACGCGCGCCAGCGACCATCTCCTCGACGCGGTCCGTGGTTGCGTCTTGTGCGGAAGGTGTGCACGATCTCCAAGCGCTGGCCGATCAACGTACGTGAACATATCAAGCCACCCGAGTCCGCACACCACTAGGTCGAATTCAACTCGCTACCCGAGGGAGTCAACTGTCGAGGTGTTCTCCACAAGGGCGTAACGATCGTGCCTGAGACCCTTCAAAAGGTTACAACAGCATTATTTTCGACTGGCCTGACATTCCCAATGTGATCAATGGTGACGAAACCTACGTTGACAGTACACCCAATTCCTGATCAACAAGAATCTGTGAATTCTCATTCCAGGCAAAGCTTGAGGAAAAGACCACCCACTGGTCGCATACGCGAGCATCATCGTCTTGCCGCAACTGGTGTTCGTGCAGCAATATGCCCTGCGGAGGGCCGAGGCTGTATGCTAGCGTGGAGGTAGACCTCGGGGCGCGTGAGGATCACCGAAACGAGCTCGAGAATCTCCATGCACGGGTTCATGCCGCCCCAAGTTCGAGAGGCGCAGGGTTGGGAATGAGTGCCCCCTTCATTCCACTGCCCGTGCAGATGAGACTGCGCTTGCTGCTCTTCCCGCTGCGTGTCGATCGTAGCTTGCGCTTTCTAAACGAGCCAGTCTTCGAGGGCATTCTTCCATTTCCAAGGGTGGCAGGTACTGGCACCGAGCGCAGAGGCCGTTCAGAGGGTGGTGCTGAGGCCTGAGGTCCGAGTCAGCGCCAGCAGCATGATGGTTGTGGATGATGCTGTTCAGATGGCATTCTGTTGAAGTCCATGGCATTAATCGAACTATTCAAAGCAAGATTCAAAGTCCAGGAGTATGTCCAAGGCAGATTTGCCTATCCAGACCTGAAGGATGATCCTCTGGGCACTGAGTAGCTGGGCAAATGTGCCATTATACACCCAATTCTCAGAACAGAGGATCACCCTTTGGGTCCAGAGAGGCAACTTTCAAGTTGCCTTGGACATACTCCTGGACTTTGAATAGTTGCCATGGACTGCAACTAGTTAGACCAGTTCATAGCTTGATTGTGAAGGGTTTTGCCAGCTTTGGTGACAGCAACACCTTGGCAGCATGAATGCATGTGATTGTGGGGGGGGGGGGGTAGCATCAGTGCGTGCCAGTCACCCTCGGTGGCAGCTCTGAGTAGTGAATCCTTGGTCAAATATATTAATTCCAGCGATAATCTCCGGCTAGGTGGTCACTGTGTTGGTGGCAATGTTCATAGTGGATGGAGAGGAAATGGGGTAATGTGGGCGGCGTTCAAAGTGATGCACGTGCTCAGAGAAACAAAGCACTTACCGTAATAACTTATATTGAATTTCGGGACGATCGAGCAAGCGGGTACAGTTTCCGTGATCGAGTCAGTCATCCATCACAGCATTGTACCCAAGGCAGTGCCAGGCCGCTGCTTCATCATGTATGGTTCGTTATCAAGCGCTCGCAGTGAGTATTTAATTCCCCAACTCGTCCCGTAACTTGGACACACCCACTCGATCTCGTCTGACATTCAACACAAGATATGCGTCAAGCGCTCTAGTAAACGATGTCCGCCTTTCAACGAATCCCCCCAGAACTTTTCTATCAAATTGCCCTTCATCTTCCACTCACGAAGGACGTCCTCGCTTTCCGTCTCACCAACACTCTCATACGCGATGCATTGTCGACACCGGCTCTCTTCAAGGCGCGTCTGGTATTACGAGGGTGGGACGTGAGCGCCTGGAACGACGAGGACGACACCGCACAGTCCCCAGGAGATTTCGGGCGCTGGATGCGCATTGATCATAGTTTTTGTAGAACCGCTCAACTCTTTGACGGGGCCACTGCGGAGGGTTATTTTCTTATGACCACCACCTTAGAGGGTCCCGTACATGGCGGTGTCGCTGTATCGGGATCGGCGCATCCTGATCCTGGGTCAGGGCAGGATGACCGAAGCCTTGATCCGGGCCAAGTCCCCGATGAAAAAATGCCGGTCACCTGGTTGCGAAAGCTGAGTTGGGTATTGCCACTGTTTGTTACCCATCACCGTACGCACATCCAGCTGCTTCTCCGCGTTCCCTGAAACGCATCCTTTTAATCTTTCTAGGTGGAGGAAACATCTCGCGCATCACCGAAGCAAAACATCTCGAACCGCTCCGTGCTTACGCGACAGTCATAGATCAGTTTTGCACTGGGGTTGTCTCCGTCCTAAATCCTGATGGCATCCCAGAGTCCGTGCCCAAGTTAATGTCGTCACAACGCAGCTGGTTCGAACGTATTTGCTTCAGTCTGATAGCGCTCCTTCTGCAATGTGCGTTTCCCCCTTTTCCTTCCCGGCCGCCTCGGGAAGCACCTGCTGACGATGAGTGGTTTTTAAACACCCGTTAGGCGATCCAACCACTATCGTGTCCATCTTCACTGACAACTGCGAGGAATCAATTATCACCCAGGAATCGGATCCCACCGTATTCGAGGCCACGGGGACCGAGCAGCCCTCCACCGTCCTGGACGCCCTCACACCCGAGCGCATCTCGGGGCGCTACTCTGCCGTGTTCTTCTTCCAGACGATCCTCCTCGCAGCGCTGCACCTAAATGCCGCAGAACCCGACTGGCCACAGCCCTTACTCCCCGCGCCCTCGTTCCCGCACTTCGATCCTCGCTCATCCTCCTTCTATTACTCACACCCATACCACGGCAATGGTGCACCCGTCGAACCGGGAACTATCACTACAGCCTTGTCTGCCCCCTTGCGGCCCTGGCTTCACGATGGGCTGGCCGGCACCCCGCTCGCAGCTCTCTCGTCCACGACCGGCTGCGCGTGGGCTGGGTACTACACCTGCAGAGGCATAGTCGACAGGGAACCACCAATGTATATCGAGCTGCGCTCCATACCTGCGCCGGACGCAGCGGATACTGAATCGGCACACAATCGTGTTTACTTCCGTGGCGATGGCCACGATGGCGTGGGGACGTTCGTGATCACCGGGACGTGCGATACGCGCACCGGCGTGATAAGCGCAATCAAAACATACGAGATGATGCACCAGTGGGAATGGCGCGGGATGCTGACGCCTTTTGGGATGGCAGGGACGTGGGGCGCCGGTCTGCGTGGTTGGGGTGGGTGGTGGTGGATCTGGCCGCGGGAATGGAGTCCCGCCACGACTCGACAACACGATTGAAGCTCCTGCTGTACATCTTTTTTGTATATCTTAGACATGTAATTGTTGCAAAACAAGTCTACACCCCACGCTCTTTTCCCTCCTTCCTCTTACTCCCGATGCCGCTCCCAAATGTATCGCGTAGTGCCTCATACCGCCGTCTTTGTACCGTGCTCACGCTCGGCGCGACCTAGCTTCAAAGTCCTCAACGAGGACCACCACGCCCACCCCGTCCTTCTCTGCGCCAGGGCCGCCCTCGTTTATTTCCTCGAGCGTGCCCAGAGCGCGCCGGAGAGCTCGCACACCCGCCTCACGCACGAGTGCCGCCAAATCGGCCCCACTGTATCCGTCGCCGCGCGCGCCAGCGATCATCTCCGCGACGTGGTCCATGGCGGTGGCCGCGGGCGGCGCGAGCGGGACACGTCGCCTTGTAAGGAGCGTGCGCACGATCTCCGCGCGCTCGTCTGGCGCGGGCAGGTCGACGTACAGGAGCTTGTCGAGCCGCCCTGGTCGGCACATCGCTGGGTCGAGCATGTCTGGCCGGTTGGTCGCGGCGAAGACGAAGACGCCGCGGCGGGCGTCGAGCCCGTCTAGCTCGGTGAGGAGGGTGTTCACGACGCGCGCGGAGGACTCTGAGAGCGTGTCGTCTCGGCGCGGTACGAGAGCGTCGAGCTCGTCGAAGAAAATGATGCATGGGGAGGACGCGCGCGCGCGAGCGAAGACCTGACGAACTGCGCGCTCGCTCTCGCCGACGTACTGTACCGAGCATGGTCATCAGCTGGCCCGCTATCCGTATGAGAAATATGAAGACGCACCTTATTGAGTAGTTCAGGGCCTTTCACGCTGATGAAACTCGCTTGACTCTCGTTCGCAACTGCCTTTGCTAGTAACGTTTTTCCGCAGCCTGGAGGACCCCATAGGAGCACGCCTGCAGGCGCGTCGATACCCACCGCGCGAAAAAGCTCTGGCCTGCGGATTGGCTGCACCACAGCCATATGTAGCTCGCTGCGTGTAGCATGTAGCGCACCGATGTCCGACCATGTCACGTCCGGGACTGTCGCAAAACCTTCGTGCTGCGCGGAGGGCTGAATTTCTTTCAGCGCGAGCATAAAGTCGGTGGCGGTGATACAGAGAGGGGCGAGTTGTGTTGGCGTCAAGGGACCAGGATGGTTGTGGAGGAAGCGTGCAATAGATGAATGAGTGAGGTACGAGGCTACAAGGTGTAGGAAAGGTCCCGGGCGAGTATCAGGCGAAGGCGTGGAAGGACCAAAGACGATAGCAGGTGCTGGATTTGACATGTCCATCTGCATGGGCTCATCGGTGTTCCCGTTAGGTATTGAAGGGTCGGGAATGGTGACGGAACCGTCAGAAAGACCCTTGGAAATCCGTTTGACGGCGATGATTCCTGCTGCCCCAGTGAGCGCACTCAAGTCCGCGCCAACGTAGCCCGGAGTGGCCTTGGCAAGAGCGTTAAAGTCGAACGTGCCATCCAGCCGCAGCTTGGAGCATAAGACGCGGAGAATTCTAGGACATTGTTTTGAGTCACTCGAAGCAGCAAGATAAAAGGCAGCAAACGCACTGAGCTCGTGCCTCGTCATCTGGGACGGTCATGCCTATCTCATGGTCGAAGCGACCTGCCCTGCGAAGAGCCGGATCTAACGCGTCCTGACGATTTGTTGCCCCAATAACTACAACGGGCTTGTCGTCCGTCTTTTCCCATGATAACTCTGGATACTAGGCATGAGAATCTGCTCAAGGTAGCACCATTTAGCTAAAACATACCGTCACGTCAAGAACTGAGCAACTATTCGGCGCTCCATCTCGCGCTGTGCGCTCTCTCGTTTCGGTGTGATTGCATCGATCTCGTCAATAAATAACAGAGATGGCGCTACTCGCCACACGACAGGGCGTTGAGATCAAGCGTTAGGATGCCTCGAAACGCACGTACCTTGGCCTCCTCAAAAGTTTCGCGCAGCGTCTTTTCCGACTCGCCCGACATCCCTGATACGATCGACGGTGCCGAAACCGAAATGAAAGGCACACCCAATTCCTGATTAACAACAAGGATTCTTTAATTCATATCCCACGTAAAGCCCAAGGAGAAAAAGCGCACTTCACCGATTGCGTTCGCGAGCATGGTCTTGCCGCAGCCGGGGCGTCCATGCAGCAACACGCCGCGCGGCGACTGCACGCCAGTGTGGAGGTAGACCTCTGGGTGCGTGAGAGGCATCGCCACGAGCTCGAGCATCTTCTCCACGCATGGGTCGACGCCACCTAAGTCCGAGAGGCGCACAGTGGGGGGCGCGTGCTCTTTCGCGCCGTTACTCACGCCGACGCGACTGCGCTTGCTGCCTTCTTCGCCGCGTGTCGATCATAGCTTGCGCATTCCAGAAGAGGCTGTCGTTTGTGGCAGTTCTTCCGCGTTTCCCGAGGCAGGAGGAACGGAATCGGGACGCGGGGGGTCTTCTGTGGGTGGTGCGGAGGTTGGTGCTGGCAGCGGAGTAGGGGCCACGTTGGCGGATGGTGCCGTCGGGGTAGCGTTCAAGTTGACCTTCCTTCTTTGCCAAAGACCTTGCATGGACTTGTTGAGAGCATTAGGTCCCTGGCTGACTTGCCGTGAGGACTGCAACCGACATGAAGGATGGCGAGGCGTACCGATATCTCCATGACGTGCTGCTGTAGGTTCTTGGACACCACGGCGTCCAGAATGTCGCAAGACAGGGCTAAAGGCTTCACGTACGGGAGGACTGCGAGGAATAGAAAATGCAGTATCTCCGAGAACCCGCAAATTTTGCTCCGAAGGCCATTTGTCACGTGGTTCGCTCAAGGCCTTCGAGTGGCCTTCGCTTGTCTCACCTCTCACTCCGACTGGTTGTTTGTCTAGCTGCATCCGACGGCCAACCCGGAGCAATCTAGTTCATCACTTTCTATACCGACAAAGACTGCTGACTTATGGACAATATGCGACACCCAAGCGACATCCTTACCCTTCTGCCGAGGATGACTGTTCCAACCAGCCTGAGTGTCCAGACTTGGGACTCTGTCGGTGCGGCACAATCTCTTGGCCATGGAGATTTCAAACGCTGGATGCACATTGGTCATACTTATTGTAGAACTGCTTAACTCTTCGACGAGGCCACTGTAGATGGATTCTTTCTCTCGACCTTTGTCCCAGACCCACGTAATTTCCCATATAAGGATGTCCATGGGATGAGGCAGAATGTGTCAAGAGCTGCATCCGTTCAACGGACTGGAGCACTTATCGACCACGTGACGGCCTCGGCGCGCCCACAAGCATGTTCAA
>Ga0307510_10005489_pt1 | contig 15115 bp, 12 predicted proteins | sample 12_EM_MG_FD_207224 | JGI IMG/M metagenome (GOLD analysis project Ga0307510, IMG submission 207224) | Populus trichocarpa ectomycorrhiza microbial communities from riparian zone in the Pacific Northwest, United States - 12_EM | ecosystem: Host-associated > Plants > Roots > Unclassified | place...
TGGCGGGCAGCCATCGACCACCGCGCCGATTGCGGGACCGTGCGACTCACCCCAGGTGGTGAAACGAAAGACATGACCGAAGCTGTTGAGGCTCATTCCCGCTCTCTTCCCGCCGGGCGGGCGTTTGTCCAGTCAAGCATTGCTGTCCTTGCCCAAAGCGCACGCGCCGTTGAAGCGTGCCGGCGGCAAGGCGGGGTGCCGCCGAATTAGGTATTTTTCCCGAGGAGCGGAGGGCCTCAGGGAACGGTTTTTCTTAACCGTTTCCGGCGATGATCCGCCTGAAGAAAGGCGCCCGATCATGCACCAGGGAAAAGGGCATGTGCCCGAAGCCACCTATATCGAACTGGTCGCCAGCCTGTTCTCGACGCTGCTGCCGTCGGCGATCATGACGGTGTCGTTTGCCGGCATCGGGCTGCTCGTGGCCAATGACGCGCATGATCGCGCCCTCTTCGTCATCACCGCCGCCGGCTCGATCGCCGCCTTGTGCCGACTCGCCGTGCTGCTCCTGCACCGCGGCGCCGCGACCGACGACACACTCGCACTCGCCGACGCACAGCGCTTCGAACGGCGCTACGCCATCGCCTATATCGGCTTCGCGCTGGCGCTCGGCGCGTTCGGCGCGCGCGGGTTTCTCGTTGCCGGCCCGGCCGCGCATATGCTGATCGTCGGACTGTTGTTCGGTTACGGCGCCGGCGTCGCCGCCGGCCTGTCGCTCAGGCCATGGATCAGCGTGCCCAGCATCCTGCTCGCGATCGTGCCGACCGTCGTCATCGCCTTGTGTTATACCGATCCGATCTATCGTGCCGCGGGCCTGCTGCTCGCCTTGTTCCTCGCCGGCGGCGTGCAGAGCATGCTGTCGCGCTACCGCCTGACCGCGCGGCAGGTGACGATGCGCCGGCTGTTCGCGACGCTCGCGCGATCGGATCATCTGACCAGCCTGCCCAACCGCCTGTCGCTGCGCGAGCGCTTCGAGGAGGTCGCCCGGGCCGATGGCGAGCCGGGCATGATCGCGGTGCACTGCCTCGATCTCGACCGCTTCAAGCCGGTCAATGATCGCTTTGGTCATCCCGTCGGCGATGCGCTGCTCAAGGCGGTGTCCGACCGGCTCCAGGGAATCCTGCGGCACCGGGACTTTGCCGCCCGGCTCGGCGGCGACGAGTTCGTCGTCGTCCAGACCAGCCTGGCCCATGCCGGCGAGGCGGAAATGCTCGCCCGCCGCATCGCCCGTGCCATCGCCCAGCCCTATGCCATTGACGGACATGAGATCGTGATCGGCACCAGCATCGGCTATGCGCTGTCGACGACCGGGGGCAATGATCTCGACCGGCTGATGGCGCAGGCCGACCAGGCGCTGTGCGCGATCAAGCGCGCCGGCGGCGGCATCGCCCCCTATCGCGAGACCATGCCAGAAGGCGAGATGCGGCTCAGCGCCTAGCTTCGCGGTGTCGGTCGGACCGCGGCGTCGGACGTCGAGCCGAGGTCGCCTCCGCCGGGATGGGCAATGTGACAAAATTCGCCTGACCGCCTGTTCGCCTTGCGTGACTTACCGGAGCGCTGCCGGGTAATTGCGCGGGGAGCTTACCCGAATAATTTTGTCAGTAGTCGTCGCCATCGCAGCGATGTGTCGTGGTGATGGTTAGCGCGATCTTAACCATCGCCGATCGATACCGGCAGGTGACGACGGCCGGGGGATTTGCCGATCATCGCCGTCGCGGATCGGGAGGCCATGCACGTCCTTTTCTACCTGCCGGTGGTGACGCCGTGGTGGTTCGACAATATCGTCGCGCCGCTGATCCGTGCCGCCGCGCGCGACGCGCAGGTCAGCGTGCTGGTTCCGCCCTTGTGGCGCGGCACCGGCATCGGCCCGACACAGCTCGCCGGCTGCGCCGATCTCGAGACGGTCGACTGGTATATCCTCGACGGTGACGATCATCCGCGCCTGCGCGTCTCGGCGGCCGGTGAGGACGAGCTGTTCGCGCTGGTCGACCAGATCAACCCCGACATCACCTTGTGCCGCAGCGCCGATCTCGACAGCGCCGCGCGCTTTCCCGGCGTGGTGCGCTTCATCATGGAGGGCGCCGCCCCGCCTTTCGCCACCGACCCGACCGCGGCCTGGCTTGCCGAAACCCTGTTCGATCACGCGATGATGCCTTCACTCGCGCCGACAACCCGCGCGCGCCTCGATGCCGCGTTCCGCCCGCAATGGGACGCCGCCCATGCCCGCTTCGCCGGCATGGATCGCGACGGTTTCCTTGCCGCGACCGGCCTGCCGCACGACAAGCGGCTGATCGCCCTGCCGCTCGAATATGAGCATCCCGAGATGTTCTTCGGCCAGCACAATGTCTTCGCCAGCAACATCGACCTGCTCAACCATGTCGCCGGGCAACTCGATGACGACAGCGTGCTGGCGGTGACCAACCATCCGCTCAACGACAAGCATTGCGACAATGGCCCGCTGCTTGCGACGATCGCGGCGCATGGCGGCAAGGTCCGCCTGGTCCGCGCGACCGGCGCGCCGGGCGACGCGACGATGCTGCTCGCGAAACACTGTGCCGGCATGGTCGTCGGCAATTCGAAGAGTTTCGGCGGCTGCGCCTTTTTCGGCACGCCGATGCTGCGCCTGTCGCGCTTCCGCACCGGTGGCTGGATGCACGCCTATGACGGCTTCGCTCCCTTTTCCGCCGCGCTGCGTGACGGCACGGCCCGCGCCGCCGACCCGGCGGACGCGCTAAGCTGGTTCGCCTTCCATTTGCTCGACCGCGCTTTCGACCCCGCCGACCCCGACCTGAACGCCGCCGCCCTCGCCGATCGCATCGCGCGCCACGCCACCCCCGAGCTAGCGGCTGCCGCATGACCCTTCGCCACCATCACGGAGCCACACGCCATGTATGATCTCGCCGTTATCGTGCCGGTCAGGCGCGGCAGTTCGCGCATCGTCAACAAATCCATGCTGCCGTTCGGCGACGCAAATTCGCTGATCGAATGGAAGCTCGCCCAGCTGGTCAAGGTGATCGACCCGGCGCGCATCTATCTCAGTTCCGAGGATGACGAGTTCCTCGCTTTGGCCGATCGCTTCGGCGTGTCGCGCCACAAGCGCGCGATGCGGCTGGCCCGCGACCATGTCGCGCCGTTCCGCGACGTCATCACCGGCATCGTCCGCGACATCCCGCATGCGCATATCGCCTGGTGCACCGTGGTCTGCCCGCTGATGTCGCCACAGGAATATCTCGACGCCTTCCGCGCCTATCACGACCAGGTGATCTGCGGCGATCACGACTCGCTTGTCGGGGTGAACCTGCTCAAGGAATATTTCTGGGCGGAAGGCCGCTCGCTCAATTACCGCGCGACACGCGACCACACCATCTCGCAGGAACTGCCCGACTGGTTCAAGGTCACCAACAGCGTCTATATGTGCGCCAAGCGCGAGATCCTGCGCCGCGAATATTTCCTCGCCGACAAGCCCGTCATGGCCCAGCTCTCCAAGCTGGCAGGCGTCGATATCGACTATATCGAGGACTATCGCATCGCCCGCGCGCTGCACGCTGTCTATGCCGAGGACGGTCTCGACGTGGTCGACCCCGCCACCCTGATCGACTGGAGCCGCGATGCGCACCCTCTCCCCATCGCGATATGACTGCGTCTTCTTCGATTTCGACGGGGTGATCGCCGATTCCGTCGACGCCAAGATCATGGCGTTCGGCGAGCTCTATCGCGAGTTCGGCCCCGAGGTCCGCGCCGCGGTGATGGCCTATCAGCGCGCCGTCCCCGGCGAGACGCGCTTCGACAAGATTCCCCGATTCCACCGCGACCTGCTCGGCATCGAATTGTCGCCTGACGAGATCACCCATTGGTGCGATCGCCTGTCCGACATCGTACTCGACGAGGTGGTGGCAAGCCCGCTGCTGCCCGACGTGCCCGAAATCCTCACGCTGCTGCGCGACCAGGGCGTGCCGGCCCATATCGTGTCGGGCACGCCGCATGACGAGTTGCAGGTGATCGTCGACCGCAAGGGCCTGCGCGCCTTCTTCGCCTCGGCGCGCGGCGCACCGCAGAAGAAGCATGTCATCGTCGAGGACATTCTCGCCGCGACCGGCCTGGGGCGCGAGCGCTGCCTGTTCGTCGGCGATGCGATGACCGATTATGACTGCGCGCAGACCTGCCGGCTCGACTTTCTCGGCCGCGTCGAGCGGGGGCAGAACCCGTTCCCGGCGGGCACGCTCATCGTCGAGCGGCTCGGCGAAGGATTCCCCACGCAGCGCGAGGCCCGCCGCGCCGCCTGATCAGGTCTGGGAGATGTCCCCCGCGATCTTCATATTACCCTTCGAGCGCTGGCTGACATTTTCGATCATCAAGAGATGAAACGGAAGACGTAGCCGAGCTGTTGAGGCTCATGCGCACTCTCTTCCTGCCCCGGAGCACATTTGTCCATCCGCGCGACGGCGACGCAATCAAATCCCTCGCCCGTGACGGATAATTTTGTCAGTCGGTCAGTCCGTCGAACCAAGCGCATCGAGTTGCGCTACGCGGAGGCGCGTCAATCGCCTCAGCACCGCATCGCCGGTCACACCCGGCGCGGCGATGGCGGTAAAGCGGAGATAGGCATCGCGATAAACCAGCCACGCACGCTGTGCCTTGCGGACGTCGTCGGGTTTGATCGTGGTATAATTGTCCTTGCCGCCGGCTATGGTCAGCGCCTTGCGGTAACTCGCGTTGAGCAGCACGTCGGCGGCCCGGGCATCGGCAGCATTGCCGCCTAGCCACAGGCCTGACTTCAGGCGCTGCAAGTCCTTGAGAAACTGGTCGCGTGCGCCATCCTCCGCCTCGATGACAAACGCGGCTCGCGCGGTGCCCGAAAGATCGACCTCGCCATCGCCATAGGCATCGACAAAAGCGTCGAACGCCTTTTTGAGTGGCGCGAAGGCTGCGCGGGCGGCGGGCGGAAAGCTTGCGACCAGGGCATTGAGCCGTGCGTCGCGTCCGACCGCATCCATCCGCGAATTGTGATAGGCGCACTGACCCTGCGCCAGCCCGCTGGTGATGTCGTCGCAAAAATCGACGCGCTCGGGATGTTGCTTGAGGTCTTGCATATGGCTCACGCGCGCCTGGTTCTCGAACGGCGCGCCGTCCAGCGTGCAGGCAAAGGCGGTGGCGAGATCGGGATTGCGCTTCACCCCATCGCCATTGGCATAAATCTGCATCAGGATGGTCGAGCCGCTGAAAACGGTATCGTCACCGCCGTCCGCCTCGATCACCGCACAGTGCCGCGCTCTGGCGTAATCTGGCTTCACCCCGATGCCGTAATAAAGCTTCTCGGAATCGCAGCCCTTGAGCGCACGGGCCTCGGCCGGTGTCGGCCGGTCGGCGCGCGGCACGATAGGGTTACCGAGGCGGCGGCAAACCGCCTTACTCGCGGCGAAAGCAGAATCGGAAGAATATTCGTCTTGCTGCGTGCCCCAATTGACCTTGTCCGGACTGCTGGCACCGGCGGCACCCGCCAGCGCCACCGCCATGCCCGCCATGATCCAGCTCCTGGCTGCCACGAACCCCCTCCCGCCCCGTCAGGGGACTCACATCAAGCCAGCGCAATATCCGGCGCGTCCTCGGCCTTCATCCCGATGACGTTGTAGCCGGCATCGACATGGTGCGTCTCGCCGGTCACGCCGCTCGCCAGGTCGCTGAGCAGATAGAGCCCGGCCCCGCCGACATCCTCGATCGTCACGTTGCGCTTCAGGGGCGAGTTGAGTTCGTTCCACTTGAGGATCAGGCGGAAGTCGCCGATCCCCGAGGCGGCCAGCGTCTTGATCGGACCGGCAGAGATCGCATTCACGCGGATATTGTCGCGGCCGAGGTCGACCGCGAGATATTGCACGCTGGTCTCCAGCGCGGCCTTGGCCACGCCCATCACGTTATAATGCGGAATGACCTTCTCGGCGCCGTAATAGCTGAGCGTCAGCAGCGAGCCGCCATTCGGCATCATCGCCGCGGCGCGCTTGCACACCGCGACGAACGAATAGACCGAGATGTTCATCGTCATCAGGAAGTTGTCGAGGCTGGTGTCGACATAACCGCCGCGCAGCTCGTTCTTGTCGGAAAAGCCGATCGCATGGACGACGAAGTCGATCGTCGGCCATTCCTTCGCCAGATTGGCGAAGGTCGCATCGAGCGCAGCCATGTCGGACACGTCGCAATCGAACAGCCGCGCGACGCCAAGTTCCTCGGCGAGCGGGCGCACGCGCTTTTCCATCGCCTCGCCCTGGTAACTGAACGCCAGTTCGGCGCCCGCCTCGGACAGCTTCTTCGCGATCCCCCAGGCGAGCGATCGATCATTGGCGAGCCCCATGATCAGCCCGCGCTTTCCTGCCATCAAACCCGTCACGCCGTCGTCCCTTGCAACTTCTTGCGCCCCTCTACCCCGACCGGGTCGCCTTCCGCCAGTGCCGCGTTGAGTTCGGCGCCGATCGTGATGCCCAGCCCGATGATATAGAAGAACAGCAAGGCGACGATCACCCCGGCGAGCGAGCCATAGGTCAGGTCGTAACGCCCGATCCGCGACAGCAGCATCGGCAGCAAGGCGGTCGCGCCGACCCACCACAGGGTGGTGAACAGCGCGCCGGGCCATTTGCGGCAGCGGCTGTAACGATATTTGGACGGCGTGACCGAATAGAACAACGCATAGAGCGCGCCGAACATCACCACGCCGGGCACCAGCCGCGACAGGCCGATCCAGCCCGCTAGGTCGGATGCGCCGGGCAATAGGCGATAGATGAATTCCTGCACGCCGAGCAGCACACCCTGCAGCAGCAGCGAGATCAAAGCGAGGATCACCGACAGGATGATCACCAACATCGAGCTAAGTCGGTAATGCCAGAAGGGCCGGGTGAAGGTGACGCCGTAAGCGCGGCGGAAGATATCGCGCAGCGTCTCAACGAAACTGCCCACCGTCCACAGCCCGACCAGTCCGCCAAACCACAACAGCCCGCCGGTACGCGCGGCGAGCACATCGGCGATCGGCTTGCGCAGCAAGTCGGCGACGTCGTTGGGCAGGGCGCGGAGAAAGGCGGTGACCGCCTGCGCCGCCTCGCCATGCTGGCCGAACAGCGAGGCGATCGCCGCGGCCAGGATGAAGAAGGGAAACACCGTCAGCAGCGCGAGGTAGGCGAGGTTGCCGGCATACATGAAGCCGTCGTTGAACACGCCCACCGCGACGCGGCGAATCACCGCCCAGGCAATGCTCGCCGGCGCCATCCAGCCGGTCGGGTGCGCCGGCACCGCCGCCGTCTCGGGATGTTTCGCCCGCTCCTCGGGGGATTGTGGCGAAACGTCCTGCATAATGCAGGCCTATACCCCCAGATTGGCGCGCGGGTTCCCCTTGTCGCGACCGGTCCAGTTCTCGACGAACTCGGTCAGCGCCGCGTCATCGGCCGGCAGGTCGACCATCAGCGTGACGAGCTGGTCGCCGCGCGTGCCGTCCTTCTTGTGGAAACCGCGCCCACGCAGGCGGAACACCTTGCCCGAGCTGGTGCCCTTGGGAATGGTCAGCATCACCGCACCCTCGACCGTCGGCACCTTCACGCTCGCGCCAAGCACGGCCTCGGACAGCGACACCGGCAGGTCGAGCCGCACATCGTCGCCCTCACGGGTGAAGAAACGGTGCGGCTGGATGTTGAGCGTGACGATCCCGTCGCCCGCGCCGCCCGGCCCTGGCTGGCCCTTGCCGGCGAGCCGCATCTGCGTGCCGTTTTCGAGATTGGCGGGCAGCTTGAGGTCGATCGTCTTGCCGTCGGCCAGCGTGATGCGCTGCGCCTTCAGCGTCGCCGCATCGACGAACGGCACGTTGAGCTTGTAGCCGACATTGGCGCCCTTGGGCTGAGGCTGGCGCCGGCCGAAGCCGCCGAAGCCACTGGCGAACCCGCCGCCCTTGTTGCCGCCCGAGAACAGCCCCTCGAACACATCGCCGAGATCGGGCGCACCTTCGAAATCGAACCCGGCACCGCCGCCCGGCTGTGGCCGGAAGCCGCCCGTGCCGCCGCCGAAACCGCCCTGCCCGCCGCCAAAGCCGAACGGCGAGGCCGGATTGCCGTCGCCATCGATCTCGCCACGATCGAAGCGCGCGCGCTTGTCCTTGTCGGTCAGCAGGTCATAGGCGTTGGTGACCGAACTGAACTTCTCGGACGCCTTGGGATTGTCCTTGTTCTTGTCCGGGTGCAGCTCCTTGGCGAGCTTGCGATACGCCTTCTTGATGTCCGCCTCGCTCGCAGTACGCGCCACGCCCAAGGTCTGATACGGATCGGCCATTCTTGCCCCGGTTGAAAAGTCTCGCCGCTATGTGGGGGATAGCGGGTGCGAGTGCAAACCCCGCAGCGCATCTACCGCACTTGAAGCTGCGTCCGGCGCGGCTAAGCTGGCTCCGCCCCGATAGGCGGGCCGGCCGGATCGGGGACTGCAGCGTGCATCAGATGGTTTCGCGGATCGCACTAACGCTCGCCCTCACCACGCCGTCATTGGCGTTGGGAAAGGTACCGGCCAGCGCGCCCGTCGCCACTGCCAGCAGCGTGGCACTGCTACCGGTGCAAGCCGATGCAAGAGACAACAAGGTGTTGTTGACCTTGCCGCCGCCCGGCGCGGACGGTGTGGCGGCACGTTTGCTTTACACCGTCGCGCTGCGCACCGGCCTGGGTGCGGCGCCGACCTTTCTCGATCGCGGGCGGATCGGCACCACGCAGATCATCGCTTTTCGCCGCATCGGCAAGAAGCTGGCCATCCAGTTCGAGAATCCGCGGTTTCGTGCGCAGGGGTCGGTGGTGTCCGACCCGGCAGGCAGCGGTGATTTTGCGATCTCGACCGTGTGGCTGGGCGATATCGCCGAGACGCGGGCCGATGGCAGCATGGTGGTCGACATTGCGGGCTTCCTCGCCTCCGATACGCTGGGCATTGCCGAATCCCTCGACCAGCGCGGCGACAATTTCGGTACCGGTGACGCGCAAGGGCAGGGCAAGGGTTTCAAGCTCGCCGATAAATTGAGCGCCGCCGATCCCGGCTCGCTCAAGGCGTTCCCGGACAATATCGAGGTCGATGCGGTGCAGACCTATGTCTCGGATCAGCCGGGTGCCGAGGTCCAGAATATCGCCCCGGACCCTCACCAGATCAGCTTCACGGTCCATCACAGCTTTGTGCGCCTGCCCGCCGCCGGTTTTGTGACGCGGGCCTTCGATCAGCGCATCGGCGGCTTTGCCACGCAGAGCCTGGCGTTCGGCGCGCTGCTCGGCGAAGATGTCGTGCGCGATTTCGCCAATCGCTTTCGGCTGGACAAGCTCGATCCGGCGGCGGCGCGCTCACGCGTCCGCAAGCCGATCATCTTCTATATCGACAATCGCGCGCCCGAGCCGATCCGCTCTGCGCTGCTCGACGGCGTCGGCTGGTGGGCGAAAGCGTTCGAAGCCGCGGGCTATATCGACGCCTTCCAGGCCAGGGTGCTGCCGGCCGATATCGACCCGCTCGACGTGCGCTACAACATCGTCAACTGGGACGATCGCGCGACGCGCGGCTGGTCCTATGGCCAGGAGATCGTCGACCCGCGCACCGGCGAGATCGTCAAGGGCATGGTCGTGCTCGGTTCGCTCCGCGCGCGGCAGGACATCCAGATCTTCACGGGTCTGGTCGGCGCCGACAAGCTCAACACTGGCGGGCCGAACGATCCGGTACGCGTCGCGCTCGCCCGCTTACGTCAACTTGCCGCGCACGAGGTCGGCCATTCGCTCGGCTTCGCGCATAATTTCGCCGCCAGCACGCAAGGCCGCGCCTCGGTGATGGATTATCCCGCGCCGCGCATCGGCCTGGTCGACGGCAAGCCCGATCTGTCGGACGCTTACGGCGTCGGGCTCGGCGCCTGGGACATGGCAACGACGGACTGGCTATATGGCGAACCGGCATCGGCCGCCGACCGTCAGGCCGCTGCCGATGCCAAGGCACGCGCCGTGGTCGCCGCCGGCATGCGTTATGTCCAGGACGACAATGCGCGCTCGCCGGATACCGCCCAGCCATGGGGCGGGTTGTGGGACGACGGCGCCGATCCCGCCGTCGAGTTGCGCCGCATGCTCGATGTGCGCGCCGCCGCGATCGCGCAGTTCGGCCTCGCTGCGCTCGCGCCCGGTGAACCAGTCGCCAATCTGCGGCGGCGCTTCGTGCCGATCTGGCTGCTGCACCGCTATGAAGTGGTCGCCACGGCCAAGGCGATCGGCGGTGCCGCCTTCACCTATGCCGTCAACGGCGACGGCCATGAGGCAGCACCGCCAGTGGCGCCCGCCGCGCAGCGTGCCGCGCTCGACGCGCTGCTGCAGACATTGGCGCCCGCCGCGCTGCGCGTGCCCGACCGGTTGATCCCCTTATTGTCCGCCGCGGCCAATGGCAGCGGCAACCGCCAGTTCGACATCGAGATCTTTGCCGGCCATGCCAGCCCGATCTTCGACCCGCTGGTCGCCGCCGATGCCGCGGCCGAGATCAGCCTCGACGCGCTGCTCTCTCCGGCGCGGCTGGCGCGGGTCGCGGCACAGCACGCCACGGATCCGCAGGCGCTCGGCATCGCGGAACTGCTCGACGCGGTGATCGCGCATGATGTGCCGGCACGAACCGACGCGCTGAGCCGGCGCATCGCCGAGCGCACCATCGTCAAGCTGGCGCTGGTCGCGGCGAACAAGGCGACCACGCCCGAGGTTGCCGCGCTGATCGATGCGCGGCTGCAACGCCTCGGCATGGCCTTGGCGCGGCGTGGTGGCGACACCGCCGATCGCGACTGGGCAGACAGCCTGTCGCGCCGCCTGCTCGACCCGCGCCAGCGCGGTGCGATGGCCGGCGACCTGCCACGGGTAACCCCGATCCCGCCGGCCGATCCGATCGGCGGTGAGGGCGAATGGATGGATTTGCCTTAGACGAGAACCAGGCGCTTACGTCACCGACCGGGAGACCGTTAATGTTGATCGCTTTGATGCTGGGCGCCGCCACGCTCGTCGATGCTGCGACACAGGCGCCGATTCACGACGACGGAACCTGTGCCGGTCTGTCATGGGTAACGCTGGCGCCCGGTGAAAAGGCGTTCGTCGAGCGCGGCCCCGACTTTAATGTGCTGCGTTTCGAAGGCCCGGCAGGGCCCAACGATCACTGGTGGGGCGTCTACAGCGGCAATTTCGCGCAAGTGCGAGGCAATGGACCGATACTGCTGGAAGTCGATGGCGTCGTGGTTCGACGGGCGACGGAAAATGGCCAGTTCCGGGGGTATCTCGCGCAGAAAGGCAATTGGCAAAATCACTTCTTCGGCAGCGTTTTCAACGGCACCGATGCCGACAAGAGCTTTTTCGCGCGGGTTGATTTCAGCCCGCGAGGCCAAGCTCTTTGCACGAAAGCGGGTTAGGTCGACTCCGTTCTTCACTTTCGCGCGCGTCAGGCGAATTCGTCGCGCTTCTGCTCGGGCCGTTGTCGCCCGATCTTCCGCGCAGCACCATGGGGCAGCCGGGTTTCGAAATGTCGCGCCTGTGCCGCTGCTGCGCCATCGCCCGCCCGGCCAGCCCGCGTCACCCATGCGCGATATCCGCCCATATCGTTGCGGTTGAAGTAACTCATCGCCAAGCTGTACGCGGCTCGTGCGTCACCCCTGCGATAGGCGCGACGATATAGACCCGCCGCACTGAAAGCGTCGGACGCGATGCCGAGGCTTCGATGCGTGTTCGATTCCGAAAGCCAGTGCGCCAGATCCACCATGGCGTTGACATGGCCACGCAAAGCAAGATGCCACATGATGGGCTCCCACAAGCCGCAGGCATGTGCTTCACGGATGTTCAGCGCCCGGAGATAAAGCTTGTCGGCGCGACTGCCATCGTAAAGCTGACTCATGTCAGGCGTTTCGCACGTTTTCGTCCGCCTCGCCAAACAGGTGTCGGCTCACGCCGCCACTTCCTCCAGCGGCGCGACATCCACCGAGACCTTCATCTTCTGCGCGCCCGCGCCGAGGATGACGCCGTCGATCGGCGCGATCTCGCCATAGTCGCGGCCGATCGCCATGATGATATGGTCGCCCGCCATCCAGATGCCGTTGGTCGGGTCGACCCCGACCCAGCCGCGTTCCGGCCCGCACCAGAGCAAAACCCACGCATGAGTCGCATCGGCGCCGACCAGCCGAGGCTGTCCGGGCGGCGGGATGGTGCGGATATAGCCCGAGGCATAGGCCGCGGGCAGGCCGGCGGCGCGCAGGCCGGTGATCATGATCTGCGCGAAATCCTGGCACACGCCGCCGCGCTTCATGAACGCCTCGTGCGGCGGCGTGTCGACCAAAGTCGCCTCGGCGTCGAAGGTGAATTCCTCCTGGATGCGCCGCGCCAGCGCGATCGCCGCTTCGAGGCTCGGCCGGTCGGGGTCGAGCTCCTGCGCGCACCATGTCGCGATATCGCGGTCGAGCGGAATCAGCGGCGAGGGAAACAGGTAATTGGCCGGGCCGGCCGGTGACGGGTCGCGGCTGACACGCGCGGCGGCGGCGATCTCGGCCAGTGTCGGATCGTCCGGCGAGGGCAGCGGCACGAGCCTGTCAACCACGACGCGCGAGACGCTCTCGATGGTCAGCTGGCGCACCGGCTCCTCGATTACCAGCCTTGTGACATTGGCGAGGCCCGCCTCGGCGCGCGCCGGATAGGTGCGGCCGGAGGGCGCGATGGTCAGGCGATAGCTTTCGAGCATCTGGCCCGACCAGATGATCGGCTTCAAGCGCAGGTTGCAGCGCGCGAACTTGACCGCGCCGCCATAGTCGAACCGGGTGACGTGGCGGATGTCGTAGATCACTGAAGCTTGCTCATGCCAGCGTAAGCCCGCCGGCGCGCAGAGGTTCCGCGCCCTGCAGGAAATAGCGGTGCGCGATGGCGTCCGACAGCGCGTAGAGCTTGCGCTCGATATCGCCGAGCAGCGTCTCGTCGAGCGCGGGCGCGCTGGTTGCGGCGAGTTGCGCCGCCAGCGCCGCCGCCTGGGCCTGTTGCGGCTCGTCCATGCCGTCGTCGCCGAGCACGGGCAGGGCGGCGAGATGATCGCGGATGCGCTCGACCTGGAACGCCATCGAGCGCGGATTGCCCGGATCGAGCGCGAGCAGGTCGATCACCGGCACGCGCGCGATGCCGGTCAGGTAACGCTGGCGGTAACTGATCTGGCTGTCGGCGAGATCGAGCAGGGTCGACAGATCGTCGCCGCTTGCGTGCACCATGCCGAAAGCGCGCAGCTTTCGCGCCATGGTCGCGGCACGCTCGACGCGGCGGCCAAGGTCCATGAAGCGCCACGCCGCAGTGCGGCTCATATGCTCGGCCGACAGACCGGCCAGCGCGGCATAGCGCCGCTGCAGGGTGCCGGTGCGATCGAGCAAGCCGCCGCGCGTCGGGAAGGGCGCGTCGAGCAGATGCACCATGTCGGCAGCGAGCCGGTCGCGCGAGCCCTCGCCGATGCCGCGCGCGATCTGGTTGATCGCGCGCACGCTGTGGCTGTCCTCGCCCTCCAGCGCGGCGCGGGCGAAGGCGGCGAGATCGGCGCGGCGCAATGACGGCGGATGCGGCGCGCCACCGGCGGCGACGATCAGCCCGACCATCCGCCCGACCGTCTCGGGCGCCAGCGCCGCGCCGGCATCGACGTCGATCGAATTGCCCAGCATCACGCGGATCACGCCGAGCAGCGCCTCGCCGCGTTCGAGGTAGCGTCCGAGCCAGAAGAAATTGTCGGCGACGCGGCTCGGCAGTGTGCCGGGGTTACGCCGCACATGCAGCGTGTCGGGCGGCGGCAGCAGCGACACCTGATCGACCGAGGCGCCGCCATGGATCGCAACGTCGGCGGACCAGCTACCCTCGCCCATGAAGGCGGCGCGATCGTCGACATGCTCTCCGATGCGCGCGAGCCCGCCAGGCAAGACCGTCCAGCTGCCATCTGCGCCGCGCGCGGCGAACACACGCAGGGTGAAGGGGCGCGCGGCAAGCTGATCCTCGGCGACGACCGGCATGGTCGACAGGCGAACGATCTCCTGCCCGACATAATCCTGCGGGCGCCGCGCCATGTCCTCGATCAGCGCGGCGCGCGCGGTGCCGGTGATCTCGGCACCGTGCACCGGCGCGTTGCCCGGCAAGCCGAGCGGCGCGACGCCGAACGCCGGGCCGATCAGCATATTGTCGAAATCCTCCTCGACGTATGCGCGTTCGCTATCGCCGCCACACCACCAGGTGGCGATGTTGGGCAGCAGCAGGTCGGTGCCAAGTAGCCGCGTCGCGAGGCGCGGCAGGAAGGCGCCAAAGGCCGGCGATTCGAGCACCCCAACGCCGGGCATGTTGGCGACCGCGACATTGCCGGCGGCGACCGAGTCGATCAGGCCCGGCACGCCGATGCCGGAATGCGAATCCAGCGCGAGCGGATCGAGCAGCCGCGGATCGAGCCGGTTCCACAACGCGTCGATACGCTTCAGCCCGCCGATCGTGCGGACATAGACCTTGTCTTCCAGCGCGGCGAGATCGGCGCCCTCGACCAGCAACAGCCCGAGATAGCGCGCGAGATGCGCCTGCTCGGCATAGCTCGGATTGAGTCGGCCCGGCGTCAGCAGCCCGATGCGCGGGTCCGAGCGGCGACACGCCGCGGCAAGCCCGGCGCGGAAGGCGGCGAAAAACGGCGCCTGGCGCTCGATATTGAGCCGCCCTTGCAGGCTGCCCAGCGCGCGCGAGATGGCGAGGCGATTCTCCAGCGCATAGCCGGCGCCGGCGGGCGCGCGCAGATGGTCGGCCAGCACGCGCCACTCACCGGTCGGCCCGCGCCCGAGATCGACCGCGATGAAATGCAGATGGTGCCCGCCGGGCGGCACCAGCCCGCCGAGCGGCCGCAGATAGAAAGGACTGCCGCCGAGCAACGCCGCCGGGATATGCCCACGTTCGACCAGCGTCGCGTCGCCATAGAGATCGGCGAGGATCGTTTCGAGCAGTTCGGCGCGTTGGCGGATGCCGGCGGCAATGCCTGCCCATTCCTCGCTCTCGATCAGCAGCGGGACGGGTGAGAGTGGCCAGGGGCGCTCCTCATTCTCGCCGATGATGCGAAAACCGGTACCGATATCGGCGGCGTG
>Ga0307510_10005490_pt1 | contig 15114 bp, 8 predicted proteins | sample 12_EM_MG_FD_207224 | JGI IMG/M metagenome (GOLD analysis project Ga0307510, IMG submission 207224) | Populus trichocarpa ectomycorrhiza microbial communities from riparian zone in the Pacific Northwest, United States - 12_EM | ecosystem: Host-associated > Plants > Roots > Unclassified | place...
AACGCGACGAAAAACTGCCCCGCAAACCCCTGCCCGCACCTCGCCCGGCAGGCCGCGGCGGCTTCTAACGGATAAATGTTCCTTGTCAAAAGCCGGCTCCTCACTGAGGGGTCGGCTTTCTTTTTTGCTACTCAATTTTCTTTTTTTTGCGATTTCTTATTTCCTCTATTTTTGCACTCTTACTTCCACTTGCTTCCCCAATCATATCATCAAACTATTTCCACTGTGAACCAGTAGGACAGTATAAACATTTACCCATGCGAAGAAAGAACGATCAATTGTGGAAAAATATCTTAGAAGACGTTTTTGACGATCTGCTTCGCTTTGTTTTCCCCGAAGCAGACAAGGTCTTCGATATGCAACGGGGATTCGAGTACCTGGACAAAGAATTGAACGAACTGACGCCTGAACCGGATAAAGGCCCCGCTACCCGTTTCGTCGACAAATTGGTAAAAGTGTGCCGAAGGGATGGCAAAAAGGAGTTTATACTCATTCACATCGAAGTCCAGGGAACTACAAAAAAACGCGAACAGTTCCCGGAGCGTATGTTCCAGTATTATTACCGGATTTTCGATCGCTATAGAGTTCCAATGACCGCCATTGCTATTTTCACAGGTTTTGACGGTAAAAAGGTACCAAACCGGTATGAGTACCATTTTCTGGGTACATCTCATATCTATCAATATAATACATTGAACATCCTGGGTCCCAAAGAGACAGAACTCGAAGAAAGTGATAACCCTTTTGCCGTAGTTCTTCTGGCCGCGAGAAAAGCGCTACTAGCCGGACATTGTCCAGAAAAGATGTTACTAGAACAAAAGCTGCTGGTAGCCAAATTATTATTGAGCAAAAAACAATTTTCTCATAAAAAAATCAGGAAGATCCTTCTGTTTCTAAGGAACTACATCGTCTTTGCTAAAAAAGAAACAAATCGTATCTTCGATAAACAAATCAATCTAATAACCCATCAAAAAAATCCTATGGGCATAGAAGAATATCTAGCAGACATAGAATACCAGAAGGGGAAGGTGGAAGCAACAGAAAAAGTTCACCGCCAATTCGTAGTCAACCTGCTAAAAGGCACCGAACATTCCATGGCCAAAATAGCCTCCCTGGCCAGCGTCTCCCTCTACTACGTCAAAAAGGTAAAAACCTCCCTTAACACAAAAACCACCCGCCGCCCAAAAGTTGGCGCATAACAACATATTCAAAACTTATCCCCATCTCTCGGCCTCAACCCACACTTTGTTGAGGCTTCCTTATTTTTGTCCCCCATGTCAAAATCCAGCGCCGACACCCCCCTCATGCAGCAACACCGGGCTATCAAACAAAAATACCCCGATGCCATCCTGCTTTTCCGCGTAGGCGACTTCTATGAAACGTTTGGCGAAGACGCCATCACTGCTTCCAAAGTACTGGGAATCACACTGACGAAACGCAACAACGGAGCCGCAGCCTCCTCCGAGCTCGCCGGATTCCCACACCACTCTCTCGACACCTACCTGCATAAGCTCGTCAAAGCCGGTCTTCGCGTAGCCGTCTGCGATCAGCTCGAAGACCCAAAGTCCGTAAAAGGCATCGTCAAAAGAGGAGTCACCGAAATGGTCACCCCCGGCGTCGCCACCAATGACAAGCTGCTCGACGGCAGTAATAATAATTTCCTGGCCGGCATCCACTTTCCCGAAGGCTGGCCCGACAACGAGACCTCCAACGGCAAACCCAAAACCAGCGACAGCAGCACTCTCATCGGTCTCTCTTTCCTGGACATTTCCACCGGAGAATTCTTCGTCGCCGAAGGTAATATCGAATACGCCGACCGCCTCCTTCAAACCCTACGCCCCGCCGAAGTGATCTTTCAGCGCAGCTTCCAGCGACATTTCAAAGAGATCTTCGGCAGCAAGTTCTACACCTATACACTCGAAAACTGGCTTTTCGACGAAGCCTTCGCCACCGAAAACCTGCTGAAACATTTCCAGACCCACTCCCTCAAAGGATTTGGCATCGAAGGAATGAAGGCCGGTATCATCGCAGCAGGCGCCGTGCTGCACTATCTGAAAGATACAGAACACCCCAATCTCCAACATATCTCCTCTCTTCAGCGCATCGACAGGGAAGACTATCTCTGGATGGACAAGTTTACCATCCGAAACCTCGAGCTGCTCGGCCCTGCCAGCGGAGAACAAGGCCACAGTCTCCTGAATGTGCTGGACAATACTGTCTCGCCCATGGGAGCCCGCTTGCTGAAACGATGGCTGCTTATGCCGCTGAAAGAAGAAGCACGCATCCAGCAACGACTCGACGCAGTAGAGTTTTTTATCAAAGACCCGGCACTAAGGACGGCCCTTTCCCAACACATCCATTCATGCGGTGACATCGAAAGGCTGGTTAGCAAAATACCCATCCGCAAGGCGGGTCCCCGCGATCTGTTGCAGCTGGCCCGGGGACTGGAACACACGGCTCTTATCAAAGAGATAGGCGCCTCCTTCCCCGTCAAAGAGCTGCAAAACCTCACTCAGCGACTCGACCCCTCCCCTGCAGTAAGGGATAGGATACTGGAGACCATCGCTGATAATCCGCCAGCCACAGCAGCCAAAGGAGATACCATACGGTCAGGCATCAACGAAGAGCTGGACCGCCTGAGAAAAATAGCCACCGGCGGAAAAGAATACCTCGTCGAACTACAACAGAAGGAAGCCGAACGCTCCGGCATCTCTTCCCTGAAAATAGGCTTCAATAATGTATTCGGATATTATCTCGAAGTCACCAATACCCATAAGAACAAGGTCCCGGCCGAATGGATGCGCAAACAGACGCTCGCCAACGCCGAACGATATATCACGCCCGAGCTGAAAGAATACGAAGAGCAGATCACCGGCGCCGAAGAAAAGATCATGGCCCTCGAACTTGACCTCTATGAAAAGCTCCTTTCCTTTCTACAGGGATCGATAGCACCCATCCAGACCAACGGCCATCTCCTTGCGACACTCGACTGCCTGCTTTGTTTCGCTGCCAATGCGCTGTCATATAATTACAAGAAACCCCTGCTGCACCCTGGCTCCGAGCTAGACCTGAAAGGAAGCCGTCATCCGGTAATTGAAAGACAATTACCCGCCGGTGAACCCTATATTGCTAATGACCTGTTCCTGGATTCGACGACCCAGCAGATCATTATCCTTACAGGTCCGAACATGAGCGGTAAAAGCGCCCTGCTCCGCCAGACTGCCCTCATTACCCTGATGGCCCACATGGGCAGCTTCGTCCCCTGCGATACGGCCCTTATCCCGCTTACCGATAAGATCTTTACCCGGGTCGGCGCATCCGACAATCTCAGCGGCGGAGAATCGACCTTCATGGTGGAAATGAACGAAACAGCAAGCATCATTAATAATATCACGCCCGCCAGTCTGATCCTGCTGGATGAAATTGGAAGAGGCACATCCACCTATGACGGTATCTCTATTGCCTGGAGCATCGCCGAATACCTCCACAATTCCCCCCATGCGCCAAAGACCCTTTTCGCCACACATTATCACGAGCTCAACGAACTGGAAAATAAGCTGCCCCGCGTCCGGAATTATCACATTACCAACAAAGAGGTCGGCAACAAGGTGATCTTCCTGCGTAAGCTGGCTCCGGGTGGCAGCATCCATAGCTTCGGGATCCATGTGGCCAAAATGGCCGGCATGCCGCCATCCCTGCTACAGAGGGCCGAAGAGATCCTCCATCAGCTCGAAGACAAACACGTCGGCTCACCCATCGAAGACTCCCTCAAAAAAATGGAGCCCCCAAAGATGCAGCTGTCCATTTTTGATGCCCACACAGAAACATTCCACCACATCCGCCAGTTGCTGGAGAACATGGACATCAACCGCCTGACCCCCGTAGAAGCACTGCTCAAATTGCAGGAGATAAAAAATACACTGAAATAGCTCCGGTACCCAACACACACCTGCCCATTCGGTACCCGACATACACCTCCTCTTAGGTGATCCGACACTCCCTCACTCCCTGCAACACAGTCGCGGTCCGACTGCGGTCCGTCAATACCGCAGGTCACTTTATCCACCCCGAATTACTTTACGTCCTAAAGACTGCTTCCAATCCTTTCGTTTGGTATTTTACGTTAGCAAAGGGGCGATGGCACTGCCGGTCCGAAGTTCCCGGATAGCTACTCAACAGTTGTCCTATGATCAAATATTCCTACCGACTTATTGATTTCAGACAGTGGCTCAGAGGATTCAGTGAATTGTTGGACGTCCCGGCTTTCAATAGAACCCTAACCATCCCCCGCGAGCTGGGAGAAGGCACCCTACAGGCAGCTCATCTGCCGGAAGGTATCTCCTTTCTTGTCCTCAATTTCACACTAACTGATGACCTCCAATTCTTTAGCGAGGCGACTCCCTCACCCGGGCTTTGTCTTTTCTTCAATCAGGTAAAAGCCAGCGATCTGTACGTAGTCCGTGAAAATGGCAGCCATCTCTCCGACAAAAGCCCCACCCGTGGTCATATCCAGCTTTATTCCACCGGTCACGCAAAAGAAACCATGTATTCCCGCAACTCCCGCATGAAAGGCCTGGGTATCTTTTTCCCATCCTCCTTCCTCCACCGGCATGTTCAGAAGCCCATTCTTTCCGACCTGTTTCAATATGCAGACAAGCAACCTACTGCTAGTCACACCGAACCCATATCCTTTGAATGCAGACAATTGCTCGAAGACATCTTCGCAGCAGATCCTACATCTCCTCTCCATCATCTCCTGCTCCATAACAGAGCTCTCCTTCTCGCAGAAAAATTTCTTTCCGCCTTCCTCACGCGCTCCTCTAACTCCCTTTCCGACGGCAAGATCTGGACAAAAGGCAGAGAAAAAGACCTTGAAGCGCTCAAAGGCATCGTTCGCATTCTCAGCGATAACCAGCTCAATAAATTCCCAAGCATCGAAGCCCTCTCCAAAACGGCAATGATGAGCTCTACAAAGCTCAAAAGCCGCTTCAAACAGATCTATGGAATGAAGCTCTATGAGTTTTACAACCGTCATCGGCTCGAACAAGCAAAAGAAATGCTGAAAACAGGGAATTTCTCCGTCAAACAAGTTGGCGTAAACATCGGCTTCTCCAACTTAAGTAATTTTGCAAAGGCATTTAAGAAAGAATTTGGTGTTCTACCTAAAGAAGTCCTTAAAAATAAGTAGATATAACTACTCAAATTTTTGTTAAATAGCCTTTACAGCTATCGAAAGGATCATTCCGGGCAAACTCCTAAGGTTATTTTGTGCTAATTTTGCGCTTTTGCTTCTGCCTTATCTGTCCCCCGCTCCCGAACCGCGACTAAATGCCATTGAGTTATCTATTACGTAAAAACATTTCAAAAAAGAGGTGAATATGGTTATGTACTCATTCCAGTTGGAAAATTTTGAAAAATGGCTGGCGGATTTTGCGGTAAAGTTGAACACTCCCGTCAAGGATAATTTACTGACCATCCCCGCCCACCTGGGCTCAGGAACTATTTTGGTTCAGAATGTCAATCAGCATTTCTCTTACGCAGTGATGAACTTTAAGCTGGACAGCGACCTGGAACTCTATCGCGAATCAGGCGCCAAAGGTTTTGTAATATCCTTCAATCTTGTCGAAGTACAAAAAGAGATATTAGTAGGTCACCGGCAGCACGTCGTCTCGGATAAAAGACCTTTTCGCAATGATATTTTCCTGACAGATGCCCGCGACAATGCTTTCCTGAAGATCTCGTCCGGCAGCACCGTCAAGAGATTGCTTATCTTCTGTTCCCACGAATTGGCTATACAATATCTGCCTCAGCCTATCTTTGACAAGCTGGCCGCTTTCGCCAGAGAGAACAGCAGCTCCGAAAGCCCCTTGTTCATCAATCTCTCACACCGGACTATGCTGAAAGAGCTGTTCGAGATAAAGGACAATGATCCGGTAAACCAGATCAGAAGACTCTCGGCCATCATCCACCTGATCGAAAAGCTACTTCATTCCTTCCTCCGCCAGGAACAGGCAGTTCTGCCACGCACCGTGAAAAAGAACGACCTGGAAAGCATGCAGCACGTCGAGCAGATCCTCAGCAGCCGGCTCGAAGGATTCCCTTCCCTGGAATCCCTTGCCCAGGAAGTATTTATGAGTACCAGCAAGCTCAAAAATCTATTCAAACAAGTGTATGGACATACGCTTTATGATTACTACAATAAAAGCCGTCTGCAACGCGCCAAAGAGCTGCTCATCACAGGACAATGCAGCATCAAGCAGGCCGGCAGCGAGATAGGATTCTCCAATCTCAGCCATTTTGCAAAAGCCTTTAAAAAAGAGTTCGGTATTTTACCCAGGGATCTGGTAAAGGGCCGATAAACCCTTCAGGAGGTATATTCCTGGCCTGCAGAGGTACCCTAAAGGGATAATATATAGTATTTTTGCATACCTGTATCGCAAGCCCGTTTTTGGTCCAACATCCAAAAGATAAGGCGCATCTTTGATGCGCCTTATCTCATCTTACATCAAGTCTTTTAATCGGCTATACAGCTCCGTGAATACTCCAAAATTCTTTTGATACACCGCATGCCTTTCTGCATCAGGTTCATAGGTTTCCACCACCTTCACCAGCCTCGCTGTTGCTTCCAGGTCGGAAATTATACCAAGTCCATAGAATCCCATCATGGCAGCTCCGATGGCCGATGCATCCGCTGCGCCCGTGACATACACTTTCTTCATGAACACATCAGCTATCAGCTGCAGCCAGGTCTTACTCCCCGTAAATCCTCCGCTTGCATAGATATGTTGTATCGGGCCCAGCGTCTCTTCCAGAGAAGCTCCAACCTGGTAGAGGGAATAGCTGATACCTTCCAGGATAGCCCGTGTAAAATGCCGCTGCTCATGTATCGATCTTAATCCAAAAAACACACCTTTTGCATTGGCGTCCCAGACCGGCGCCCTCTCACCCCTCAAATAAGGGAGAAAGACCAGTCCCTCACAACCCGCAGGCACCGTATCCGCTTCTTTCTCCAAAGAGCCGATATCCCCATCCTTCCTCCCCAGAACCCCTTTTGTATACCATTGTATGACATTCCCCCCATTATTGGTTGGCCCGCCGCAGACATAATGCCGGTCCGTCAGAATATAGCTGAAGATCCTTTCCCGGACATCGTATTCCGGCGCCGGAGCCGTCATTCGGATCGCCCCGCTGGTGCCAATGGTCAAAGCCGTCTCTCCGGGTTTCACCGCACTGCTGCCCAGGTTGGCCAGACAGCCATCGCTGCCCCCAATGACAAAGGGCAATCCTTCCGGCAGGTCCAACGACCGGAAGGCAGACAGTAACGCACTGGAACTATACATGCAGGGTACCAGGTCAGACAGCTGCCCGGCGTGGATTCCTGCCACTTCCAGCGATTCTGCATACCAGTCAAACGACCGGATATCCAGTAATCCAGTCGCCGAAGCAATGGAATGATCCACCTTATATTCTCCAAACAAAGACCACCAGATATATTCCTTTATAGAAATGAACCGGGCCGCCTTCCCAAAAAGAGCAGGCTCTGCCTCTTTTAACCACAGTAATTTACAAAGAGGGGACATAGCATGAACAGGCGTTCCCGTCTGCCGGTAGATCCGCCGGCCCGCTGCGCTGTCTTTCAAGGCTTTGGCATAAGGTGCAGGCCGCTGATCAGCCCAGGTGATCGCCCTTGTCAGCGGCTTGCCCGCCGCATCCACTACGATCAGGCTATGCATGGCGCAGCTAAAGCTGATTCCTGCAAGACCCGGCCGGGAAGCTGTCTTTCTCCGGACCTCGCTTAGGGTCAATACGACAGCTTCAAGCAATTTATCCGGGTCCAGCTCGTGCTGACCTTCTATTTCGGAAAAGATGGGGTAAGAAGCACCGGCACTATCTAACACGGCTCCCTCGTCCGTAAAAGCCACGGCCTTGGTATTTGTGGTGCCAATGTCAATGCCAATGATGTAACGCATCAGATGAGCTTATATCAAATCCCTTAGCTTTGCCACAACTGTATCTACCTGCTCACGGGTATTGTGCTTGCAAAAAGAGAAGCGCACCGTGACCTGGTTAGGATTGTTGTTGATAGCGCGGATCACATGCGACCCCTGCTCCGCACCACTGGTGCAGGCACTGCCGCCGGAAGCGCAGATATGGTTGATGTCAAGATTGAAAAGAAGCATTTCGGATTTCTCCGTCTTAGGGAAAGATACGCTTAATACAGTGTAAAGACTGCGCCCCAATGGATCGCCATTAAAAGAAATACCTTTCATTTGTTTCTTCAGCTGCTCCATCATATACACTTTCAGTCCCTTGATATACGAGCTGTCGGCCTCATAACCTGCCGTCGCCAGCTCCAGCGCTTTGGCAAAACCTACAATGCCATATACACTCTCCGTGCCAGCCCTCATGTTACGCTCCTGCGAACCACCATGTATATAGGGACTGATCTTAACGTTCTCATTGATATACAAAAGTCCAACCCCTTTCGGTCCATGGAACTTATGACCGGCACCCGTGACAAAATGGACAGGAGTATTGCGCAGATCAAAAGGAAAATGCCCTACCGTCTGCACGGTATCCGAATGGAAGATGGCTCCATATAACTTGCATAGCTCACCCACCGCATGGATATCGAGTATATTTCCAATCTCATTATTGGCATGCATCAGACTGACCAGGGTCTTTTCAGCGCTGGTAGCCAGCTTATGCTCCAGGTCTTCCAGGTCTATATGCCCATTGGGTAGCAGGTTGACAAAACTCAGCGCCGCCTCACCCCTCTTGTGCAGATGTTCTACCGTATGCAGGGTGGCATGATGCTCCAATGGAGAAGTGATGATGTGCAGACAGCCTAAGTCCCGTACTGCTGCTGAAATCGCCGTATTTGAGCTCTCCGTGCCGCCGGAAGTAAAAAAGATCTCGGCCGGATGCGCATTGAGTATTTTTGCTACAGACTTTCGCCCATTTTCGATAGCCAGCCGGGACTCCCGGCCATAGGAGTAAATAGAGGAAGGATTGCCAAATTTGTCCGTCAGGTAAGGCATCATAGCCTCCAGCACCTGCGGGTCGAGGCTGGTAGTGGCTGCATTGTCGAGGTAAATTCTTTCCATAGCGGCGCAAAAGTACATATTCTCCCTAACTTAAATGTCATCCTTATGACAGGCATCACCCGAAAAGGTCCCAATCCCGGTTAGGCAGTGATGAATTCCTTAATATCCTGCATGAGTCGCAACGCGATATTATTGGCCGTCGTCTCAAAATTGCTTTCGGCATAGATACGGATGATAGGCTCTGTATTGGAAGTCCGTAAATGCACCCAATCGTTGTCAAATTCGATCTTCAATCCATCCTCCGAATTGATAGGATGATTCTTATATTTCTTCTTGATCTTCTCAAAGATGGCCGGTACATTGATACCTCTTGCCAGCTCTATCTTGTTCTTGGAGATAAAATAATCCGGGTATTGATTGCGGAAAGACTTGATACCATTTTTATGATGCGACAGCGCGCTCAGAAAAAGACCGATACCGATCAACGCATCCCGTCCATAATGCAGGTCCGGAACGATGATGCCCCCATTCCCTTCCCCACCGATAACAGCGTTCACACGCTTCATCGCAGTGACCACATTGACCTCTCCTACCGCCGAAGGATAATATTCTCCACCCCTCCGGATCGTCACTTCCTTCAAAGCCTTGGTGCTGCTCATGTTGCTGACCGTATTTCCAGGCCGCTTGCTCAGCACATAGTCGGCGACCGCCACAAGCGTATATTCTTCTCCAAACATGCTGCCATCCTCACAGACAAAACAAAGCCGGTCGACATCCGGATCCACGGCAATGCCCAGGTCGGCCTTCGTCTGCTGTACCATTACACTCAGACCAGTCAGGTTCTCTGGTAAGGGTTCGGGATTGTGTGCAAACCGTCCATTGACTTCCTCATTCAGCAGAATAACCTCTTCCACACCCAATGCCTTCAGCAAAGGCGGAATAAACAGTGCTCCCGTTGAATTGATGACATCGACCACGATCTTATATTTCCTTTCCCGGATAGCCGGAATGTCCACCAGGGGATATTTTACAACAACATCGATGCTCTTTTGCAACCAGTCGCTATTCTGACTATACTCGCCCAGCTTATCCACCGGAGCAAATACAAAATCGTCTTTTTCCGCTTTTTCAAGAATGGCAGCACCCTCTTCAGCGCTGATAAATTCTCCGTCGCTATTGAGCAATTTCAATGCATTCCATTCCTTGGGATTATGGCTGGCAGTCAGAATGACCCCGCCGGCTGCTTTCTCACCCGGCACGGCCAGCTCCACAGTAGGCGTCGTGGACAGTCCGAGATCAATGACATCCAGCCCCAACCCCCGCAAGGTGCTTACTACCAGCGAGCTCACCATCTCTCCGCTGATACGGCCATCCCGGCCAACCACGATCTTTTTTCCCTTATTTTTTTGCAGGATCCTGCTGCCAAAAGCAGCTGTAAATTTTACAATATCCAGCGGAGACAGGTTATCCCCAGGTTTGCCCCCAATCGTTCCCCTTATCCCGGAAATGCTTTTGATCAATGCCACAGATACTTATATTTTAAATGTCCACAAAAATAAGGTTTTGTGGCCACAACCGCTATGCAATCGATTTAGCAAGTTCAGCAAAAAAAAACCGCCTCTGAAGGCGGAAAATAATTAAACCTTGGTTTTTCGTAGGATAGGGTTTAATCAGATATTTTTTTTTAAAATTGTTCGTTTGGATTCTGTTACAAAGATACCCGCACCCCACCTTCAAAACAATAGTATTTCCCCTCTTCATCTGACCTTTTTATCCCCGGTATAATTGCTATCCCTTTTGCAGGATTTAACATCCGTCTGAAACAACTCTGCACAAGATCACTTATTGTGGAGAAAAAACAAGTTATATGCTTGTCTTTTCGCAGTCTGCAAGACTATTTTACAGTGTTATTATTTGCTCAACGTTTAAACTTTTCGAATGAAAAAACCTTTATCCTCCCGCACACGCGGCCCAATTTTCTATGTCCGATGTCTTCCCTTATTTCTTTTCTTATTTCTCTCAAATCGCATCCTGGCGCAGGTTAGCCCTACAGTCCCGGCAACCACTCACCAGCATAACAAGCAGGTCATTGGTTATATAACCCAATGGGATGCCTGGAAGAATGTCGCCGGCCTCGTACCACAAGGCGGTTACAATCAGCTGAACGTAGATTACTCCCAGTACACCATCCTGAACTTTTCTTTCTTTGGTGTCGCAGTCGACGGTTCATTGCACAGTGGTGATTATCGCAACCCCAACATCTATCAGGTGGGGGCAGTACAGAATCCCGCCCCCCTGGTCGACTCCGACATTTACAGCAGCTGGGATATGTTCCTGCTGAATGGCGAACTGACTACCGAATATTATATTTCCGACGGTGACGACGCTTACCAACTGGGCTATCGCAACCAGGGCAGCGGCTGGACCAATATCAATACCGGTGCTTCCGGCGCCTTCCCCCTGTCTGTTCACAAGTCGGGCGGCGCACTGGGTGTCATCGACCTGGCTCATCAGAAAGGTGTCAAAGTAATGGCTTCCATCGGCGGCTGGAGCATGTGCAAGCACTATCCGGAAATGGCGGCAGACGCAAACCGACGCTCAAAATTCATTGCCGGCTGCCTCCAGCTGATGAGCATGGGCTTCGATGGCATCGACCTGGACTGGGAATATCCCAATGACCCGGGTATGGATATCGAACATTACAGCGCCGCTGACTTTGCAAATTTCGCTGCCCTTGTCGAACAGATTCGCGCAGCCATCGGTAGCAGCAAGCTCATCACAGCCTGCTTCTCACCTGCCCCCGCCAAATTGCAGGGCTTTGACTGGCAACGTCTCGACAGGTCCATGAACTATTTCAACATCATGACCTACGATTACAATGGGGGCTGGTCCAATAAAGCAGGACATAATGCTCCGCTCTACGATTATCCCAACGAAGAGTTCAGCAGCTTCTCCGTAGACGCCACCGTCAAAAGCCTCCGCCAACTGGGGGTTAATATGAGCAAGGTCAATCTCGGTGCACCCTTTTATGGCAGAGGCGTGATAACCTCGGGCACAGCAGCCCTCAACGGCGCCACCACCAAACGCTCGGAAACTGTCCAGCCCGATGGTCCTATCCAAACCTGCGCCGACTATACCAACTGGTCCGTAGACGTCTGGGAAGGAACCCCCAACTATAGCTATGTTTTGCAGACCACCGGCAGCGGTTCAGGCTGGACCGATCACTGGGACGACGTTGCAAAAGTGCCCTATATGACCAAAGGCAATTATTTCCTCAGCTATGATAACCCCCGGTCCATTTCCGCAAAAGCGCTGTATATAAAAGACAGCGGCCTCGCAGGCGCCATCGTATGGCATGTCTTCGGGGATATGGTCAATATGACGAGCAGTACCGTAGCAAAAGGCAAGCTCATTTACTGCCCCAATACACAATCTCCATTAGTGAATACTATCAACCAGGTATTTGCGAACGGAAGCACCCCGCCTCCGCCCGGTAATATTCCGCCTCTCGTAACCCTCACCACTCCTGTTAACAACGCTGTCTATAGCGCTCCTGCCATGATCAGCCTTCAGGCCAGCGCCAGCGACTCCGATGGAACGATCGCAAAAGTAGATTTCTTCAACGGGGGTACCCTGCTGGGCGAGACCACTACCGCTCCCTATAAATTTGCATGGACTAACGTGACCGCCGGCGCCTATAGCCTTACCGCCGTCGCCACCGACAATGGCGGAGCGATCGCCACATCTCCTATCGTAACCATAACGGTTAGAGATACCAGCAAACCTGGCGGAGGTACCGACACCACCGGCGGCGGAACCGGCAATTGCAGCGGAGTAGCTGCATGGATCGCCACCACAGCCTATAATGGAGGGGCAAAGGTCGTTTACAGCAATAGCCTGTATACCGCTAAATGGTGGACCCAGGGCGAACAGCCCGATCTCAATACTGGCGACGGCAAGCCCTGGCAGCTGGTCAGCGCCTGCTCCGGACCTACTCCTCCTGACAGCACCGGCACAGGCGGCGGAAATACGGGTGGCGGCTCCGACACCACAGGCAATCCCGGCGGCGGAACCAGCGGCAATTGCGCCGGCATCCCAACCTATCAACCCTATCCGGCCATCTATAACCAGGGCGACAAGGTGGTTTACAATGGTAAACTGTATCAGAGTACATCGAATAGCCTGTACAACGTAACACCCGGTACGGCAGACTGGTGGTGGACGCCACTGGGTTCCTGCACGACAGCCGCTGCAAAAACAATTCTCAGCAGTCAGTCAGCTCAGCCATTAATAGCTTCCGTCAACCTGCCGCTCAACATATATCCCAACCCCGTCACCGGGTCTTCAATACAAATCCAGGTCAGCGCACAGGCAGGCGAGCAGTTGTCTATAACCGTAAGTGCAGTGACAGGCAGCACTCCTGTCATCGATCGGGCGATAACAGCCGGGCTCCAGGGTCCGCAGCTCATCAGCCTGGACCTGGGAAGCCTGCCTGCAGGTATCTGGGTCCTTAGTATAAAACATCCGGTCTCAGGCCGCAAAGAGACTGCAAAGATCATACGTATCCGATAATCCATCATTCAAAACTACCCAACTATGAAAAGTTTCATCATTGGTTTTCTTCTCTTATTTTCAGCTTCGTTGACAACCATGGCACAGGTCAGCCCCGCGCATGTGGTCGTAGGTTACTGGCAGGATTGGGGATCGACTTCCGACTCACCTCCCTATGTTCCTCTTCGTAATATAGATTCCCGATATAATGTCATCGACCTTGCCTTTGCTACTACCGGCGGTGATTTCGCTACACTCTCATTTGCACCCAACATCGGTACGGTGGCTACTATGCAATCCGATATCGCCTTCCTTCAGTCACAGGGCAGGAAAGTGCTGCTTTCCGTCGGCGGCGAGAATGGAACGCTCATCCTGACCACATCCGCCCAGAAACAGGCTTTTATCAGCTCCCTGGAAGCCTTGCTCGACCAATACAACCTGGATGGCTTTGACCTCGACCTCGAAGGCGGTACCACGCTCATATTGGACAACGGAGACAATAATTTCATGAGTCCAACCACACCGAGGGTCGTCAACCTTATCTCAGCCGTCCAGCAGGTCGTCGCCTACCGCCAGGCAAAAGGGAGACCCTGCTGGTTTACCATGGCGCCCGAGACCTTTTATGTGGAGACAGCCTTTGCCAATACATACGGGCCGCTTGTCGGCGCCTACCTGCCAATCATCTACGGCCTTCGCAACCAGCTGACCTTCCTCCAGCCACAGTTCTACAACACCGGCTCCGTCACTGGCCTGGATGGAAAGAATTACAATGAGGCTACACCTGATTTTACCGTGGCTATGGCAGAGATGCTCATGACCGGTTTTGCAGTCAACGGCCTCAACGGTGGAACACAGGTATTCCCTGCCTTAAGACCCGACCAGGTCGTCATCGGCCTGCCCTCTACGCAGGCTGCGGCACCTTCAGGTGGGTATTATTCCAATGCCGGCGTGACACAGGCGCTGAATTATCTCACAAAAGGACAGTCCTTTGGCGGCGCCTATAAATTGAGAAACCCGGCAGGATACCCCGGTCTCAGAGGCGTTATGAACTGGTCCATCAGCTACGATCAGACCACCGGTTACGCTTTCGCCGCGAACATCTACAATTTCTTTAACGGCTCTGCTCCTGGCAATACCCCACCGACAGTAAGCATCACATCCCCTGCGACAGGCGCCAGCCTTATTGCACCGGCTACAGTTACGATAAATGCCACGGCGGCAGATGCAGACGGCACAGTCGCCAGAGTTGACTTCTTCAGTGGCACTACCCAGCTGGGAACAAGCACCACCTCTCCCTATACCTTTACCTGGAATAACGTGGCCGCAGGCTCCTACACAATTACCGCCGTCGCAACAGATAACGGTGGCGTCTCCACGACTTCGGCTTCCGTCAGTTTCACGGTAAAAGACACCACTACTTCAGGAGGTGGCGGCACAGGCAGCGGCAACTGCAGCGGAGTAGCCGCCTGGAGTGCCAGTACAGCCTACAACGGAGGTGCAAAGGTCGTCTACAACG
>Ga0307510_10005491_pt1 | contig 15111 bp, 20 predicted proteins | sample 12_EM_MG_FD_207224 | JGI IMG/M metagenome (GOLD analysis project Ga0307510, IMG submission 207224) | Populus trichocarpa ectomycorrhiza microbial communities from riparian zone in the Pacific Northwest, United States - 12_EM | ecosystem: Host-associated > Plants > Roots > Unclassified | place...
TCGAGGTGAGTGCCGCCTCTGTCAAACAAACGAACCATATCTAATCGACAGTAGAACGCGCAGAGACAGTTAGCACGTCAAGCATAGAAGCACGATCTCTGTCCGCCCCCGACTCGGTTTCTGGCTCAGTCGTGAAACAATCTAGTTGCACTTCATATTCGACTATCGTTTTGTACCCACTACCACATTCGTATATCGCCCAATGGATTACACTCCTTAAGCAATAGACTACAGAAGTTTGCTCGAGGCGGCAGGGGAGATCTTGGCCCTGACGAAATTGATCACATACAGTGGGAAAGCGCTGACCGCCACGATGACGGCAACATTCCAAACGAGGCGTACAGGGATGACGAACGAAAGGTCTGGGGAGAACCAGGCATGATACTTAGAGACAACGACAACCTGTGTATTCAGATATCAAAGGGCATCAGCAAAACCCGAAACTCACTGTGCCGGCTCTGTGCTGCTGTAGACACGGGAGATGTATCTGTGGTGCTGGATGCTGGCAGGTAAACGCCCGTCACAGCGTCATGGCATTGGACGGTTTTGCTGATGGAGGTGCACGTTGATGAGACGGAGGAGAGTGCCCGGAGAGTTGGGGGAGACGATATCCACACACAGCGCGTCCCTGTTGAACTTGCTCGGAACCGTCTTGCGGAAGACTTGCCCGACCAAGAACTTTGGTTCTTCGTCGGACCTATTGCCTCCCCCCTGCAATTCCAAATCGGAGGTGAAACGTGCGCGGGACAGCAAAATCACGGTCGAGAACGGCACTCCCTCAAACGGCTTGGGGTCCTCAGCATCGGTCGAGAGGAACCCATCACGCACTCTCTTGTCGCTCAGAAGTGTGTCGCGGGCCTCGAGCGTAACTTCCTGGAGAAAGACAATCAGAATCTCTCAGGAGAAACGTTGCAGCATCCACTTCGCTTGCCTGGAGGAAGATAATATCGGGTGTCTTCGGTCCCTGGAGGATGTGGTCGAGGATGCCTCTGGCGCGAGTGACATCTCGCCGGGAGAGGGCGTCAATGTTCCAAGTCGTGAGGGTGAATGACTGTCTCTGTGGGGTGGCCGGGGGTGCGGGTCTCCAGTATCGAGTGGGGTGGTTGAAGGCAGATGTTCCACCCCTGATTCTGGTGGCCATTGTGGTAGAGAGTTGAAATGTTCAAGCATTGCCACTCGTCCGTATGAAGCCGATCCGCAAAACCAAACGTGCACGCAGGATGTACAGTGATCAAGACAACGGCCCTTGCGATCGGTGTTTCACTTTCTACCTACGCCTTGGCCTTGTAGTTCACTGGTATTTAAGGGGTGCGATGTGCGGTGGGACCTCTGCCGAACCCCACGACGATCCTGCCTACCCCTGGGCTTCACTACCTCGACGTTCAACAGTGCAACCGCACCACCATGAACCCACTCTCTTCATTGGCCTTCAAACCGGCAGATTTCGCGCCGGTCGTCATCGTATTTCTATTTTACGTTGTAGTCAGAGCTTTTCGCGACGATCTCAGGTCTGAGAGCGACTGGCTCGAAAGCTTCCGCACTACCAGCCTCCCAGCTCTACAGTTGAGGGAGCAGTGCCTATTCCGGCTGATGGTCAGTCGGGCGGAGAAACAGAAGCAGCCAAAACCGACCTTTCCGAGCAGGCTGGGAGCGATCGAGGCTGGCACGTGAGTCTTTTTTTACGGCTGGATCACCCCAAAATTTACACCTTCTGGAGGCGCGCCGTTTCTGTGGGTATCGCCAAGGTCCAGGCCAGGGTCCATATATTTATGCCTCTCTGGGGGTTAGTACCTCAGTTCCAGAGAGATAAAGCGACGGCACGGAAGGACCTCCAAGAGTTACAATCAGAATACATGGTGAGCGACTCTGTCGAGCGACATGACCATATCCGAGTCTGATCTGTGACAGCGTGTATCGGAAGAAATAGAATCTGAAATACGGAAATGCGAAGCCTTTCTGCTCAAGCATACTCTCCCATCCGTTCCCCAGCCTGGGGTCTCGACGCTCAGCGTTTAGCTAGGGAACCAGCCAGTGCACTCCCATTAAAGGCTACGCCTGACTCAGTCGCGAAACAATCTAGTATTACCTTGTACCCAATTATTGTTTTGTACAATTGTCGCATTTGTACAGTCTTCAGCGAGAATTATTTCTTCGTGACAGCAAACTCCGAGTCAATATGACTTGGAATCAGAAGTGAGTCGAAGGGCTACTACGTCTTCAAGGGGTCATGAGATCGAGAATTTGTTAGAGTATAATTATGTTCCTCCAGGTCAGTTTACCGTTTCCCAGTGCGATCGAAGTCGGTTTACCAAACCCGTCGTCTTCCACAATTCGACGGGATGGTAACGTAGTGCCTCAGCTCCGTGCTCTGCAGCAAGAAGTGGTTAACGCCAGTGCACTTGGATGGATCTTGGCAAAGGTGACGGTCAGTATTCGACGCATTTCATGAGGTCACACTGCGTCTGACACTTTATATTCTTCCAGTTATGTTGTCTGTCTCGTCGCCCAAGTGGTCGTTCCCGGCGTGGACGGTACTGCTCCTTGTCAGAGACAGCGGATCTATGGAACCGGAAACCAGTGCTATGGGCCGCGCCGCCACCGTGAGTACAATATCTTTCTGTTGTGTCACCAACTAATCCCGCATAGACCAAACCCTCCGAATGGAATCCACATCTCTAGGAGCTCCTCGACGAACCCCTCCGTTTGGAAGCTCCTCAATCTATTAGCCCTGTGTATGTCAACTGTCAACAATCTGGGATTCATCGTCGTCTGGAGTGCATTCAAGTTTCTACCATGATGACGCGTCGGGTCTCATTGATCTCACGCGTAACTCCCTCTTCACTCGGTTCAAGCACGTCTATCTATTCTTATGCAATTCATAATCATTGGCACTGAGCGTATGCCAGAAGTGGAATGGGCATCTTTTCGAGGGGACCACCCTAACCGCTCCCGGCCTCGTTGTCCAGTTTTAGCACCTCGTAGACAACACGTGTCCCGATCCCTCTCTCAAATCTCATGATATTCGACCTCTGCGGTGCCCATAGTGACGTCTCGTCGTCCGGCATTGTGGCTGTGGTGGTCTTGCTGATAGCCTTTCCAGGTATATTCAACGTCTGCGTGCCCATCGGTTCCTCGCAAACGAGTTGGTTCTGTTCACCGTTCGAGCGACACGGACTTGGGCTAGACCTTGCGGCTTGGGATATTTTGTCACACCCCCAGGCATCCAGGGACAGAGCAAATTTCCCATCGACAGGACCGAACCACCAAAAATCATCAGAAACCCAGCGTATGTCAACCAGTGATAAAAGGGCAGAAATTTTCGCTTAATAAATGTTGAAGCAGGTCTGACATGCATCCTTGTCTCCCAAATGACCTCCGCGGGTTTCAAATACGGGCCAGACCCTATCCGCTGGATCGACGGTTTCCTTTAGGCATCGCGGATCACGCCCCGGTAACTTGTGCGTGGTTACAGCCCACCAAATACGTAAAGACTTGTCTAAAAGAATTCACGAGCACCGAAACCATGCGATGTGAAACATCGTTCGTCCGTTCTTATGCTTCCAGAGGAGAAGGCTCAACTCGTATAAGCCAAGGAGTCCATCGCGTCTAGAACCACGTGCCTAATCCCCCCGGCGTGGGTAAGGCCCGACCCATGTCCCGCAACCGGGCAGTGGACATCACAACCCATAGTGACCCTCATGGCAGGGTACACGCAGAAGCGCTCACCTGGCATGCAGCTAGCAGACATAACGTGAGCACGATACGCGTTATTTTTCCCCGGCTGGGCGATGTCCAGGGCGACAACCAGATTGTGAGGGTCACTCCACATCGGAGGGCACGGAATACCGATTCCGGAAACAATAAAATCCCACAACAGGAGTCTAGGCGAGTGTGTACATCGGCGTGGAATTTGGCAGCTGTGGCATCCAACGTTCTACTACTCCGCGTTGGCCACGGGCGTTAATGTCATCTTCATGTATCATCACACATGTGTAGACCTGGAAGGTTGGGCGTTCGTTTAATATGGTATCGTACGATGTATTAGTGCGTGGGATACATATACACCCCTGCCGTTCGTCCGCACGTAGTCGTTCAGCTGATGGCAAGGCTATCGGAGGCGTGGGTCAGAACACCGCATGACTCCGTCAGAAGGAAGAGAATGTGGCTTACCGCTTCAAACCAGCCATGTCACCGTTGAAGTAGTTCTGGTCTCCGGGGGTGGGACCAGAATCGGCGTATTGCCAGAAAGTGTGGTATTTCCATCCAGCAGGCAAAGTGCCGACGCTGCTAGAATAGCGAGCGATCCACAACGGGTTAGTAGAACTGAATCTGGCGCTGTTACCAGTGCAAGTCTTCCACCAATCAGTGGTGGTGTAGATGACCGGGTAGCGGCCAACGCGGGAGTGGTAGGTGTCGGAGAAATCGCGGATCCAGCTAACCATTGAAGCAGGGCTCAAGCCATAGCAAGTGGCGCCATACGGGTTATCTGTCCGATAAATGGTGATGTTCAGCTGATGAACGGAGGTCGAAAAATACATTATCTGTACATTCGAGGTCAAGGGCACCTGGGAGAGTGATGCCGTCGTCACTCCAACCTCCACCGTTGGAAGCGAAGTAGTTGGCTTGAGTAGCACCAGTGGACTTATCGGGGAGAGCAAAGTGGTAGCTACCACGGATGAGACCGGCCTTGGTGGCACCAGTGTACTGGGGGGAGAAGTGAGGACTCTTGTAGCCTAGCATGAAATGTCAGTGCTCCGCGCGATAAGCATACCATTACACTTACCAGTTCCCTCGGTTGCCTTGATATAGGCAAAGGAAATGCCGTTGGAAGCGACAGTGTTCCAGTTGACTTCGCCCTGATGCGATGAGACGTCAATACCCTTGGGTTGAGCCATCATCTCGAGGTCCTCAACGGGGCCGAAGACGGTGGTAGAGAGACCGAGGAGTGCAGACACGAGAACTTTGAGGTTGGAAAACATCGTTGTTGTGGATGTCCCCCTCGTTTTCCTCTTGTTTTATAACAGGACAGAACGTTGGGGGCATTTCGTACGGAGAGTACAGAAAGGAAACCCTTGGCTTGTTCATCTTATGAATGTGATGTGGCAATACCTCCACGCCTTATAGGGCTGGAGGCTCGTGATCTTCCCTCTCCCACCCGACGATCATTCGTTGATCCCGTTTTGTTGATGGTGCACTGGGCCTCGCTATAAAGTAGGCCCTCTAATCAGTTGCTCATACACGGGTATTTAAGAAGGCCATACCACACGATTCAGGTCCAGGTTTCTCCCTCTGCCGTACTGAACGCTCCTTACTGGTTGGACTATTTCGCCTCCCTCATTTCACGTCTCTCTTCACGCGACATTCCGTAACGACACGCCGCCTGAATTACTCGCGCTTTTACATTGCGGTCTCGACTCTTCCACCAGCGGTCACAAAAGTGGTCGAGTTCGACAGATAGGAGGACCACCTGATCCAGGGCTTATCAGAAACGCAGAGTTCTATGGAGTGAGAATGCGCCCGAGATGCTTCTTCGAATATTTCCAGTCGGTGTTTTGCAAGCGGTGTGTGACAGCCCGGAGTCTTCGGTACGAACGCATGTGAGTGACGGGACAGCGACGGGTCTGGCTCTGGAAATGGCTTAGATGCCGGACGTCTAGAACCACAAGACGCGGGAGCGCAGGTCTGAGAGGGCAGTTGGATTATCGCATTCAATATTCAATATTCACCGGTCACCCTATACAACATTGCTTGTGATAAGTGAGGAGTCCAGCTCAACGACACTGAAGAAAAAATTCCACAATTAGTTGATCATCGACCGGTAAAACAGGCAGCTCACCGCCGATGCTCACGTTGTTTATCAAAGGATGCAACCCTCTTGAAATTCAAGGGCCTATCGTAAAAGAGCCGGGCGAATGAGTGACATGAAATCAAGAGATGTTCTAGAGGCGAGTAGTTCCGGGGTAAATTTGCAGTGACAGTGTGGTTGGAGGCTGGGGTGGGGAGACGGAGCAGAGTAATTCGTGATCGCCTTCCCGCCTTTGACAATCCCACTCTATCGGCAGCCGCGTTCGTCCTTTCTCTCTCCAAGAATGAAAACACGAGAGGCCTCGGCTCCTTGTCGTTTCATAGCGAACTCAGCAACGGAGGGGTGGGGAACCGGGGTTCGGGGTGGAGTTTGAGGGCGCGTGGCCAGGTGAGGTCCGTCGCGGCCCGGTCGTGTCGCCGTGCACTGAGCCACTGCAGTCGTAAGTGACTTCCTCAAGCTTTTGCGGTCACGAATCGAGGCCTACGGGAAGGGGACAGATGTCGGCCTGTCTGGAATCAACCCGGGTACTTGGCGATGTGAGCGGTCCATTTGTGGGACCATTCACTTCACTTGTCGTGGGATCTACGCTTATAGTTGAGTCTTGGGCCATTTCCATCCCTCTTCTGAGCCCGTGATGAACGTCCTTTATTCCTTATCACAGGCCTCGAAAAGCCCGCTGTGATCCAGCAACGCGCGATTCCTCCAATAACCCAAGGGCGAAACGTAATTACCCAAGCTGAGTCTGGTATCGATAGAACCGCGGTGCCCTCAATTTCAATCCTTCAACCCATCGATGTCACTGTTCGAGAGATCCAGGCGCTCGTTTTGTCTCCCACCCGGGAACTTGCGACTTGTGTTCAATCTGTCGTCCTCGCTTTGGGAGTCTACATGAAGGTTCAATGCCACGTGTGTAGCGGTGGTACCTCCGGATCCGTTGGCGAAGATATTCGGAACCTCGAGTATGGGCAGCGCGTCGTATTCGGAACCCCCGGACGAGTTTTCGGCATGATGCAGAAGCAGAAACTTGTACGAGGAACATCAAGATTCTTGTACTTGACGAGGCGAGCGAGCTATTAGACGGGGGTTTCAAGGACCAGATATATGAAGTCTACCGATGCCTCCCGCCTGCAATGCAAGTCGTCCTGTCGAGCTCCATGCTCTCTTCCGAAGTTTTGGAGATGACCAAATTCATGACCGATCCGATTAGCATTCTCATCAAGCATGATGAGTTCTTCGTGGCGGTGGAGAAAGAGGAATGGAAATTCGGCACTCTCTGTGACTTGTATGATGTCTTGACGGTCACCCGAGTCGTCATCTTCTGCAACACGAGACAGAAGGTTAGTTGTTCGTATCCTTTGCAAATTCGCGCATCATCTTCTACCCTTTAAACCTTATTCCGCCCTCCGCGTCTTCTGTCGATTGTGTTACCGGCGAGGGTGAGCGTTACGTAACCATTGGACCTGCCGACGTGGCATATTATATTCGCTTCCAACGGCCTGGAACCCCCAAGGCCCGCAGATCTTCGAAAGAGGAATTATTAACATGCCATTTGTGTAGGTCGATTGGTTGACAGAAAGAATGCGCGCGGTGAACTTGTCGGTTTCCGCTCTGCACGATGGAGTGATACAGAGAGAGGGGGACGCAACCACGGCCGAGTTCCGCGGCGGAACCTCGTGTTACATTTTTGAGTGCTCCACCTTTGCCCAACCCCTGGTTAATTTCGCTTCTCTGATTCCTGCTTTTCCACAGCCGCGGGCTGATCACCACGGATAGATCGGCTATGTCGATTGATGCGCAAGACGCCTTCCTCGTGATAAACTACGACTTGCCTTCGTACGTGTCGTGTGTGTGATCGTGCAGGGAGGACTTGAAACTTACTGGGCCATCGCCTCGTATGCAGAAATCGTGAAGACTACATTCACCGCATTGGCCAATCGGGTCAACTTGAAAGGAAGGGTGGCATCGTTAACGTGAGCGCTTGCCCTTTCAGCCCCCCTATGTGGTTGTACCCCTCCTACTGATTGATCACGTCTTTTGACGATAGTTCGTAACTGCTGACGATGTCCGAATCCTTCGAGATATCGAATGGTACTATGGTATACAAATAGTAAGATCCCGCAAGTCTTGTATCGATAACCCTCTCTGACAACTGCATACCGGACCAGAGCGAGATGCCTTTAAATGTGACTGAATTGTTATAGCTAGCTCGTGTCTTTGGTACTGCTTTCTCTTTTCGGGCTCGTCCGCTACGCATCGAGTGCTCTTTTTATGAACTCACCGAGTCTACCGTGCAGTTCAGTGTGTACCTGCACGTCCCTTTATGCCCTCTGGAATCCTTCCTGGCCCATAATGGGTGGCGACAAGGCGGTGGGATTCACACCGTACCTCAGGACGTTCATCGAACGTCATCAAATAGTGCATCTACAAGGGAGGGGATCGCAAAAACCCTAACCAGGATATGAAAGGCAGTTTCACGAGTTGCACTACGGCATGGCTGGGAAGTAATCCGAAAGCCCGTACCGATCGCAGGATACAGCCTATGCGCGGCCTGGCATTTTTCCGTCCAAGTAGGGTGAAAAATAGAGACAAGAAAAGCCAAGAAATACTATTTTATATGTACAACATGATCTAGTCTAGGCATGCTACACATATTACAATCCACCAATAGCGCCCTCAGCACCCGGAACCAACATCGAGATGAGACTACGTCAGATCCGGAAGTTCGTCATCTATCCTGGCATCGACATACGGTACATGGTTTCGGAGGCGACGAATGAGCTTGTGGTCCGGTAATGCCCCAGATTTGCGAACAATCACAATCCGATGCAACCAGGCGGCTGCCGAGTTCTTCCTTATGGCCACCCCTTCTTCCAGTTCCCTGATAGCTCTCGAATTCAGAACGCAGTCGAAGAAGGCAATGGTTTTGAGAGATGGGCACAGCACCGGTTGCTCTGTCAAAAAAGCGAATGCTTGTGTGGGAAAAGCAGGGATACCGACCAGGACGAGAGTTTCTAACGCCGGTAATTGTGACAATGGGCAGGACAGGTCGGAGTAGGGGTCGATCTTCACGTGGAACTCTCGAACGGTGGCGATTGGGAATAGGGAGAACTCCGAATAGGTACCGAAAGGAAATTCGGAGCATCGGAACGAGAGACGGGAGTCGCTCCCATAAAATCGAACTGCTCTGGGATCGTTTTGGTACATTATAGTGGTTATTGGAGCCAACGTCTCCTGGATTGGTGTAGTGGGTGAGGGTAGAAACGAGGAAAGTTCGAAGCACTGGTTCGCTTGAGAACCGACGACTTCCAGGGAGACACCGCGAGGGAGATATAAGGATGAAAGCAACGCTCTTGCATCGGTTGGATCGGCGCAGGTGAAGGATAGGTAGCGGAGGCAAGGAAGGGAAACAGTCCTTGCAGCCCAGACCCACGGCAGACGGTCGTTGAACTGAATGTCCAGTGTAATGGTTTGGAGATCTGGGTTGGAATTCAAGAAGCCAGTGAACTTCCGAAAATTAAATGGAACTGTGTACCCGACAAGAGCCAGTTCCACAAGGGATGTGATGCTGGTTAGCGCGGGATAGAGGGGTGTTCGGGTTAAGCGGAGTGACATAAGTCTTGATAACTTCCACGAAATTCGCAACGAAGGAAGCGACCCGGAGGGGAAGGGCTCGAAAGACTTAGAGTTCTGCTGGAGCTCCAAGGAGATAAGATTGTGCATTGTGGAGGTAAAGAGAGTTGGAATGACGTTTTCCAGAGCTTCGATGGACCAGTACCCGGTGAGAGATAGATGGGTAATCCTCGATGTGTGGGGGAGGATTGCCTTGAGGAAGGTCTCGTCCCCGTTGATGTCTGGTACTTTGATGCTGACTGTCAGAGGGACTGCTCCAGAACGTTCGAGACACAAAGGGACCAATCTTTACCAATCGCTGCCTATCGATGTCCAATTTCTGGGGCTTGTGGTTATGGCTTTGCGCCAATATCGGCAGACACGGGTCAGGGAGACAATTGGTCAGGGGTTAGTGCTGGAGACGAAGGTGGCGCACAGCGCGATCACCTCCGGCGGGAGACGATTCACAGGTCGTAGGGAACTTCTTAAGGTAATCACGTCGTGTAGAACATCCTTGGCTCGTTCCTCCAGAGCGTCCACCTGTGGGGCACCTCGTCAAAACTCGTGGATTCGTCCAGAGTTCGTTGGACTGTACCTCAGCTGTCAACGTGGTCACTAGAACACGAGAGCTAGGAGACACCGTCGATTGTAATCTCGTACACTCCATAAATAGCTTCTTGTTTAATGCTCCGGGATGCGGTTAGATGGAAGCTTGAGCGAGGGGGCAATCGCACAGACGAGTGGAACATGAAGCGGACACAGCGAAGGGATGAAAGCGAAGAAAACGACATGGAGGTTGTCTATCTGCCAAAAGTTGTAATTTAGAAACAAGGCGAGCGTTTTTCTGGGGAACAAAGAGAGATGCCATTTTTGGAATTGGCGTTCGTGTTTCCGGCATGTAGGAGGGGATTTCATGGGATGATTAAGCAGGGAGCGAGATTGAGAGGGTGAGGGAACCACAGTACTGCACCTGTACAGTGTGAGCGCAGAGTTGGCCGATTGAGTCAGGAGAGAACCGAGAAGACGACGCCTGAACGGATCCCAAACGGGCGGGAGAGAGAAGAAAAATAATTGGTTCTGTCGAAACAGTTTGAAATGATGCTTTTTTTGATGGTGGGGCGGAAGAGTAACCAGCTAGTTGTCAAACCCATCGATCAATTTTTGACATTGGCCATGGTGGCATCTAGAATTTCGTCTTGCAGAAATGAATGGGCATTCCCGACCCCCCAACCTTCCTGAGGCCAATGGGACGGTCGACCAATTTGCCGATCGCACGAAAGATTAAAAAAGGTAACCGGTAAGATTCGAAAAGGAGCTGGAGATGGACTACGGTTTATCGAAACACAAACAAGTTATAACCATCTCTGGACCACAACGACCGGTTCCAGAGCGGGTGTTCAAGCGGTGGACTAATCCGAGCTCACGAGTATAATTCACGAGACGGTCTCATGAGACGCGACTGTACAAGGCTGACTCGCCGGGTCCCAATAGACCCCATCTTGCCGATGCGAGCGGCCCCCAACAGCCTAAAACCGTCGTCAACGTCATCCAGCGCATCGGAAACCGCCAACCCGTTCCGAGTCTTAAACTTAATCCACGGTGAGTGGGGCTCTCCTTCCCACGGATACTCTGCACAAACCTGGACCACCTGGAATTTCCGACGGACGTGCCACTCACGTGACCGGCGGATATAAAACTGTCCGACGTATGGTGCAGGTCTCAGGTATATGTAGATAGACGGAAACGTAACTCGGAAGGAGGCGAGTTTTTCCGGAGAAGCAGGCGGGCAGGACAGAATCGGTAGTTCTGAGGGTTCTCAAACACGTGGTTCCCGTGCCTGGGGTCCCTACATATCACGGAAGTATTTGATCGGCGCGTTCTTGAAGTCTTCAGGCCTTAGGTAGTGCGCGTCATACTTACCCTGAAAAGAGAAAAGGTATCGCCGAATCGACATCTTCTTACTGACATAATCGGTGTTGTTGTTGGGCCTTCTATCAGCGCTCGGCACCGGCATTTTCTCGCCCCGCAACTGGGGTGGGCACATTATCCCGGTTTATACTACGTACGTTCTTCGCGATCTCGCGTCTCGCGCTTGAGCGACTTGATTTTAGGAGGCTCATTCCGGACGACTGGTGATCCTTCTCCACTCCGCAACCGCGAGCACCTGGCAAGCGCTCCTCTGACAAGCGGGTGGCGAAGTGGGGTGAGTAGTCCCTGTGCACAATAATTTCAACTGGGAGACGTTGGCGCGGAAATCCAGTGGCTCAACCCATTCAAATCCGAGAACGTCGGACTTGAGCTTGAGGCCCATCGTCTCTTTCCATGCACGTGCCCATTCATCGGGGGGTTCCCCTTTTGCCCTTTTGCCTTGTTCCTCCCTTCCGGCCACGGTAAATTTCTTCGCGGACCCTCCCTCATACGGCTCCCCTCAAATGCGGGAGAGATTTACAGGTTTACGCGAACACGGGTGCTTCTATTCGGTCGCAGCTTCCTGGACACGAATCTTCGTATGCCTTTTGGTCTCCGTAGATCGCCTCGCTCAGTACACCCCCCTCTGAGACACACCATCTACGCCGCAACCGACCCGGGCCCTTTTATAGTTTCTTGGTGTGGTTGTGGTTTAGTATGCTTCGAACGGAACTTACTGACGCCTTCTTACGTAGATCCTCGTGCCGACCCTGTCATGGATAGCATTTGTTCGTGTTATTGAGCTGTACCCGGTTGCGATCGGCCGTCGGGACGATGTAATCCTGGTGTATATTTGTTCATTTCCCTGATTCTCGACAGCCACACGGCAGGAATGCGGGACGGTCAATTGGTTTCTGCTTTTCGTTAACGTCTTAATTGGTGCACTTATTCTGGTTCTTAAAGATCGCTCGTTTGGTCACCCTTAGCTGTCGCATCTTGGGGGCCTCCTCGTTTTTCGAGACACCATGAAACGGTCTGTGCGGGTTCTTCCTGTCCATAACGGTGCCCAAGTTGACTTTTCCTAGAACCACTAGCAGACCCGTTAGTCGGAGCGAGTTATCAGCGTGGAACCCTCTCCTTGGAGGAAGTAACGAGGACGTCAACCCTGCCAAGCAGATGGAGGATTGGGATGCCGATCCAGATGTGAGTGTACTTTCCCCTTGTCCGTGGAATGCCAACAAAACACCTCTCATAGATTGTTTCAGCCGTCCCACCTCTTCAACAACTTACGAGCCTTGGAAGCCTGGGTGGTATATCCGGACATCAACCAAACAACCCATACTGTCCACCAACAATGCTTCCCTATATCCCTAGTAGCCATGCGCAAGACAACCACCAAGAAATTCACGCGAGAGAGATCGAACCATCAGTTCTCGACGGCATGAACTATTCTCGTCTGTTCCTCTCGAGTCTATCTTCACAAGTATGTACACGTAGATTCCCTCCTTGCGAGTTGACTGATACGTTGACAGGCGTTTGGTGTTCCCGGACACCCCCACGATGATGTGTTGGACACAAGTGTCAAATCCAGCGGGACGGGAGACGATTACCTCGGTTATCGGTACCGCACTGAGCTTTCGCCAGCGCCACCCCACGACACCCCTGGGTTTGAGCACGGGGAGAACGAGCCTTCTATTCCTCGAGCGCGGGGTAGTTCCGCAAGGGGCGGGCCCCACCCAGGTGGCTGTCATTCATCCACGGAGCAAGTCCACGACCCCAGGCTTTCCGATAGGGAGAGACAAGGGTTCCCGGACTCTGAAGCGGGAAGTCAGCCCCACGGAGCGGCTTTCGAAATCTACCCGTGGTTTAGCAGCGCTCAGGCAACCCCAATTTTCTCTGATGAGTTCGCCGAGCGGCGCACTGATCCTTTACTCTCCCTTCCAACCGGTATAGTAGGGAGTCAAGGAATAATACGGGTGCCTGCGGAGTTACCACCGGTCGGCGTCAGAAGTCCCGGAATCCAACGTACGGGCAGAGAGAAGCAGTCCACGTCCCCAGACTGCAAGCGTGAGGGGAAACGTGCCGGACGCAAAAAACAACGACATTGCAGAACCAGAGAGCAGACCCACGTCAGTCCAGCAGAAATCGGTCTTACTCAAATGGGGTTGTGACGGTGATTGCTTTAGACCACACAGGTTATTATCCCATTGGCCACGCGCTCTGATCTCTTCGTGGTAGAACAGACCGTGTACCAACCACAAAATGTGCAGAAAGGCTGGCGACCTCTGCCTTCGGTCGGTTTCGCGATTCTAGAAGAAGGGAGGAAGCTCGAAGGGATAAATCTCGAGGATGCCTTGAACCAACGCTATAGTCACCTCGATGGCCGTGACGACCCCATGTTCGAGGACGAGAGTATCGGAAATTCTGTTTCGTGCAGAATGGAAGTATGTGGACACTTCCACGATGGCTTCCGTTATTGTCCAACTCACCCCAAATCCGTTCATATCATTAGTTCGTGGGGCACCGCGTGTCTAAGTACAAGGCGAGACAGGTGCTGCTAGTGTGTTTCTCCGCGCTCCGGTATCGGACTAAATACAATAAATAGATCGCGACAAGAAACCATAAGAAGACGCACGACCCAATTACGAGGCAGAGGTTGGCGTACGATGTCGCCAGGTTCGTCAGGGATTATCTCAAGGTGAGCAAATAACGAGCCCCACCGTGACCGCAGCCTTGACTGATTCGGAGTTCAGAAGGGTGAAGCTCCTTTCCGTGTCCACTTCAAGGACATGTTCCTCGTGAAACTGCACCATGTCGCACAAGCCTCCTGGCAGCCAGAACTCTGGTGCAGAGTTCACCCTTCCGCTAGCTCCTAGATGGGTTACTGTAGTCGCCTATTCGGTCGTTATCATTTGTACGAGCACGCGATCGTTTGTTCCCCATTTTCTATGTCTACCTTTTCTGTCATCTTCTATGCATTGACGCCTGCGGAGGCGTCACCCTCTTGAAATGTCACAGCCTCGTTCCCGTGTTGATCTGCAGACCGTCTCAACGAAACCGAAAACCTCAGGATCAATATGGGGACTATACCGTGATGGTGGTGAGTTTAACTGTAGTATTAGTCGAACAGGAGATAGCAGGCGGAAGGCAGGCGAACATTCCGTATGTTTTTTGGGGCGCGAAGCGGAAATAGTTATTCCCAGCTGTCATTGCTCAAGCTGATAGGATACTCACGGGTCCAGGAACCATTGGCTCACGCTCTGCAGTGGCCTTAACGGGTGCGAGGGAAGGTTGCCTCGGCTCAAACTAGGCGTCGCTTATCCATTGCTTACGCTAACCGCTGATCGATCGTAAGGAAAAAAAAAGGTTTCGAAAACGACTGTAACCATTGCAAGGGAGCAGGGAAGCCAACAAAAGGCTGTACTACCTCCATGAAACTAGAAGACAGTGGATACATTTCTGTGCAATAGCCATAGCGATGAAATATATCGTCGCCGTGGCTTCTGCAACTTGCGATCTCGCAAGTTGACCGGAACCTTTCGAATTTCAGAACATTACATTTCGTTCGCACACACCCTTATCGCGATCTCGATCGGGTGTCGCCGTCACGCGTGAGCTGTATGGATAACAGGACGGGAAATGTCGATCCCGGTCAGAAAAATACGTACAAAACTGATGGGGGAATCTGTTTAGTATAATACCGTGAGACCGTCCCAAGCTTCACATCTGCCACGACCGCCATGGCCCTCGATATTGCCCTAGAGCTCTCCGTCGAACAGCTCATCAGC
>Ga0307510_10005492_pt1 | contig 15111 bp, 4 predicted proteins | sample 12_EM_MG_FD_207224 | JGI IMG/M metagenome (GOLD analysis project Ga0307510, IMG submission 207224) | Populus trichocarpa ectomycorrhiza microbial communities from riparian zone in the Pacific Northwest, United States - 12_EM | ecosystem: Host-associated > Plants > Roots > Unclassified | place...
GAAGAACAAGTCCAATATAGACATTGATTATCCCTATTGAGACCCACAAGATTTTTATTAAATAACATGGATCCCTTCTTTAACAAACAAGCACACCAAGATTCTTCAATCAGAAAACAAATAGCTAGATTTCCCTCCCTCCATGAACAATCAACGGTATGCTATAGATTTAAAGCAATCACCATAAACTAAAGTCCTAAAAAATTAGTTGTCTAAAAAGAGAGAGAGCATAAATCTAAGGAAAGGGCCATATGGGCCGATGTGTGTAAATGGCGGGATTTTCAAGTAAACTTAAGACATAAAACGAGACATTGGGCCAAAGCTCAATAATACGAAACCATCTTCTCAGGTCCTAAGCCCATACCAATGAAGATTGGACCTTGTTACCAAGCCCGGGTCCAAATCAATATCTTAAAAGCCCATTACCTTCAACGATCAAAATACACTTACTTTTTAGATGATTTTATACACGAAAACTCATAAAATATTTTAAAGTGATTTTAATTTTTTATCTGACATAATTAATACGAAGAATATAAATATTAGTTAGGTTTCTATTTATCATAAAATAAGTGGTGATTCTTTATTTTATTTTAATTTTTTTTATTAATATAAATGTCTAGATTAGTTTTCGCGCACCTCGATTAATCTCATGAGCCCTGAAATGATTCTCTTTATCTTTTTGTTTTTGATTGAGATGTCTCCACTAAGAGAATCATTTCAGGGCTAATGAGAGTAATAAATATATATATTTATGGAAAAAAAATGTTTGAGTAAAAAAATTAGATTGTTGATTAAAAATATAATTTATTTGTATTTTCATTTCAAATATATAAGTATGCTTTCAGGGGCTAATGAGGGATCCAAAATTAATTGAATGAGAACGAATCCGTGGGACAGGGATGGGATTGCAAAGTGTAACGAGGAAACGTGCCAAATTGAATGGCGTATAAAATACAAGGATCCTTCTGACCAGTCCAATCTTTTGCTTGCTCTCCAAGTATCAATTGACGTTTGATTGGCTGCCTCTGTCCACTGTTGTACTCTTCTGTTGATTTGTCCTTTCACCACTCCCCGTGAAAGTAGACCATCATTCCCGAGGCTTTAAGGGGTGTTCCGCAGTGTATTACCTGTTAATTTTTAAAATATTTTTTATTTAAAAATGTATTAGAATAATAATTTTTATTTTTTTAAAATTATTTTTAATATTAATATATTAAAATTATCAGGAATATAAAAAATTAATTTAAAATAAAATAAAATAAAAAATTCAATCTTTTAAACTATTTAAAAAACACAAAAACAAATCGCTCTAAATAATCAGTTTGTCAACCATGTGCAAAATTTTAACTAGGTAACCAAATTATAGAGTTTTTTCGTTTGTTATTAACTGTTATTTTTTAAAATATATATTTTTTAAAAAATTATTTTTAATATTAATATATCAAAATAATTTAAAAATATAAAAATAATTTAAAATAAAATAATTAAATTTTTTAAAAACTTCGGATTGAAAAAAGGGCCACACCCCTAAGTCCTCAAAATACTAGAGATGCATGAATTAAATTTCCTCAATTAGACACTCTAGTCTCTTTTTAATTATTTAAATGGTTATTGATATTGCAGTTAAACAATTTTTTATTATTATTTTTAAATTATTTTGATGGGTTAATATTAAAAATAAATTAAAAAAAATAAAAAAAATATTATTTTAATATATTTTTAACTAAAAAATATTTTTAAAAATAATATCATGCTATCAAACAAATACTTACTATGCAACCGAAAAAAACCTCCATCTTATACTTATCAGTTTTAAAATATTTTAGAATATGATAAATATTGTTTTTAAAAGTATTTTTTATTTTAAAAAATATTAAAATAATATATTTTATTATAATTTTTAAAATTTATTTTTATTAATATAAAAATCATTTAAAAACATTATTATTATTATTATTATTATTATTATTATTTTAATTTTAAGCTAGTATTTTTTTAAAATTTCAAAAATACAGTTATAAAAGTAACTGTTTTAGAGTCTGTTTATAATTGAGAGACTAATATGAGTTTTTTCAGTCAAATGCGCCACCCCACTCCTGCATGCTATAAAATTTAGCTTCCCTAATATTCAATCTTTTACCCTTGAAGAATTAAATCTCTGCTTCATCTATACCAGAGATAATGGGTAGGGGTAGTAAGCCTTCTGCAACACGCCAAGGATTTGATGAACGTGAAGCTAATGCAAAAGAAGAAGTTCATGCTGATGAGGCTGTTTTTCATGATCATTTACCTATTGTGTCATCTTCAAACGATCGTATCAGACCTCTCCTTGATGCAGTTGACAGGTTGAGGCAACTCAATGTCATGAAAGAAGGCATACAGCTCCCAACCATTGTTGTTGTTGGCGATCAATCTTCAGGAAAATCCAGTGTTCTTGAATCTCTGGCTTGTATCAATCTTCCCCGTGGCGATGGCATTTGCACTAGAGTGCCTCTCATTGTGAGGCTTAAACATCACCCATCTCTTGTACCAGAGATTTTCTTGCAGTTCAATGACCAAACAGTGCCGACTGATGAGGCCCACGTTGCTGATGCTATCAAACATGCCACTGATGAGATTGCAGGCAACGGTAAGGGCATATCTAACACTGAATTAACTCTTGTAGTGAAAAAGAATGGCGTTCCTGATCTTACACTTGTTGATCTCCCTGGAATCACAAGAGTTCCTGTTCATGGTCAACCTGAAAATATCTATGAGCAGATTGCAAATATTATAATAAAGTATATTAGTCCTGATGAGAGTGTTATCCTTAATGTTTTGTCTGCGAACGTTGATTTTTCCACATGTGAATCTATAATGATGTCACAGAAAGTCGACAAGAACGGCGAGAGGACTATTGCTGTGGTTACAAAGGTTGATAAAACACCTGAAGGGTTACTTGAGAAGGTCACTAGAAATGATGTGAATATAGGCCTTGGTTATGTGTGTGTTAGAAACCGTATTGGTAATGAGTCTTATGAGGATGCAAGGAAGGAAGAAGCTGCACTGTTTGCGACACATCAACTTTTGTCCAAGATTGAAAAATCTACAGTGGGTATTCAAGTTTTGGCTAAAAAACTGGTGCGAATTCAGGCTAATATTATTGCCAAGTGTTTGCCTGATATCGTCAGAAAGATTAATGAGAAGTTGAAAGCGAGTATTTCAGAGCTGAATAGGATACCTAGGAGGTTGGTGTCAGTTGCTGAGGTCATGGCAGCTTTCATGGGCATTATTGGATCTTCCAAGGAGTCTTTGAGGAAAATCCTTGTAAGAGGGGAAACTGATGAATACCTAGATGAAAAAAATATGCACTGCGCTGCTAGATTGGTTGAAATGCTCAATCAATTCTCAACTGAACTTCATAAATATTTCTCTGACCATACAAATAACTTTATGATGAATGAGATTGAGGTTCTGGAGGAAACAAAAGGGATCGAGTTGCCCAATTTCCTTCCTCAAACTGCCTTCCGAACCATCATGCAGCGACAGGTTGAAGGAATGTCAAAACTACCAATAGATTTTGTCGAAAAAGTGTGGACTTACATTGAAGAGGTGGTCATTTCGGTTTTGAATCATCACTCAGAGAGCTATCACCAAATTCAGTTATCTACCCGACGAGCAGGCCATAACCTTGTAGCTAAAATGAAAGAGCAGTCCATTAATTGGGTAACAGAGATTGTCCAGATGGAGAAGGAAACGGATTACACATGTAATCCAGAATATATGAAGGAATGGAACAAGCTCATGGCACAGCAGCATACAGTCATTGACAACATTACGAAATTTGCATCTTCCAAGGTGGTGATTGATGGCTCGAGAGAGGTTGTAGTGGGAGATCTTAGGCGTTATAAACATGTTCTTCCTCAAGCTTTTGACTTGAAGATGAGGCTGATTGCTTACTGGAAGATTGTCTTGATAAGGTTGGTTGACAATATGGCTCTGCATCTCCAGCTCAGCATCCGAAACTTGGTGAACAAGGAGATGGAGAAGGAGGTTGTTAATGAGTTGTTGGGTACTGGTGGCGGTGTTGCAATAGAAAAACTGTTCGTGGAATCCCCATCTGTGGCTAGCAAGCGTGAGAAGCTGAACACAAGTATCAAGTTGCTGAGGGAGTCTCAAGAGGTGATGGCAAATATCATGGACGAAATTGCTTCTGCGGGTGATTAGGGCTTAGCAGAAAATGTTACTTCTAATGCTTTTCTTGTTTCTTTTACTTAGTAAGTCTGTTCTATTTAGGTGTTTGTTATCTAGTATGTGCTTTAGGTTGCTAACTAGCTATAAGCTGCCATGAATGTATAATTAGAGAGCTCGACGGTGAACTCTGCCAGGTGATATGGGTAAGTATGTGGATCTCTGCAAAATGGGACCTCTTTTGTGCTGAATGTTTTGCTATCCTGTCTGAATGTATATAACCTTCAAGTGTTTCAATCCAGAGTCCAGGCCCTTCTATGTTTTGTTATCCATATTTGCAACTTATTTTGTAAAACAGTTCAATTAGAACAAATCTTAGGAGTTGAAGTGCTGTGTTTATGTTTGGAGGTGTTCTATCTTCTGAGTACCGGTGGTGACTGTGATACCGATTCGATTTTTTTTAATTAATATTTTTAGATAATTTGATATATTTTTAAATAAAAAAAAACTCTTTAAAAAATATTTTTTATCACACTCCTGTACAAACTCCCTTGTTGAAAAATTGTAAGCAAACAACAATCCCAAAAGTGCACTTAATAATTTCAACAGCTCGATAATAACATGGGTAAAGATGTTAGAAGAATTTCACAAACAGGAAGTGCACACAGCTCACAGTACACAAGAGATTCAGCTCTCTACTGTACTCAGTTTTTCTCCACTTTTGGTGACTGAACACTATCTCCTCTTTCAGAACCCAAAGCATGACTAGTGTTTATAAAATTCAGCTTGGCCAATGCAATGGCAGCGCTTTTGCTCGCAGCCTCGTTACAAAGGTTCTTTAACTATCCACCTTTTAAACATGGCAAAACATTCTGCAGGCCTGTATCCAGGAGCAGTGTGCCCTCCACCCTACAAATTAGCCAAACAAAGAAGTACAAAGTAAGAGCTTGAAATTGAGTCCAATAATATATAATCATCAGTGCAACAAAAATGGAGAAATTCTGAATCCCTTACCTTTACAGTCACAAATGTCAATTGACTAGAGTAAGTCCTCGTGTATCTGCACGCACAAACATCCAAATCACCCATTTTCTTCATTTAAGAGGATCTTCCTACAGGTATATTAAGGGCTAGAGAATAGTTACAGAATACCAGCAGATTGATCAAAACTAATATTCGTTTGAAGAACATACCCTGCAACTTGACCTTGAAAGTGCCATGGATGCCAGTCATCAACAATAGAGTAGTTTAAAGATCTTATCCATGCTTGAGTTCCCAAGAATGGTACCTCCATGTCATGATCGCCACTGCTCAATCAATAAAGGGACGGACTATATCAACCAAACTATATAGTGTCATAGTATGTGATATGAATAAAGAAAAAACCACCTGTAGATCAATCTGCGGTAACCTTCTATCCCAAGGTCTATATGATTCTTGACGCTGCTCTTTAATTTCATGAGTATAAGGTGATTTATAATTGCATCGTTGCCACTCCCCGATGCTTCCCTGCATCAAAACAGGATCGCATTATTCACCTAATCATTTCTTGCTAGTTAAAATTCTGACGACTATTCTCAATCTCATACCTCTCGCACATGGAGTGCTTTGCGGACATTATCGTCATTTGCCCAATAAGTAGCAAGAAGATGTCCATAAGTCTGTAGGCATCAAGGAAAAATCCCAAAATGAGGAAAGGAACAGAAACAAACTTGCAGAAATTCATAAAAAAAAAGAACATTATGTTAATTATCTGTTTCCCTGAGGTTCTTCTGTCAACATTTTATATCATAATCTTGTGATGTTGCGACAAACTATATGAGTTTTGCTTTAAAGATTATTCTTTCCTTAACAAATTCTTTTCTTGTATATATGTATGCTGTATATCAGAGAAAGAGGAAAGGGAATTACACGACATCCGATGGTAGGAAGATCAGGTTTGAAATGGAGGAATTCTTGAGAGTTCTCACGGAGATTTCTTCTTTTGCCGAACATATCTATCAGACGTGGGGTAACACTAGGACACTTGAGTTCCAAAATATGGGACTCTTCAATTTCTGAAATGCACTAAGAAGGCAAATGGCTCTAGTTGCATTAACAATGAAATTCCAAGGAAAAACATGACGGGCATTCACACAGTATAGTTATGGTTGAATACCTTGTCACAAGCCTCTAGATTTTCCAAACACTCTGAATTTTTTGGGTCGATCGATTGATATTCTCCTCCGCAACTTTTCTTCAGTGACTGAAACAATTTGTGGTACTAGTTAGACATAACTCTGAGCTTGTAAGCAAGACATTACAATACCAAGTGGATCACCTCATAGAGTTCATCAGAAATAAGTCCCATTCCATGAGAAAATGGAACCCTTGAGTTCAAATCAAAAGTAGGATCAGTAAAAGGGTTCCCAAGTGTGTATCCCTGCAACCATACAAATTAAAACACCACTTCCATCAGAAAATCTTAGATGCAAGCATGAAAGTAAATTCTTGTTTTCTTTCTGTTTTTTATTTCTTCAAGTTTTTTAATACATATAGTCCAGTTATTTTTCTACAAATAGGCACATCTTTTAAAAAAAATTGCAGGATTAATAAGAAAGAAAATAGTGAAATATATAATATGAACCTTGAGATTTATTAGTGGTTTGGTACCATCATTGTTCCCTGCAATCATTGAACAGCTTGCTTCAAGATAACCTCGAACGGGATTAAAGAAAAACTGGCAATTAAAAAAAAATGCAAACAGACCCTGTAATTTCGATACCATAATGGCCAATTTTGTATCATACCATTGGAAATCTTTTGAACAACAGCTGGAACGATGATGCCTGAGTAGGAGTCACCAGAAATGTAAACTGGATTTGAGAGGAATTCTTGGTGATCCATTAGCCACTATATAATGCAATCAAGAAAAAAACAATAAAAATAAATCCACATATTCTGCTTATCAACTGCAAAACGGAACAGAAAGTTGCACCTTTCGAAGAAATTGCTCAGCTTGCGAAACTTGTTTGAAGTCGCTTCTCTGAAGAGCAAGTGGGGTTCTTGCATAGGAGAATCCAGTGCTAACAGGCAAATCTAAGAATATTATGCTGGAGACCTGAAAATTAATCAACAGCGCAGCCATCTATAAGATCAATATTGTAGAAAATGCACCTTCTAATCTAACAGTTCCTGCTAGGTACAAAGGGCAATATCACCTGTGTCCATGAGTATGGATTGAAAACCAATGTAGGTAAGCTCCCATTGTATTCCTTTTCCTCAAAATTTATTGGACCTACGCACATATAACATCAGAAATTCATGAAATTTCAATGGCTCTGGATAAACTCAATATATATAGTTTTAGTGACTGTCCATTTCAATTGCAGTATTATATCTGTAATTGAGTGAGCTGCTGTCGCTTCTCTTACCGATTTCAAAAGCAAGACCAGAGAAGGCAGAGCAGCCAGGGCCACCAGTTAGCCAAAGCAAGAGAGGGTCGTCTTTAGAATTCCTCTGGGACTTGATGAAGTAGTAGAAGAGCTGCACATCCTCCGCTTCATCCACTCCAACATATCTGATAACTCCACAAACCCACCATTACATGAATGCAATTTTGATCAAATTTTTTAGCATTTTATGTACATGCATAGAGTAGTAAAATCAGTAAACCAATGAAAGTGAAGGTCTGAAGCTCACCCTGTTTCAAGGTGGAAGGGAAGGGGCCCCTTAAACCCAGGAAGATATTTGACGGTGGAGTGGGCGGCAGCAAGCTGTAACCAAACCTGTAATAACAAAAGAAAAGGAAGGCATTGTTTCGCCATTTGTTTTGGTGTCGATGTAGTTTTCTTGAGGTATACTAGTAGCCGACAACTGCTTAAAAGTTTAGTTTTCCCAGATGAGAAGGTCTGATATGGTCGCTACGAAACTTGTTTATTATATTAATATTCTTGAGACAGTTGACTATGTCTAAAGACTCTAAACTGCTTAAATTATTAACAAAATCTAAAGCACGTGGGAAAGCGAGGTAGCTTTCTTCATAATTAGTTTTGGCAATTAACAAAAAGTTAAAACACGCAGTTTTTTTTTTAATCTTTGAACATGTGTTTTTTTTTTTATGAATTTTTTATTTTATTTTTTTTGAGGATTTTTTTTTAATATTAGAGGGGGTAATACTTATAGAAATATGAATTATAATGGTAATCCATGATGTTTTACTTTTTTTTTTGTTTTTTTATTTTTTTATTTTTTTTTATGCTTTTTTTTAAAAAAATTTGTTTTGTCAATTTTATTTTTAATATTAGAATGATTGAGAATTTAGTTTATAATTTGTTTATATATATATATTGCCTTCTTATAAAGTTAGTATGGTTTACCAGTTTGTTAGGGTAATCTAGGTTGCCCTAGTTTACAGGTTTAATAATATGTCTGTTTTTTTTTTTCAATTCAACTTGATTTTTTTTTCTATTCTACTTTTTTTCTCATATAGTTAAAAAAAATAGTTTAAAAGAAAAATCATGTTATTAAACTTTATAAAGTCCATGCACCTGTTCACAGGTTTGGTTTATTGCTGATTCGCAGATCTGACAAGTTTAAATATTTTTTAATTAGTTTTTTTTATTTTATCCTTGGATATTATGTTAATTAAGAATTCAATTTTATAATTGGTTTTATTTTGTATTTTATGAGGTTATTGCAGTCTCAAAAAAATATCTCGGTACTGGGTTGATGTTTGATTTTGCAATCGTTTATTTTTGTTATCATATAGTTAAATAAAAAATACTTTTCAAAAAATAAATTATAATCCAAGTGGAGTCTATAATCCGGTTTACAGGTTTGACGTGCTAGCCTATGTTACCAAATTCACAGGTTTAATGAGTTTACCCACCAACTAGAAATATATTTTTTGGTCTTTTAATTGTTTTGAATTTATTTATTTCGATTTCATCATTCAATTTTGGATTAGTTGAGAAATAGACTACATGATTGATTTTTATTTGTTTTTTATAGGGATAATTGTCTCAAATAAGTGTCTATTGTTAGGTTGGTGCTCAATTTTGTGAGCATCTATTTTTATCATATAATTAAATAAAAATAGTTTATATAAATTTTTTTATTAAACCTAAGAGGTCATGAGGGGTTGAGGTCGATCCAATCTGTCATTGTCTCAATATTTTTTTTAAAGTTGTAATCTTAACGTTTTTAAAAAAACTAAGTTATATTTTTACCAATCATCAACGTTGCATTTGAACCCATAAAATTGATCGATTTAAGTCAAGTTAACTTCCATGTGGTTTAATTAAAAAGTCGAGCTAGACAAAGAGTTGAGTCGGAAGATTTCAAAAATGACTTACTTGATCAAGTTTAATAACATTATCAAAAAATTCTCTGTGCTCTTAATATTATTTTTACATTTTAAAAAATATTGTTCCAACCCGCGAAGGGCCAATGGACTAGTCCTTTCTAAACTTCAAGTTACTTCCTTTACTGTCAATTTTAGTTTTAACTTTTTTAAATTTAAAATCAAGCCATTTTGTTATTTTCTTAAGGTTTTGTCCATATTTAACATATAAAATAAATGAAATAACTTAAATATTTTAAATAAAGATTATTAAAATCACGAGTTGACATATAAAATCATATGATTTTACGACTCAACATATAATTTACTAGACAAAATCACTTTAAAAACTCAAAAACTGATAAAACCGAACTGAAATTATTCTAACTTGGTAAAATCGACAAACTCGTAATTTTAATATCGGTTTTATGTTTTCATTGGAAATATAATACTTCCCTATTTCATTACAAAAATAAGTGTGTTACACAATAAAACTTCTTCTAAGTTCTCAAATCTCTTCTTCTTTACCAAGTGTTTTACTGTTCATCTCAACCCTTCTTCCACTTCGGCCAATTCAGAGTCCATACATGGCTGGAAGCCTGGAGTAATAGCTTTATGGGAATTTATGTGATTTTTTCTTTTTCCATCTCGTTTTTCTTTTTGATTTGCTATGTTATTTTCTTTTGTTAGTTTTCCAGCAAAGCACTTCAATGTTATATCATTTTTGTTTTGAAAGTGTAAAGTCAATTACTAGTTTAATACTTTATTTGTATGCTAGAAACTTAAATTACCCTATGTCACATATGCTTGTTTTGGAATGCTCTATTTCATATAACCTTGTTTGCTTGCTTGCAAATTGTCCTCACAATCTTGCTTGAATTGATTACATTGCTGATTTAAATTGATTCTTAAACTATTGAATGCATGATATTTTAAAAAATTACCTTTAACAATAGGCTTGATGTGAGCTGGCAATATGATATGGTTATGGATAAGAATTCAAGGAAAACTAAGTGCAAGTATTGTTAAAAAAAAAATTTCAATAGAGGATTTTCTATTTCAAACATCATTTGACTTACACTTATAAGAATGTTGAACCATGCCAGCAAATATATACTAGAAAATATAAAGAAGATGATTTTGTATGTTTAGGTGAAAGATTAAGAAGCAACTAAAAAAAGAAGCAAGACTCTTCAATGTATTGGAAAAGATGATAAAGATGAAGGTGAAAAAATAGCTCAAAAGACAAAGGAAGGAGAGCAGTTAGTAAGAGTGAAAATACACAAACTACCATCAACAATTGCTTAAAAAGGATCCCAGAGAAAAAACATATCAACAAATTATAAGTTTTTTCTACACTAGTGCGATTTCATTTAACTATATTAAAAACTCCAAGTTTCTCAAGGCATTTGAATTGGTTGTATAGTATGGGTTAAATTTCTAGCCTCTATCTTACCGTGATATTAAAAAGAAGTATTTGAAGTAAGAAATAGATCAAACAATGAACTTGCTTGGGAAGTACAAGCTAGAATGAAAAAAAATTTGGTTGTTCAATGATGTCTAATGGTTGAAGAGATAAGAAAAGACGTTTTATTTGCAATTTTTGGTTAATAGTCCTAAAGGGATATATTTTTGTCATAAGTGGATACCTATAATATGTCCAAGAATTCTGCTAAAGTATTTGAGATGTTGGATGTTATTGTGGAGAGGATTGAGGAGGAAAGTGTTGTGCAAGTAATCACCAATAATACTACAAATTATAAGTTAACTGGAAAATTATTGATGAGAAAGAGAAAAAGGTTGTTTTGTATATCGTGTGTTGTCCATTGAGTCGACTTGATATTGAAAGATTTTGAGAAAAATCTTGAGGTAACTATTGCTACGAGAGGAGGATTACCTCGTATATTTATTCAAGAACTATTTTTATTTTAATGCTAAGACAGTTTACAAAAGAAAATGATTTGATTAGGCTTGCTATCACTCAGTTTGCTACCATACTTGACTCTAAGATGTTTGAATGATTATAAAATGCACTTGAACACTATGTTTACTTCTAAACAGTGGAGGTCAAGTAGGTTTTCAAGAATAGAAGAAGGGAAGCAAATTCAAAACTGTGTTCTGGACATCAGGTTTTGGTATTATGTCATTATATGTATCAAGATAATATATTTTCTAGTTAAAGTTCTTTGATTAGTTGATTCAGATGAGAAATTAATTATGGATTTTATATATGAAGTAATGGATCAAGTAAAAAGAAATCATTAATTTCAGTTTTGTGAAAAAAAGATACTAAACTACTAATTATCTATATTGTTGATTGTTTATTTACTACTACAAGTTGATTCAATATATTTATTTCACATTTGTCTTAATTATGTTATAATTAGTTAACAAATGATAATGATTTCATAACTTATTATTAATATTATTATTATTATTTTGTAGTTATATACTTATATGAAATATTATTGATGCAAGATGGGAACTTCACCTCCATTATTATATAACTATATGGAATTTTGTAGTTATATACCTATATGGAATATACTTTTACATGCAACAACTTATTATTTGAATTTTTTACTATCATTATAATCCTAATAAGGTTAATGTCAATATTAAAACTGGATTATATCAATGCTTAGAAAGGCCGGTGCTTAATGCAAGTGAAATGTGTAAAATTGGCTCATAATTTGAATCATTTAAGGATGCAAAAGGGCTATTTGATATTGAGGTTGTGAAGACAACAAGGAATAAAAAACTCGAGCCAAATGATGAGATTTTTATGAGGATGAATGTATAAAATTATAAAAGTTTGCAATCTAAGTTCTAAGCCTAACTTGTAGTTCACCTGGACATGAATGTAACTAGAGTACATTTGAAATAGAGATTTTTTTCTTATCTTATTATTTTTAATGTTTTTATATTTGATAAGAATTTTTTTTTATTTATAAATTTAAATTTTCTTACTTAGTTTCATACAAACAAAGAAATCATTTGTACCTGAAAAAAATGAATGACATGTTATCGTTTCATACAAACGAAGAAATCGTTTCATACAGATTTTGAATTTCTTTATTCCATACATCTTTTAAAAGTGAAGTTATTAAAATCCAAGAAGATCATTTGCATCAAATGAAGAGTATTTTAATTTGAAGGATAAAGCGTTTAATTCCTGGCAACAATATCTTTTTTTTGTGCATATATCTTTAACAATTAATTAATTTATATATACATTAGTTTTAGTTTAAGGTTAATGAATGTCTTTATAAATGCATTCTAGGATCTTGTCTGATTCAAATATAACTATGATATTCTACTGTATCCTTAATACGGATACTAGAATTTTGTTTTAACTTTATTATAAATTTAAATATTTTTATTTTAATGTGTAAAATAACATGCAATTTAAACTAAAAAATTATTATTTATAAGATCACCATTCCCATGACAGCGATTTTGGTCGCAGCATAGTTACAGAGGTTCTTGGTTTATCCACCTTTTAAACATGGCGAAGCATTCTGCGGGTCTGTCCGCTGGAGCAGTGTGCCCTCCGTCCTACAAATTAGCCAAAAATATATAAATAAATGAAATACAGAGAAGTTTGCAAGAGATTAATACTATAAGAATTCTCTGTGCAGCAGAAATGGAGAATTTCCAAATCCCTTACCCTCACAGTTGCAAATGTCAATTGACTGGAGTAAGTCCTCGTGTATCTGCAGGCGCATGCTCAAGTCAAACATCTAAATCATTCTTTTTTATTCATTTAATATGCTCTTTCAACAGGCAAATCAAGAGCTAGAGAAGAGTTACAGAATACCAGCAACTTGATCAAAAGTAATATTCATTCGAAGAACATACCCTGCAACTTGACCTTGAAAGTGCCATGGATGCCAGTCATTTACAATAGAGTAATTTAAAGATCTTATCCATGCTTGAGTTCCCAAGAATGGTGCCTCCATGTCATGATCGCCACTGTTCAGCACAAGGAGAGACGATATCAACCAAAGGATTAAGGGAAAAAGCTATAATTAATTAACATGTGAGATCTGAAAAAAAAAACCTGTAGATTAATCTGCGGTAACCTTTTATGCCAAGGTCTATATGATACTTAATGCAGCTGTTAATTTCATAAGTATAATTATAATTGCATCGTTTCCACTCCCCTATACTTCCCTGCATCAAAACAGGGTTGCATTATTCTCTTAATGATTTCTTGCTACTGAAAATTCTTGCTACTCTCCTCTCAATCCCATACCTCTCGCACATGGAGTGCTTTGCGGACTTTATCGTCATTGGCCCAGTATGAACCAAGAAGAAATCCATAATTCTGTAGGCATGAAGGACAATTCTCAAAATAAGGAAAGGACCAAGAAACAAACTTGCATAAATTCATAAAAAGAATGCTGTGCTAATTATCTGTTTCCTAGATGTTCTTCTGTCTACTTTGTATTTCATAATCTTGTGATGTTGTGACAAAACTGGCTCCATGAGTGGAGCTTTAAAGATGATTCTGTCCTGTCTTAACCATTTCTTTCTTTGTTTTGCTGTCTTCAGCTTCCGCCTGCAGCAGTATGTATGCATGCACATTGCATATCAGAGGAAGAGGAAGGGGAATTACCCAACATCCGATGGTAGGAAGATCAGGTTTGAAATGGAGGAATTCTTGGGGGTTCTCACGGAGATATCTTCTATTGCCCATCATCTCTATCGGACGTGGGGCATCACTAGGACACTTGCGTAACAAAATATGCGACTCCTCAATTTCTGAAATGCACTGAAAAAGCAAATGGCTCTATCTGCATTAACAATGAGTTCCGAGGAAAAGCATCGAAGGGGATTCACATAATACCTTATCACGAGCCTCTAGGTTTTTCAAACACTCTGAATTTTTAGGGTCGATCGTTTGATATTGTCCTCCGCAACTTTTCTTCAGTGACTGAAACAATTTGTGGCAGTAGTTAGACATAACTCTGAGCTAGTAAGACAGACATTACAATACCAAGTGGATCACCTCATAGAGTTCATCAGAAATAAGTCCCATTCCATGAGAAAATGGAATCCTTGAGTTCAAATCAAAAGTAAAATCAGTAAAAGGGTTCCCAAGTGTGTATCCCTGCAACCATACAACATAAAACTCCACTTCCATCAGCAAATCTTAGATGCAAGCATGAAAATAAATTCTTGTTTTCTTTCTGTTTTTCTTTTCTTCAAGTTTTTTAATACATATAGTCCAGTTATTTTTCTACAAATAGGCACTTTAAAAAAAATAAAAATTGCAGGATCAATAAGAAAAAAAATAATGGAATATATAATATGAACCTTGAGATTTATTAGTGGTTTGATACCATCATTGTTCCCTGCAACCATTGAACAGCTTGCTTCAAGATAATCTCGAACGGGATTAAAGAAAAACTGGAAATTTAAAAAAATGCAAACAGACCCTGTCATTTCAATACCATAATGGCCAATTTTGTATCATACCATTAGAAATCTTTTGAACAACAGCTGGAACGATGATGCCTGAGTAGGAGTCACCAGAAATGTAAACTGGATTTGAGAGGAATTCTTGGTGATCCATTAGCCACTATATAACGCAATCAAGAAAAAAACAA
>Ga0307510_10005493_pt1 | contig 15111 bp, 13 predicted proteins | sample 12_EM_MG_FD_207224 | JGI IMG/M metagenome (GOLD analysis project Ga0307510, IMG submission 207224) | Populus trichocarpa ectomycorrhiza microbial communities from riparian zone in the Pacific Northwest, United States - 12_EM | ecosystem: Host-associated > Plants > Roots > Unclassified | place...
AGAAATAATGACAAAATTGGCATATTTTAGTTAAAAATTAGACCTCAAAAGTTGGCCACCCCCAAAATTTGTATAGGGAAGTCTGCAAAGTGTGTTTTTGTATGTTTTCCAACATTCTGAACACAACCCTAAACTTAGTTTGTCATAAAATTTCATATTTTAGGGACAACCAATTTTGTTGAATTTGGTTGTCCAGCACTGTACTACGGACACGGACATGCACAACTCGGATGTGTAAACCAACATTTATGTCAGCACATTTGGTGACAGTGTCATAGCTACCAGACCAGACAGATAATTTTGTAGACACGACGGGCAGGAATGGATAAGTCATGTCTGCTTATGGTCCAATTAATGTCTAATATGCCGACCTCTCCTTATAAGTCACCTTATTTTAAATCAGAATACTTGAATAATTAAAAATTAGAGGGAGATTGGAAAAACCCTTTAGGCTCAATGGTTTTTCCCCAGCTAAATGGTTTTTCCAAGCCTGTGACCTGCAGTTTATTTTAAATATTTTATGAAATAACCAGTGTTCCTCTCAGTGGCCATTTAATTTCGAATTGTTCGAGTATTCTTATTTAAAATATTGTGACATATAAGGAGAGGTCAACTTATTGGACATTAATTGGACCATAAGCTGACATGACTTATCCATTCCTGCCTGCCGTGAGAAAGCTATCCCCTGCATCAACCAGAGTGATCGGGCAGACCTTCTTGACAGTTAGTGACAGTTATCAAGGCATTATCTGTGTCATTTTGCTTATCGCTAAATTATTCTGGCATTAGTACCTCCCGCTAGCGCGGGAGGGTTTCCCTGATGGCCACTGTCCCATACCTTGAAGCAGATGGCACCTGGGCCATCTTGTCATGTGTTTCGGAGGGGCCAGCTGGTCACATGCCGATGGGGTCACTTCGATGGAACAACCACGCACCAGAAAATCCAGAAGAGGCAGTCCTCTCCGCATGTTCCACTTTGATCTCGGTCGTCAAGGACGGAGATAGCAGAATTGTTCAATTCTCGCATTTCTCTGTAAAAGAATTCTTGACCTCCGATCGTTTCCGAACCTCAGATAGCAGAAATGACTTCCACTATTACATCCGCCTCGATGATGCCCACACAATTCTCGTCTCACAGTGCTGTTGCAACTGGACAAAACAATGGACAAAAAGCGCCTCGCAAGATTTCCTCTGGCATTCTATGCTACTCAGCACTGGGTCGACCATGCTAGGTTCGGGGACGTCGCGTCACGGATTCAAGATGCCATAGAACATCTATTCGAACCGAAGAAACCATACCTCGGAGCGTGGATTTGGATCTACGACGTGGAGCATGGGATAAAATACTCATTTGTCATCGGAGAACGTCCATCGCCACCTGGAGCAACTCCTTTATACTATGCGGCATTTTGCGGGTTCATTCGCCCGACAAAACACCTCATCATCATTCACAGAGAGTATGTAAATGCAAAGTGCGGTCGCCACGGATCTCCATTGAATGCGGCATTGTTCAAGGGACACACTGACGTTGCGCGACTTCTACTGGATCATGGCGCCGAGTTGAATTTGACAAAAACCGGCGATCGCCCCCCGCTACGGAGGGCGTATGACAACAGCAATCTCGAGCTCATGCGGGTTTTGCTAGAGCATGGAGCAGATGTGGACACGCGAGATAGCAACGTCTTTGGGACTCTACTGCACGACGCATCGCGCCGGGGACATGCCGAAACTGTCCGTCTATTACTGCAACACAATGCCAATGCAAACGCCATAGGTGATTCGGACGAGACACCACTGCACTTTGCTTGTCCACATATACACAACAAGGTCGCGCAGCTATTAATTGACCATGGGGCCGACATGAATTCGGGAAATAGACGCAGTGTCATCCCATTGTGGACTGCTTACAGGAACAACTTGAAGCATCTCGGGATCATGCGACTTTTGCTGGAGAATGGAGCGGATGTGGACGGCCGGGACCACGGTGCCCTCAGAAGAACCCTACTGCATGTCGCATCGTTTGGTGGAGAGACAGAAGTCATTCATCTACTACTGCGGTATAATCCCGACGTAAATGCCCGAGACTCTTTGAACCAGACACCATTACACTTTGCATCTCAGTTCGGACGCACCGAGGTCGCGCAACTCCTGTTGAAGTACGGAGCAGACGTGAACGCAGAGGACAACATTCCTTACACACCACTCGACTGGGTTGGTGAGTCTTGTCACGATATTGTGAAACTGCTGTTGGAGCATGGAGCGAAGAGAAAAGGAGCCACGACATTAATATTGGCACGTACATCATGACTCTGCTCATCGACTAGCGTGTTGCTACATTGCTTATGCCGTCTACCATAATGGAGAGGAGATGTGTGCTGTAAATATTATCCACAGAATAGCCAACTAATGATAGCACTGACAACAGTTATATCTTGTAAATAAAAAAAAAGACACCCTGGCAGGTAAACTTGCAAGCTAGTATATGTGTGGTGCAATCGGGTGTGAATAGCATAAGGAATCACATGTATCTTGTACGGCATACACTAGTAGCCACTCGCTGATGCGATTGCGATCGGCCGTATCACAGCATGTGATAGCGATATCTATAAAAAGAGACGTGAGTGTTTCAACAGTGGACCAAGGTCACAGGCCGACCGGCATTCCGGCGGATGGCAAGGAACGATCTGCACGATTCGCCAACATAACTGCCCATAGAATACGAGAGCACCCTTAGCTCAGGTAACAGTTCGATGGGGGATTCTCCGTCATCTGGTCGTAGAGCATGAGCCAGCTCCTCGATGCGACCGCCAGACACATGAAGCGTCCCCACATTGCTGAACGACCCAAGAAGTTTGCGCCACTGAGTGCGGTCAGTGAGTTCCTTGTACCATTCCAATGATGTCTCGTTCTCGAGAATGAGTAACTCCACCTCAGAGAATGCCGCCTTGATCCCGTCGGAGATTTGCATTGTGGCAGCTACCGCCCAGTCGGGGTGGACTCTAAAAATTCGAATGCGGAGGGTACGCGTCGCGCTCCGTTCACGGGGATACATAGTCACGACAATGTACCGGTCAGAGAACGTGACCCTTACGCTCCTGAACCTGGGCTTCTCTGTTTTGCTCATGAGCTGGAGGATGAATAGAATGGAAAATGTATGGTAGTTATAGGACATGAGTTCGGTAACCTCGAGGAGAGGCATGTTGATAAGAGGAAGAACAGCCTCCATGGTAGTGATAGGATTCCCAAACCCAAACCAACGAAGATTAGGGAGTGTGACCTGTGTCGACAATGACGTATGCAACAATTGCCACTCAACATCTTGGTCGGAATGGGGTGAATAAAAGCCAATCCTGAGTATCTCGAGTTCGGGCATGAGGGAAAGTCGTTGCAGTAAGTCGGTTAGGTCGAGGTTGGAGGAAAGGGGAATACGATCAAGCGAGAGAGTGACGAGGCCTGAAAGCAACGGAGATCCTATCGGAATGGGAAAGTTGAACACCACGAGATGGCGTAGACGTGGTGCTCGAAGTGTTAAGGGAAGCGACAAGCCCGGATCCGGCACGGTCTGAGGCGTGGTATACAAATACAGATATTCCAGCATCGGAAATTCCTTGTCTATGGCCTTGATGAGCCTCTTCAAGGTTAGAACAGGCATGCGAAGGCGAATGCGCCGCACGCGGTCACGGCGCTCGAGTGCGAGGAGAATTCCTTCTTCATCTTCCGTAGCGATGTCGGCATCCGTGTTCGTGAGAAGGTGATCAATAGTGAGCGGAAAGGGAGGTGAATGTGCAAGCATATCCGCAACTGGCGTCCCGGGCATACAAAGGAGGGAAAGACCCAGATAGGATGGCGACGCAAGAATGAGGTGTCGCCATCTTCGGCAGACTTGAACAAGATTGTACCACCAGCGTTCCTGCTCCCATACCCCACCCGCTAAGACAACAAAATCGCGGACCACACTGTCATCAGCATCACATCTCTCCAATAGTAAAACGGGTCGACAGTGGTGGAAGATGTTGAGGAGGGAGTCATCATCAAGGATGTCGATAAATGTGCGTCCTCTGCGGGTGTACCCGTAAGTCATATCTACTGATAAGCAGACCTCAATGAATATTAGAGGAGAACAGAGCATACCTTGAGCCTTCTGAATGGGACTCATGCCCCACCCCCGGTAAATTTTGACGGACTATTCCAAAATAAAAAAGAAGGATAGCGGTCGGAAACCAAAGAGACATGCGAGGCGAGAACGAGTTGAGGAGGACACGGTAAAAGGCGGACGTTGATTGACCCAAGGATAGACATCGTGGCCATGGGAAAAATTCACGCATTATTGCGGGAGTTGGCGCTGAACTGTGCTTGGAGCCTAAAGAGCCTTCAAAATGTCCCGACTGTCCCCCAGATCTCACATTTCTTCCCTCCGTCGGGTCTATATCAGGGAATTGCTTGGAATAATGGCGACACAAGAAGGGTGTCAAATGGGGTGTAGAGCGTTGACTATCATCGCGACGGTTGAGTACGTTGAGTAGTCCTCGCGATCATGTGATCATCATTAATCCTGCACTTCGCTGGCGCTTTCCATTTGCCGTCATTCCCGACATCCATCACCCATCACTAAGCTGTACACCATCGTATGCATGCATCCGGGTCAATTAACCACCGCATTCCTCCCCCTTCCACAGTGCGAACAAAGTCTTCAAAATCGCCAACACGAAATGCACTCATCCGGCAGGAGGCGGCCGAAGCTCATCAGCGGTCCTCAGTGCCCGCAGAGCTCTGGCCATGCAGCGTCCGCCAAGCAATGCAGCTATATTTCCAAAGTGGTACGGCAACCCGTTCCTACCGCTGGCAATCGCCATGCAGAATAGCACATGTGGCAGAAGCACGAGCGGATGTTGCGCAGGATTTGTCAAACGGCAAAGTCGGGTGGGTGGTCGTTATTCGTTAATTAACAGTTGTAATTCACAACGATTGCTTGAGTCCAAGCATTGCTACTACGCCAGTAAGAGAACACTTGTACAGGCATCAGGATGGAATCCAGTCGTTACTCGAGCAAAGACGGAATAGTCATGGCCTCTCAGGCTGAGCGCTGAGCCAGTGACTCGTGTACGCAAAAGACGCAGATTCTTGCACTCCAATGTACTTCGCTATACGATACCAACGCCGCAACATTGTGCAACTGTCTTTGGAGCATGGCGCGAAGAAAAGCAGAGCCATATGTACACCATAAGCCTGCTTATTGCGCTATATTTTCCTATTTTGTTTACGCCGTGTACAATACTTATTATATTGCGTACTGTAATGATACTGCATTGAACCCCAGTGTGTCCGGTTGGTGAGAGTTGGGCGCTTCGCGCTCAATTGTCCTTTCTATATATATGCTGCCGAGTTAAAACCGTGACGGCTTTCCATCTTCGCGCCTATGTTTTGTGCGCAGTGGGTTGACGTTGCCCCAGGGCTTTACGATTACAATTCACAACCTCAAACACTGCCTGGTGCCGGACACGATAATGGTTACTGTGAACTTTACACAGTACATACCCGCGTTACTCCCTCTCCTCATTGTTACCACCCATACAGAATTACGTTGAGCCCATGCCACCCAGTGGGGATACGTAGGTGGGACACACATCGAAGCTCAATAGTACATGTGGTATGTGTGTTATCTTGCCTATTATTTGTACAGGAACTAAGTCAGAGCGCTGTGTATCCCTACGCATAAAGAAGCCAGTATTATGTTATGGGCCTTCGCCTTCCGAACGAGAGAAATTGACCATGGATGGAGGATGCGGATAGAACAGGAACCACGCAGACCTAGACAAGCTTCCAGTCGCCAGTAAAGGTATGCGCAAGACTCACGGGCTGTGATCATAGCTGCTTTGCGATTGCGATCTAGTCTCTGTGGGAGAGTTAATATCTTGATCATGCCTGCCCGCAGCTGCTACGCCGCACTGTACTCGTCGTGGTCCGCACAATCCACACTACGGCTTACTGCACCATGCGTGCAGCACAGCCCCGCAGTGGGTTGCATTGAAGTGGGACATCGTAATTGAGTCTTCTATTATGCTTTATGAAATGTAGAGAAGCATTGATATCCGCGTCTGAGGCCCGAGGCCGGACGGCAGGAAGAAACCCTGTTGCGGAGTAAGTGTGGATTCGGGTTGGCGGCGGCCCGATACAGTAGCATTAAAAAATGTCCACCGCGGTACGAACTGCCGTGCATTGCAGGTTCGTTGTGCGGCGGCCGTTCTGTTATATATGCCTGCACGATAAGTTATGTGTTGTCAAGATGGGCGGGGCCGTGGTGGGAACAGAGAGTCAGGTGACGCAAGAGTGTGTTATCTCTAGCGAAGCCAATCGATCTCCATCTCCATCAGACTTTGCGTGCCATGCTGTCGAACGTGCTCAGGAACAACCAGCAGTGTGATCATCGTCCAGAGTGAGATAATACTGTATCCGAATGGTTTTGGCACGCTCTCATTGGAGGGCAGAACAAAAGTTACGACAATCAAGGCACGCGCTGGCTGCCATTACAGTAGCAGGAATGACGGCACCCCGGCCGACTAAAGGGCATTGATGGACCTGCTTGTATCGTGCCACTGAGGCTGTGTCGGTGGCGGATACAGTTCATGGACTACAAGTACTTTTTGAACAAGTGACAGGTACACATGGCGTTGGCCAAGTGATCGGTCGCTGGAAACGGCGCCCGGAGGACTGTGGCGTCAAGTGGAATACGGAATGTGTCACTGGGCAGTGAGGGCCAGTGAGCACTGCACTTAACGCGCGACTACCCCGCATAGAAGTACTTTACGAAGATTGCGAAGGCGAAGCCAGCCGAAACAAAAAGCGGATGCCATGGTAACGTAACATCCTGGCATTGGGGGGTTTGCGCGCCCACCGCTTGGGCGTGGGTACTGCATGTGTGCAATGCGTGGCTGTAAATTACCTGGCGTTGTGTTTGTGTTTAACGCCGCTTGTGAGTGACAAAGCGTTCTCTTGGCGAGGACAGCCGCTGGGAAATTCAATTTCGGTATGGAAAAGGAGGCGAAATAATATTTCACGTGTCAATTTTTGGTGAAAAATGGTCTCGGGGAAATGACCAAACGTGGATAGGGTAAGTCCTGGGTGAGGGGAGGGATGAGTTTTATCCGTGGGTGCTTACTGAGGTGATGGTCTCACGAGATGAGGTGTGTGGGGAAGAAAGGGCGCTGTTTTAGCCTAAAGAGGACTGCGGGCGCAGTTGATGGACGATCCGATTGGGTCACGAGCTGTTGGGTTAGATGATGGACCAACCGACAAGGCACAGCCGACAATTTAACCTAACCAAGGGTAAGTGGGAGAGGCAAGCGACGCTTTGCTCGGATTGCCAGCTTCTCAGCAACTTGCAAAGCTACAACATTCTACAGCCGACGTCGACAACCACGGTGAGATAGAGTGAGACGATCTGAACCCCAAGGGAGGAAAAACAAGGATATTAATATTGTTGTATATGTGGGTGTGTGTGTTGTACCTGGCACGTGTATGCGGCGAGGGGTGTTTATTGACAGCGGAACTCACACAAACGTCTTGCGCCCTCCCTTTTCTTTTAACCCACTTACAGACCCAGTCCATCATCAACTCTAGTCCATGGCGCGCATGGAGATAATCAAACGGCAGTCTGGCGGTGAGTTACTCTTTTCTCGGTAATGAGGCTGCGTCCATCCACTACCGCTCCCCCTTTCCTGTATTTCCCTCTTGTTCATGCGACGTGCGACGTAAACCTACCTCCTTCCTGGGGTATTTTGCCTCGCCTCGCCTCATCCGAAAATCCCCTTTCCCCTTTCCACCCATCACCTCCCCCAACTCTCCCTCCCCACTTTGGCATCTAGGTGTCATCGTGCGGTACCCACTATTCCTCCTTCGTCTGACATCTTTGCGCTTGCATCTCCCTTTTCACTTCTTCTCTCCACTTTCCATTTCTTTTCTTTTTTGTTGTTTGCGGTAGAACCATGTCTACTACAGCGGAGGCTCCGACGTCCGATGCAGCCCCGTCTCCATCCGTCGCTCCTGAGACCACCCCTGCGTCGACGGAGGCTCCGTCGTCGCAGCCTCCTGCTTCAGGTGCTCCCTCAGCTTCTCCATCTCAACCTTCTTCCCCTGACAACTCGAGTGCTCCCCCTGAAGTCTCGAGTACTCCTCCTGTAGTCTCGAGTACTCCGGATGTTTCGAGTACTCCGGATGTTTCGAGTACGCCCTCTGCAGTCTCGAGTACTCCCTCAGTAGTTTCCGACCCTCCGCCTATCTCTTCCACTACCCCATCGCCCTCACCTTCTACTTCTGGTCCTCTATCTGTTCATTTTGTCGAACGTTTACTGACCATGTTTTCTTTCCATTTTCAATAGCGCCTGATTCTACCTCCGCGCCGTCGAGCAGTGCCGAGCCTCCTTCTTCCTCCTCCGCACCACCACCGAGTTCAACTCCGGAGTCGTCCTCCTCAACTCCACCGCCACCCTCTTCTACCCCTGTACAGAGTAGCACCCCTCCCGAGCCCGAGCCCTCCACGCAACCAGCCCCATCTTCAACCCCAGAGCCACCGACGACAACTGAAACCACACCTGCAACTACGCCCCAGACTTCGGCGGTTACCGCCCCAGGCAATCCAACCACCGTGACAAGCACCCCACCACCAACGGCCCCCTTTGCTTCGACCACTTCAACGTCCATATTGACGTCTATGATAGTGTATGGACTTATATTTCATCGCTGCCGTCCCTCTTCTTGATATTCTTTCAGGACAACGGAACCAAATGGCGCGGTAGTCACCACTACCATCCGTTCCACGACGGTTATCGTCTTTTCTGCACCTAGTTCTGGAGGTGGTGGCAGCAGCAGCAGCAATACTGGTGCTATTATCGGTGGAGTGGCCGGTGGCATTGCTGTAATCCTTGCCATCCTCATCACCAGTCTGTTTTATTGGCGCCGCCGCCGCCGCCGCGATGATTTCGATGGCAACTTCGACCCTGATCGCGTCGTTCGGCATGCGGGTGACGCAGACCTGGCTGGAGGCGCCGAGGTCACTCCGTACCATTACGAGCCAGGCGTGGGAAGGCCCATGTCCGGACCCAGCTCACCCACGTATAGTCCCGACGGCAGCATGCGACAATACCGTGAAAGCCAATCACTCCTTGGCGGAAATGTATTCGCAGGAGTTGCGCCCACGGCGACATCGGGTTCTCATTACGCGCCCACCTCGAGCTCCAGTGGCTCTGCCCATCCCGAGTCGTCTGGTCACGGGCGTAGCAGCTCCCTTGGCAGCTCTGGGATTTCTCAGCCGTACCGTCCGATGTCGACCAAAGAGCGCGAGGCGTTGCGCCAACGAGGGGATGGCCTCGGCCTTGCCACCGCCCCTGAGGAGGCCGAGGGCGACATCATACAGCACTCGGATGGCGGGCGCATCCCTGAACACGTACCTCCGAGCCAGCCACAGGAGATTCCTCCAAGTTACGATTCAATCCCTGCGTAATAACCCCTAGTATGGGTGGGGAATGTCCTTTTGTTTCTTTTCCTCTCTGGCTCTAATTGGGTTTTTGGATATGGACCATTTGGTAGGACGGTGGCGGAGGTGGCGAGAGGGGTATGAAAGGAGATGATGGCGATGACGACGACGACGATGAGTGACGTACTGATACGTTGAACTGACCCGATGGACATGCATAGACAATCCGGCAGAACAAGCTTGGCTTGACACGCGTGTCATACGATACTTTTTTCCCCACTCCCCATTTAAATCGTGTGTGATCATGCATGATCCTTGATATTTTAACCCTTACATCTTAGTCCGTTTTACGCTCATATGCTCTTGTTGTAAAAACAATTATTTCCGTTTGTTTTTGCTTCATAGCTTTTTTCTTCATCGTCCCTTGTTTATGTGATGATTGACCGGAGTCTATGATTGGAATGAGCAGCCAGTCCATCGCACCGATCTGACTCGGGTGTGCCTTGAAGATAGTTTTGAGTTTGCGTACGTACAGCAACTCGATTTGATGCGCAAGGTTGGAGCCGCATAGAGCCGCGGATACAGTAAGGAGAGGAAAGAAACCTGTGCTTCTTGGATATGGGCGCTGTCACGTAAAAGGGCAAGAGAGACAATCTACTTGGAGCGTAGCGTACGTGTGTGGGTGTACTATAGGGCAGATATGCCCGTCGTGGGAATACAGCGAGATGCTTATAATAGGAGTGTGAGCAAAAGTCCAACATAGATTTAATAAAGAAAAAGGGTGAAAAGTTCGTCGTAATCTTCGTCGTCATGTCCGTGCCAATAAGATAAGATGATGGAGGTATAGAGTAGTACTTTCAGAGAGATGGAAAGGAAAGAGAGTATGAAATACGAATGAACAAACAAACTGCATAGACGAGGGGAGGGATAGAGGCGGTGTGCTATATCTTGTATCTGTCGTCTTTATCTGTACTGATGTAAAAAAAAAATTGTAAAAAACGTGACCCCACCCCCCAAAGAGGGAGAAAAAAAGGGGAAAGGAATTGGTGACATTATATAGGTTGCGTTTGGTGGAGCGGTGAACCCCTCGGAGAATGATTTGGTGAACGGTTTAGCCAGCGCGTGCGCGGCGGTCTTGGTGGCGGTGTCAGCGGGGGTGATGGCGTTGATGGCTGTATTTGTAGTTGCGAATCTGACGACGATCCCTGCCAGTCGTGCAGGTTTGTTGGGGCAATGGCAAGCGAAAGCGGACTAAGGGTCGGCCCTCGCTCTCGCTCAGGCCCCTCCTGCCCCCGCTCCGGCTCGTGCTCCCGTCGTCCGTATTCACGGTCCAAGGACGAAAGAAGCGGTCCCGTTTCGTGTGCGGCTGCTTGCGGGCCCATGACGTCGGTGACGACGCGCGCTAGGTCGACGCTCTGAGAGGCTGACGTGAGCGGGTCCATCAGCTGCGAGGCGGGTGGGGGCCATACGGCCTCCTGGAATATCGAGCCCGATTCGGACGCCCGGGCGCGCAGGAGGCGTGGAGGCGAAGATGACGAAGATGCTGCCGCGTGCGCGTGCGACGACTGGGAGGGTGCGTAGAAAGATTGTGTGTACGGGCCCATGCCGAGCGCATCGCCGCCGCCGCTGCCTACGCTGTTGATGCGGTGTATGCTGCGGCTCGCAAACGGATCGTCGTGATCCGCCGAGGCGAAGGGCGGGCTTGGGTAGGGAAGATCCATGTCTTCACCTGCGAGGAATGTCGCGCGGGACGGGAGGCGCTTGCGGGAGAGCGCCCAGTAACGTTGGCGACGCACTCGACGACGCATGATGAATAGCGTGGCGAGGGCGATGATGAGGACGACGGTGCCAGCAACGGCAGAGCCAGCTATGACCGCTGTCCGTGACGAGCCGCGGGAGGGTGGAGAAGTTCGTAATGATGTGACGATAGGCGTGACGATCTGGGGAGAACATAGAAGAAAACGTTAATTGACAATGCGAGCAAAATTTGACTGATGGACGAGTAGATTCGACGCCGGAACACTGATGTGTGGCGCGCCAGAAACACGAATGAATAGGGGCGGATAAAGGGAGATACTTGCCGTCGTTGGGCTCCCATTAATTTCGGAGACAAAGGACGACGTAAACGTGGTGAGGACGAAACCACTGGAGGGCGTTGAAGGTTCTGGCGAAGTAGTTAAGGATGGAGATGAAGATGAAGGCGGTGCAGTCGTCGTAAGAGTCCCATAAGAAGAGTCAGAAGTGAAGGAGGTGAAAAGTGAGGTTTGGGTGGCCGAAGAAAGGGTATTGCTTCTAGGGGTGGAAGAGGCAACTGTTGGAGTCGTTGAGCGTTCGGTTTCCGAAGTGGTAGCACTGGATGAAGGATCTATATTGAAGACATTCAACTAGAGAAAATGGCAGTTAACGCGCACCTAAAGTCAGAAGAAGAGCTGGAAGGGGAAGGCGCGGTCGAAGAGGGGTCAGAGGGAGATGTGGATTTGGAGAAGGATGCGGACGAGGACGAGGACGAGTCCAAGGAAGGGGTTATGGACGAGGACGGTAATTGCCTGGGACGACGACGAAGAGGTTGGTCGGGTGGAAACATGTCGAGTTTAGGTGCATCCTACGTGGCACATGCTAAAAGATTGACTGCTCTGCCCGTTTCCTTCGCTTGTTTGCGCCTCAAAATTACGCAGCGAAAATAGTGCCTGCGTACAGTAGTACGGCGTTCGTTGACTTGGCTTGGCGGTGATGGCGGTGATGCCTGGCTGTGCCCGGTGCCAATTCGCCGGGAAAACCCCTTTTCGGCTCTCCTTTACGTAACGTCTCCACACCCACACACCCACGTTCATGCCAAGTGAATGCAAAAACAGCGTCGAGATTTTTTTTTTCAATCGGCAGTGAAACACCGAGTAATTTATTTCATGTCGTGATTCGCGACGTACGCGACCCGATCACGACGGCACTCATGCTGATACACGCACGTCCTTTGCCACACTTCCCACGAACCACGAATTCCACAGGACATAGGTGCTTATCGTGCTCCCACAATACCATGCCCAGCTATCTCAAGTCTGCCGGCTCCCAATCGATCTGGCATCTCGCAATCACAAATATGAGTAGCCTTCGGACATACACTCTCCATCCATCCGCTTTCTCTTTGCCATAGATTCTGTCACTATGCGACGACTACTGTAGTTCGTAGCACAGCGACCGGAACCCCCATTTAACAATCAGCGAGGGGCGCTTGAAGGCGGAATGAAGGGTGGACGGGTTGTTCTCCGAGCTGCCCATCCTCTACTTCCCGTTGACGGTGCTTGCGGACGGCCACCGCATGACTTGCATTCAGAAGGGCGTGGGTGCCCCGCGTACCGTATCAGGCAGCCGCTACTCCCGGATTTAGCGAACAAGAACACGCAGGTGCAATAAAATGCTGGCGCGTGCTCGGTATGCGGATCCGTGGTGCCTCGTGACCCTGGCACAAGAGGACGCGCGGCGTTGAATGCTGATATGCTGCGCCCGTCGAAACCCTCTAGCTTGGTCTTGGCGCCTTCTCCCCTCCTTCAACCACCACCTCCGGTTGTGCGGACGGTTTATTATCAATTCATCACCGTATTCAAGGACGATCGAACCATCACGTAGACAGGACGCCTCTCGAGTCGATCGATTTGTGATTCCCGGAGGCCAGTGACGGATCATGCACGTTTGTGGTAGGCAATATGATACATGTTACGCATGCTCAATGACACCTTGACCGAGGTGTCACGTCCTGGGCACGCGTACTGGTCCATTCTCTCCGTCTAGACGTGCGATGAGCAGCAGAAAGATGGGAACATGAGCAGACCGAGAGAGCAAGGATACGCAGAGGTAAAAGCGACGTTCGTGGTTAATGCAGAGTACTGATGGGTTTTCGACTTTCCAGAGCTTACAGGTGCTTCCCAATATCGTGCTGAATTCGTGGCCAGTTGCCAGAGTACCGAGCTGGATCACCAGTGGTCGCTTGCCCTTCACACGATCAAAAGGTAACAGGGCCGTGGCTTCTGCCGTGTAAACACTGGATCCCGACTCCGAGAGAAACCCTAGACGCGCGATAAGATCGCGTCTACATGGCATCCTTCGTACCCGTTTGCGTCGCGGTGACGATCGTTACACCACAATGGAGGAGGGCGCGATCAGTTCCGGTAGTATTAGAAGAGGCAGGTACGTGCTGGCTGTTGTTACTGAGATTTCACCCTGTCTTGTCCATAAAGGAATATCATGTCTTGATGAAGGTGGTTGTCACGGAATGGTGTCTCTCCGCTCGCTCAATTTACAGTAGTCGATTATAAGGCGCTAGCATTGAGGGAGCAATATTCGGGCGATACAAGGACTGGACCGGATCGACAGTTTGTAATGCCGAACCCTGAAGCTTTTCGAACGTGGTCCGAGGAGGAATAAAGGTGCACTTAGTACTCTACTGTATCAGTCCTGCTGTCTCATCCATCCGTCATCCCCACGATTGTCATCGCACGTGTCGATGTTAGCTTCATGGGGTGTCAACATCGCCACTCACTCCTTTGTTTGGGTTGATGCAACTTCAAAGGATGGGCCAATGTAAGTTGGCCATGTCGATTTCGACACATTTGCAAATTCCACTCCCAAGACTCCGTCTCCCCCCTCCTCCTTTCCCACTTTTCCGTCTCTCTCCAAATCCTCCACCGTCGCCCTCACCGTAACGTGATACCAACCTCTACTTTTTTCTTCCGGACTCTACATCATCTCCCATTCATTCTCTCGCTTTTCACACACTCTCCCATTCGTACCTTCTCGCACGACGTCGCTTAGGTAGTCGCCGCCGCCTGGCACTCGTACACTCCTGTTCCTAACCCCTTCTTTAGCTCTAACCTTCCTTAGTTCGCGTTGCCTTGTTATTTGTCCATACAGACTTTCCGTCTCGCTTCGACCCTGTCGACATCGCTCTCATTCGCACTCAACGTCCGCTGTCACTGCCATCCGTCTCCCAACGATGCCGGCGCCACTGCCCCCTCTTTGCATCGCTTTCCTGTCTTCGCCCTCGCGGCCTCATTCTCCCAATATCCTTGCCTTGTTCCGAATCTCAGTAGGTAGCGCATGTGTCTAAACAACGCCTCGTGCTCTCATGGTGTGCATTATATTCAACCCTCGTCCCCAATCCTACTCTTCGTGTTTTACTCTCTTCCCTGCATGATCGCCCTTTTCCCTTCAACATAGCAAGACCGTTGCTTGCAATTATTTCTTGTTCTATCTCCGTCGCTTCTCACCTGACTTAACCTCGCATAGCGGAACCGTCATCCACACTCGTTCTCACCTCTCTCGTCCCACTTCTCTTGCTCTCCTCTCTCCCCTTCTCTACCCTCCCCTCGGGTCGACAACCTTACTCATCGCAGCTGCCGTAACTACACCGAGGGGATATCCGAATGTATCAACAAGGTGGATAAATGATCCAATTACGAACCATGAAACGTCAAACTATAGGCGGGTCTCTTGATTTCCATGATGCGCCATGTAGTGTTGCTGGAGAGTTGAGTTAACTCTAACTCATCTGAGTTGAGTTGCCTGAGTTGCGACAAAAGTTGCACCAGGTGCAACTATTGTAGTTGCCGCATTTGGATAGTAATTACCGCATTTGGTTGGGAAACCACGCT
>Ga0307510_10005494_pt1 | contig 15107 bp, 11 predicted proteins | sample 12_EM_MG_FD_207224 | JGI IMG/M metagenome (GOLD analysis project Ga0307510, IMG submission 207224) | Populus trichocarpa ectomycorrhiza microbial communities from riparian zone in the Pacific Northwest, United States - 12_EM | ecosystem: Host-associated > Plants > Roots > Unclassified | place...
TTTTCTATGAAAAGGTGATATTGAAAGAAGAGGGATCGAAATGAAAAGGGCGTCAAACATGGATAACATGCCACAAGTATCGCAAAAAATGCACTTTGATCCTTTAACTTTAAAAATCACAAAAAAATAAATAATTTTAGTGCCTCAATATTTTTTTCAATTCAATTTTAGTATAAAAAATTATTTTTGTTACTTTTTAGTCCCTGATTGAAAGGAGAGATAGAGGTCACCGAATTCTAATTATAAAGAGAAAAATGTCGTTGACACCATTTTAGGCCACCAAAACAGACGATACTTGTGTCAAATAATTCCATTTAACGTGGGGAATTCATTACATTTAAAGTTTATGAAAAAACAAATATGAGGTCACAAGTCTCAAGTTGATTTTTGAATTTAAGTTGATTTTGATTTTTGGGGTGATTTTTGTTTATCACGGTTCATACAGTGTTTTATAGGTTTTCTGGGTCAAAATGAGTTGAAAAACGGGTAAAAAAAACTTGATTTTCAAGTCATCACCGTGGCCATAATCTAAGCAAATCAAATGGCGAGTCATTCGTTTTTTTACAAACAAAAAAATAAGGCCCCGGTCACACAGGCCTACCAATATAGGCCCGCGCGTGGACTCTGGCAAAATGGGTTAGGCCCATGACATCTGGCCTTTGCCTTTTTTCTAATTATTTTTTGTAAAATTAATGATTCTATTTTTATGGTTTTTTTCTCTGGATTTTTTTAATTTATATTTAAATTAGTACCCCTTTTCTTTTTCTCTTTTTCTTTCATTTTGTTTGGAAAGTCTCTTTTAAATAACATTTATTTTTTTAGTTATTCATTTAAATTTGAATAATTGTTTTGATTCATCTATAATTTTTTTAATCTTTTATATGGGTGAACTTTATTTTTGAAAAAAAAATTCAGATAATATTTCTAATATATACAGCCTTGTATGATGTTTTTTTTTATATTTTATTCGATCAATTTAATTTGTCTCTATTTTTATTATTGTTTGCTTAAATAAACAAATTATTTTAATAAATAAATTTAGCAAAAACAACGAGGTGAATGTCCTATCTTTTGAGATTAAATATTTTGATCTACATCTCTCTCGATTTTATTTTTAGATATCGTTAATGATTTTTTTATCTATTTATTTGCATATAGTTCTCTATTTATTTGATTACATGTTTACATTAAATTTATTTTTTTGAATTTAGATTTTTTAAACTACATAAATACATTAAAAAAAACTTTCATATATAATTTTTTTATAAAAAACAAAAATACATGACCCGTAACAAAGTGTTTTGGCCATGTAACTAGTTTTAACTTAAACCCATAGGTTGAATAGACACATGGTAGATTTTTCTTTGGAAAATCAAATTCACATCTTCAGAGGGATGGAATTCAGAATCAGGAAGAGAACTATTTCTGTTATGTAAATCAATGCTTATTAAAAAAAAAAACCTCGAAATTGAGTGTGATTATCCTCCCAAGGATATGATCCTATGTTAGCAATGACAATTTCCTGAATCCAATATAGTTTGATCCCTAGCGATTAACAAGGTTCTAGCGCATACTTCGTTAAAAATTAAAAGCCACTCTGTATGACATTTCAACTGAAGTAAATTTCAACTCATTGTCTAGCATGTTTTCACTTGGCATACGCATCACATATACTATTATTCAATGAAATCCCAGTAGCATTCAATTACTTAAAACAGATCTACCACAGAGACCATTAAGAAAAGAAAATGATAATCATCTAGGTTGTGGCCCAGTAGTAAGAGCTTGGGATCAAGAGGTTTGCTCCCTCTGTGGTTTCAGGTTCGAGCCCTGTGGTTACTCATATGATGGCCACTGGAGGCTTACATGGTCGTTAACTTCAGGGCCCGTGGGATTAGTCGAGGTACGCGCAAACTGGCTTGGACAACCACGTTAAACTAAAAAACTAAAAAAATAAATAAAAATGGCGTTGATGCTCTATCTTCTTCAACTTCTTTAGAAGGAACGTGAGGAGGTTCAAATATGCTAAAAGCTCTACATGCTGAGATTAGAGCTAAGATAATAAAGCAGGCAGGAGCCAAAACATGGAGAATCACTGTACCTTCACTCTATAGCAAAACTTCCCATAAGAAGAGAGGGCTTCACTCCATACGACTTCTCTATCACCATTGTAAGCCAGGTATAATATCTCGAAGACCGCGGTCCCCGATGTAACCATCAAGTAAGCTACAATCTGCTCAAAAAACACCAAAACAATAAGTATAAAGGAGGTGAAAGAAAGTTCATTGAAATAAATGATTAATTTCCTCGGAAAATTTTTAAACACTGGATTTGGTTAAGGAACTAGAAAGTAAAACCTGGTCAGAGACAAAGAACAGCCAAGCCTTAGTAACAAAGCATCTGATCCATGTGGAGACAGCAGCAAGAAAAGCATAACTAGCACAGATTCCACTAACAAAAAACATGTACCTGCAAAATAATTAATTCTTCCACAATTTATCATCATATAAATACAACATAAACAATAAATAAGGAAGCAAAATGATAATGCTATTTTAACGAATATTTTGCAGAAATCACTTCTGATAAAATCTCATGCATCGAATAAATGCATACGAGTAATGCTAATTTTATCAAATATCCTTGCCGAAATGACTAATAAGTGGGTATTATTAGAAGATCTCATAAATCCAAAATTGAAACTTTTGCAGGAAGTAATATACGAGGAAGAATATTTCGGTAAGATTAGCATTATCAGGACAAGAAAATGAAAAGAATGCGTCACTTGAGTCCGGTGAGATTGTTGTATTTCAAATCACCATATATATATAAAAAAAGAGATTAGAATATTGTACTTGTTTTATCAGCATTAGGTTAGGCTCAAGATACTGGCAAAAAAATAAAGGTTCGGGAGTCCTCCAGATAATACCAAGCAAATAAATACCATCATTGCAGCCAGTAGATAAGCAAACCCCACTGCTTCTCACTCGTCCCACCTGCTGCAGTTCCATTGCCTCTTCACATTCTTTCCATGCATGTCCTTTTCATACCAGAAGCCCGATAGCAGTATATCTGGACCTATACAAGCACCGGTCTTATTTCAAAACGATCTTCTCTCTCTTCCCCTAGTTTCCCTGCTGGGCTAAATTTTTTATTTCTTACTCGTAGCTCAAGTAGATTTTGAGTCTCTCATGAGATATGGCTCTTATGCTCAAGCTCTTAGATTGTTCTCATAGGCTCCCTGTAATCCCTCTTAGTGTTGCAACCATGTGGTTAACTGTTACCAATTAGCAGGAAAATAGCAGCTATGGTGATTTTAAACAATTTCAAATATTTTCGAACGATTTCTTAACGTACCTCTAACCTATAGACTGACATAACGAGTTTCAAGAGTTGTCATTTTCAAAACAACCTGAGCACCTGTCTTTTAAACTTCAGAGCATGTAAATTGTAAACTGCACTGATTCTGGTGACTGGTGAATCAAATGAGATGGTGCACGTGACAAGCATTTTGAAGATGCAAAGTAAACGAGTCAGCATCAATAATAGAATTCAAAAAATGAATTATTTTATCAAAATCTACAAACAATCATGGAAAACTCTATAAATTCAATAAAAAACCTGCTATTTTATGAAACCAAAGGTAGCAAATCCTGGCCAAATCTCAGCACTCATTCAGGAGTTTCATTGGCCATGGCAAACTGACAAAAATGGCTTCTCCGAGCACATAAAGAATAAATAAGATGTCCTCAAATTGTATTGCACCTGTCTCCACTTTCCTCTCCAAAACAGAGCAGAACCCAGTGGCTAGAAATTCTTTCCCAACTCATCTCTCGTTACTTTCTGGCATACACAGGTTCCTCTACGTCCATCCTTAAGCTGTCTCTTGCCATCCATTTGCTTCCTCTTGCGATAGGAAGAAAAGCTATTTTCAGAATTCTGCTCTCCCAAAAACATTCGCCCTTCTCCACAACTGTGTTGAGCCTCCTAGATGCTCTCAACAAACTCGCAAATTCCACTACAACTCCAATCAACTGAAGGGAGATAACCAAACGGCTTCCGTGAAGTCCACCATCCATTGCATTGAAAAATATTCCCAATCCATTCCCTATTTCTCGAGCCATACGAGATCTTTTTCTACAATCCACCATACAAATAGAAAGGCAGCAGAAGACCACTACACCCAGAAGAAATTGAATGCAACAACAAGAAAGTAATGGCGACAGAGAGGAAACTATCAAAATGATGATTCCTTTATAATGAAACTATAATCTTTTCAACTATGTGAAATTGTGAATTCTATGGTACAAAAGAAAAAAATTGGAAAGAAATGTAAAAACGACAACAGAAAAGGAATGAAACAAAGAATGACAAGGCTGGAAAAAAAGGGGGCTGAAAACCTGATCTATTAAGTAACTTCTTCGCAAAACATAAGCTAAAACCTATCCTTTCATCAGTGTATCCTGTGTATATTTCTATAATTCCTAGTTTAAGATCTTCATCAACATTTTACAGTGAACAAGCACCCAGAACAACTTGTCCAGGATTGTCACGCAACCCAGCACACCATCTACAGACTTGACTCCTTCCCCATTCCTGGGTTGTCAATCAGCAAAACTGGCCTCAATTATCTCTTCAGCAGAACTAATTCTATCAAACTGACAGCTATCTTTAAGAAAAAGACATCAACCAACTTCAATACCCCTCTCTCTAGCTTTTTGGATAACAGTGCTTACATATCCTCTACTCTTTGATAGATTATAATAGCAACTCCATAGCTTCATAGAGAATGGATGTGCAGATAAAGCTTTCTTGTAAAACCTGTCAGAAATTAACTTGACACCAGAAATATCACCCAAAATACCTGCAGCTTCAACCCACACAAATTCCGGTGGCACTGGAATAGCATGAAAGATTGCATCGACCAAGATTGAGCACGCCCAGTATAGAACACTGTCAGAAGTAACATTAATATAGCTGTAGCCTCTGCACAAGAGCTTGCAAACAGAAAGAGCTATTGGGTAGTTGGATGGCACCATCTCTAAGATGGCTTCAACAAAATCCACCAATTCTTTTGGCTGGTTTGACTTTGGGGGTAAAAGAGAGGGGCCATACCACACTTCAAGAACAAGATTCACCAAAGAAAAGTCAGATGAAACCGGACTCAATATGCTACTGATTAGCTGCTGAACTTTTGGCTTCTCAATGTTGTCAATGAATCGTCTAGATAATGGTTCGCAAACTGGGAGAGCTTGGGTATCATTCAAATAACCATTCAAAATTTTCAGTTTTTCACTGACAGGAGCATCCTTCCTTAATTTTGGCTCATGGTTTAGCAAGAACACAGCATGCTCTGATAAGCAATGTTTGATGTACTCTGGAGGTGCAGCCTTCAGTGCTCTGTCAATGGCAACATGAGCTTCAACGTGGTCTTTGTGCAATAATTTAGCAAGAGATAGATTAATTAATCCAAACATCATATCCATCTGATTAGAGTTGGGTATCAGAAAGTCTAGATTTGATGCTGAAGTTGATTCCAGTGATCCAAGTGAGCTATTACCATCCACCGCATCCAAAATCTCATTTTGAGGATATTGAACTTTTGAAACGGAGTTAAACCAGCGGACAGTGAGTTCTTTTGCAAAATCAGGACCTTCTTCTTGGAGGGCACACTCAATATACTGATTCCAGATACAATGAATTCCAGGGACTTCTTTTGGCCAATTACTAATGGCTTCCTCAAACCCTTCAAAGCTCACACTGCCCAAGCCATTTTTTTTAAGCCTTGCTGACAGGAGAACAAGTTCTACACAGGACGGGTACAACTTCGTATACTTGCCCAACAAATTCTGACAGCAAGCTAAGCCATCAAAAACTAGTGTACACCTAATATGGCTGAGAGCAAACTGTTGGGCCATTCTGCCATTTTTGTCACTTTCAAGTGATTCACTGTTGACAGACATTTCAACAGAATCCACTGCCATCTCAACTAGCTTAACAGCCCTCTGCTTCTCTTCATTTGGTAACTGAACATAAGGCCATTCAATTGCAAGGAGTTCTTTGTCACATTCAAAACATTGTACAATAGCATCAGGTAACTTCCTGTAAATAACTAAGTACACACAACAAACCCAGAAGATATATTTGTCAGAATTTGTTAAGCATGCGAGGATATCAGAGAGCAACAGAAAGTGAGGCTCATCTGAGTTAGCTGCCACAGGGAAGAGTCCTTGGATTTTCTGAATAGCCTTGCCAACATTCCCAGACATGCACAAACAATCCATCATCTGTAAGAACAAATCTAAGATGCATGCACTAGCATACATATTGCCCTTATCAAAAGCAGATGCCTGGCGACAAAGCGCTGTGAGAGCAGCATTATATGCTACCATTCGATCATCAAGATGTATACGACTGTTGATGTACATGAGCCAAAGTCCATAAGATCTTTCGTTGTTTTTAACCTGAAGGACAAGAGGAAAAGGGTTTCCATACAAAAGTTTGCATTCTGTCAAGTAAAAGGAAGAGAGAGGAAGGGATTTAAAAGACAAGAAGAAAATATGACCCGGTTTTAAACAATGACAATATTGAGTAGCAGGCACATTCACATGGAACAAAGGCATAAGCACGTACACTAATCCAACCAAGCCCACATCTGATCTGTTTTCATAACGGAAACTTGATGGAAAGAAGGTTCCCTGATGGGAAAAAATAGCTGAATTTTAAAAACTGCTCCCCTCTTTTTTTGAAAACTTCAACCATCAAAAATGACTCGAAAAGAAAGTAACTGGTAGAATTTCAGCCAGATTAGGCTAGTGAAATCATCTAATTACAAAAGTTTGGAAAATTCTTTTACTTCGATAGGAACTTGCATGTGCAAAACAGGAAGCTATGAATAAAACTTGACTTGCAGCTCTGCATAGTCAAGGCTGCTTTTCACTTCTATGAAATAGATTTGTACTACTGAAAGCATGGAACTGTAGCTTAATTATAATCGCAAATCCAGAAAGCATTTGACCAGTCTCAGAATCTCAGTTTCAAGAGCAATTTTGTGGAGAATGGTTAGGTCTAGTTCCTAAATTTTTATAACATACCGCATAGGAGAACATGTCATCCTTCCCAATTGACTCAATGTTGCTGTAGTAAATGAGCAGATACATCATCCACAGAGCTTCAGATGTTGGATCAGCCTCAATTGCTCGTGACAGCATGGAGAGAGGCTGTAGAACAAAGTATTAGGACGGTAATTAGAAGTTTCTGAACAACAAGGATACTACAAGTAAAAACTGAAACCACATACTTTACCTTCTTCATACCCTCCAGCTTGTAAACCTCCTGACAGAGAAAAAGAAGAGCCATTTCAAGGGACTGCAAACTGCTGGCTAATGCTTGATTGAGATGATTCTAAGTATACATCAAGCAGGAAGAACAACATAAATGAGAGGATGAACCAAGAAGAAAACAGCAAAAGACTACACTGGTAAAACATAAAGCAAATACGGCAATATGTAAAATATGAAGTGGATAAGGAAATATGTAATGGAGGCAGAACTATGCAAGCATAATATATGCTGCACAGAATTATAATTGTTTCAGAAACAACAATAATGAGAATAGAATTGACAACAGGAATCTTTTATATGGGCTGCCTTCCCTTCTTCCTTTCACTAGATCAAGAGAGGAGAGAGATTCCTTAGCGACAAGGTTTAGGATGCAACGAAACAGAAATAAATGCCTGTGACTTTATGTCGTAATTGGAAAATAGAACACAAACACACCAATCAGAGGTGGACAGTAAACCAAATCTTCACACTTGCATGCTACATTCTTAAAAGAAAGTTCAAATAGACACAGCAAGATAGCAAAGTCTCCAGCACGAACCATTTGAATCAAACAAAGAAGAGACACAATTCACTAAGCAAATTTTCATAACTCAACCAAAATAATGTGAAGGATAGGGAAACACATGACAACATGAGTTTTGACAATACATGTACTATAAGATCAATGAATAAAACACCACAAAAATATATTCCCACCAATGGCTTGTACTTAATTGAAGAGAATACTGAGACAAAGTGACTGCTGAGCATTAATGTTACTGACAAAATATCTTGGCAATGCAACAAAAGCAAACAATCAAAGATAAACATTATGCCAGGAATACAGAAAACAGTAATAAACAGACCACTGTGTTCTCTCTACTCTGAAAGTATGATGTCTGTCTATTCCAACTCCCATGGACCTCGATACGGCCATCATCAGCACGGATAGAAAGCTGATCAGCAAGCAAATCTTTTTGAAAGAAACTTGATAAAGCTAAGCAAAGACTGAACTGTATTTGCCAGCATTGCCCATTTCTCCGTGCAATGACAGATTTATATGAATCGGATTTTAAAACATCCAAGCCAACAAGATAAGTTGGTGGATTCAATACACTGTGACACTTGGAAAGTTTTGCTCCACCTTTACATTTTTGTTCATGCAGTGTTAATCCAACCTGACAATCTGCACAAGCATTGTTTTACAGTTGTAAGCAGCAATTCAAACTATTCAGAATTGTCAAAGGAATAGTCATACCAGCACTATCAGAATCATCATGCTGATTTGGATGCAAATTTTGATCAGAGAAGTCCCTAACATGTTGCCAAGGACATTCATCATTGTTGCATTTTCCTCGAAGCTCATACATGCATAGTGGCCAAAATGGGTCAACCGCCACATTGTGGGTAAAAGTCCCAATTTCAGTTCCACACATACCCCTTATAATCTCCTCCTTTGACTTTGCTATCACGTTATCACACTGGATTTCCTCAGTGTCCATAAAACCATCCTCTACAATGAAATCGCCACAGGTATCATTTTGTTGGTTTTTTCTACATTGTGATTCTATCAAAGTCATTGGGTGCATAGCTTTCATTTGAGCAAATGCACTCCTCAATACTAAAAGAGGTGAAGATATGACAGAAGTTGTCAGCTGATGACCTCCAGTGGAATCGTCCTTGGAATCAGCAGCAGAATGAAAATTCTTTTCATGGTTCTGAATCTGGACAGGAAGCTCAGATATACTTCTTTCAGGCTTATCATTGCCTGTATAGAAGGAAAAATTACTGAAAGTTTTTCAAGAAAGAAAAGGAACAATAAAATGAAACAAGAACCATATAGAATAAAATATCTACATACTCAAATTACTTTACCGCCAACCATATTAAGTCTATCGCTTCCCTTTATACGTGTTCCAATTTGCATGTCCACAATGAAAAGGTCATAAACTCTTTATAACATTCCACTGTGTTGTAATTATTTAAGAATCATATTCTCCCTCCTAATGAGGATAAATTTTGGAAAACAACAGTAGAAGATTTTTTCCAGTTATTGCTAACTGCTAAAAACTTGAATTAAAATGAAATGTGGCATTCCTCAATGGACAGAATCTTCAAATTCTCAGAATTCCTCTACTCATTTAAGTTTGCCCAGTAATTTCAAACTAGAAGCAGTTTTCATCAATATTCAGTGCTACAAGTTTGAAACAGTTCTCATCAATATTCATTGCTACAAGTTTGAAACAGTTCTCATCAATATTCAGTGCTACATGCAAAGAATAAAGAGCAATATCGTTAAATAGCACGATCAAGTTATCACATTCCCAAATGCTAAATTATACTAATATTTTTCAGGTTCAGCTAGTTACAAGACTCCCAGTAAACCAAAGCACATACTAGGGGACACAGGAAAGTATTATAGCAAGAAACAGAATTTGACATGACCAAAAGGCATTTGTTTTACACAATGAGTCATTTGAATCTATTTGCTAAACAAGTTCACTAGGAAAGACTGAATTTTACATTAACATATGCAGCAAGTTGCAAGAACAACATTTATCATATTTGTGTGTGCATGAGCATGGAAATTGCCACATACGAAGATAAATGTGGTGAAAAAGCCAAAACAACCATACAATTGCACAAATATCAATGTCAGCAACTGGGATAATTGATCAGCTTGACATTCAGCACGGTTCCAAAAGCAAAATACTTCAAGACCAAAAAACTACTTAAAATCTATTTCTACTGAGAGAAAATTACCTTCAAGGTCATAATCTCGATCCTTTTCTGTCTCTGACAATGGTATACTGACATTGCTTCCCTGGGTTCTTTCACTTCTGTTGTCAATTTCAATCCCTGGTTCATCTGCAGGCTCCATGTTGGATGAACCACCATTCTTTGAAAAGGTTCTGATTGGTAGACGAGCAAATAGTTTGGATCTTAATTTTGCTTCAAGAATCAAAGAATCCTGAGGGCCATCAACATAAAAATCTTTGTTTGGATGACAATCTGTGTGGCTTTCCCTTCCCACAGAATTTTGATCTCTTTGCTGAATTTTGAAGATAGGTTGATCAGTCTCATGGTCCAATGGAAACGTCTCTTCATCTTCCCCAGCTGAAATATTAGAATCATTGGATTGAGAGCTTACTCCATTTGCAGCAATCAGGCTGTTGCGGGGCAATGGCTCTGATGTACTAGCATCAGGTTCACTGCATGGCTCGGATCCCAAACTATGGCCATTTACATGCTGATAAAGTGAATTTGAGGGAGCACCAGTGACTGAATCATACCCTGGCTGATTACAACCATCATACTCAGGCTGCATCTGATCGCTTGATGAGGGTATTAAATCCACATTTCTAGATACATTATTTTCACGGTCCATCCCAATGCCAACATGTTCATCCTGCCTGGAGGGAAAAAACAAACTGGAATCATTCACAATGAGAGATCGAAAGTGAGCTGAGTGCAGTTCCCTCTTGCGATAAAGTTCTGTACATCTAGAATTAGCCTCAATCAAAGCTCTCTGTGCTTTTCGATAAGCTTTAAGAGCATTTCTTTCTTCAATTTCACATTTGTGTCTGTGCTCTTGTTCTTCTTCCAGCTCCCTGTCTAAGGATTCCTCCATTTCAACTAACAACTGAATATCTATGCTGTTATGTTCTGCCACATTTACAGTTCCCAGACAATTCCAAGGGTTTAAATTCAGAGATGCCTGTGAACAAGAATAAATGCAAGTCCAACAAAATAAGAGGAGGCAGGGAAGGCAGGAGGAGTTCAAGAAACTTTAACATGATAAATCGAAGGCGATCATTTTAACATTTGATACAGGTAACATACTTGACAGGACAGCTTATCACCAGATATGCCTTGCAAGTGCTCACAGCTGTTTATTAAATTCTGTCCACTAGTTGATGTCTTTAACAAACAAGCTGGTGGCTGGGTTCCGCAATTCTTTACAGGATTCAAGTCAACACTCTTCTGGAAGTTACTTTAATATCAGTACAGAAATGAGGGTAGCCCCAGAGGCAAAATTTGCATCCATAATTACACAAGGGAAACAGGAAATAAAATAGTTCAACAACAGAAAGGGAGAAATTGTGATGAAAACAACACCAAGTCAACTAATTTCTCCTTGTTAACTTACTCTCTTCTTCGATAAAGTACTAGCATTTGCATTAGTCAGCAGTGGGGTCTGGTTCAATACCACACAAGGATCCATCTGCATTCTGCTCGTGTCAGGCTGACTGGAATTATCATTGATGTGAGAAGCTGTGACACATAAAAATGCTGATTAAAGTAAATGATAGATTACACCATGGAACAATATTTAAGAAAAATAACAAAGCTTCCTTGATCTTTCAACCCACCAGGTAGCTTTGCTGATGAAATATCCACCCTCCTATCTTGCCTCTCCCATTTAACTACACTCGACTCTGTTCTTTTTGTCGGTCTTTCTTTCTTGCTACAATTACCCATATTTCTATCCTGCAAACTACTGTTCTCCAGCGCTTGATCTTTTGACGGTAAATTAGATTTCTCTACAAGCATCTTTTGTTGGCCATCTGAATTTAAGTGTTTAGAATAAGATCCGTCAGGTTTTATGCGTTTCCTGTCTGGTTCTTTTGGTGCTAATTGCCCAACTTCAGAAGAAGCTGCATTAGATTTCCTGGTCACACTACTGGAAATGTTCATACACTTGTCGGAAACTGAACCTGATTCCTTGTTTTGTGCAGCTGCCTTAAGCTTCAGTTCCCTTTCCCGAAGTGCAATCTGCTGCCTCAAGTCCTGAACCTTAGTGCTGTTCAAATCCACACCTTGCTCAATACCATGCTCTTGGCTTGCTAGATTTCTTTTGATGGAATTAATATTTTTTACTTGAGAACCTTGCCCAACAGACGAGGAGTCAGCACCCTTGGAATTGGCAACTCCATTTATCTTTGTCATTGAAGAGTTAAATGTGCGACTCATTGATGATTTCTTGGGAATACTGTTCACATTTCTAGAAGTCTGCAGCGACATGCTTGATTTTGCCGGTAAAATGGGGGGCAGCCTTCCATTTCCATTAACCACAGTTGTATTGGGTTTAGTTTTTAAAGGCTTGTCATCTCTATCTTCAGATTCACTCCCACTTTCATCATCTGAAAATCTTATCACTAAGTTATCATTAGCCCCTGAAGATGCACACTTTCCAGGATTAGCAGATATGTGTGGCACCCTATTCTTCTCAAAGCTCTTGTTATTATTTGGTTGTGATGTTTGGAGATTCGGATCAACACATCTTGCGGGATTAGTGCTAAAAATGGCCTTGCCTGTGGAGGAGATATGGCTGCATTAAAAAGCACTCTACAGCAGGATGTCTTGTCCTTACCATCAATTAAATACATCACCAATTCTTTCTAACACACAGATAGGTAAAAGTTGGCAAAACAAAGTAGTAGGGAAATCCACATGTGACTGAGTTACAAAACAACATAAATGACATTTATGCATCATAGAAATTAGATTGCATGGAGTGCATGACTTAAGTAGGTCGAGGTCCTCCTCTATGTGTGATAAATCAATAGCATTTTGTGATTTAACATCCCTCTCATTCGGTAAAAAAAAAGACGAAGAATTCTTTGATTATTAATTGGCGGGAAAATATTAAACTTCAAACTTTTTTTACATGGTATCTTATAGGCATAGATAATCTTTGAAAAGCTGAGAATATATGCTTTTGTGTAAAGATATGTACAGGTATCTTTATACGCTTTGGAGTCAATTGGCAATGGGGTAAATGATATATTATTTTTCATCATAGATGTGCCAATTGAGAAAACTTCCTTAGCATGGAAGGCTACATGTAAATATAGTCATATATAAGTATCATGAACGTAATGTTCAGAGCAAGTGGCAAAAACTAGCTATTGATGCATCAGCTAACAGATCAAAACAGAAGTGAGAAACAGCACTCTTCATGAAAGATTCACAAGCTAAAGTATTATTAAAACATAAATCCAAACACAAACAATGAGAACTTGGCAGCTGGGAAATATATATAGGAAACCAAGTTCCTGCAATCAGATGGGAAGCTGAACTTACCAGCCCGATTGGATAAAGTGAATTTGTTCATCGGATGAAACGGAATGGTCCTTGCGGAAGCAGGTGTGTTAAAAGCATCAGCAAACAGTGCAGAAGCGCAAACAGGATTTTGCTGCGAGAAAGAAAATCAAAATTCATTTTAACAAGTTCCACTAGAAAAGAAAAGGTTGAGCCACTAGAACTTCATTCATACAGCCAACGTTGCAAATGTAAACACATTCAATTGATGGAACCTGCTGTAGTAACTTCAAAATAAATAAAAAATGTGTTGAACAAAAAGCAAATCCCATGATAATCATAAGTGCCCTAATTGCACTTCGCAGAGCTGTAGTGGAATGCGGTAACAAAATAAAGTGATTGAAATTTAAAGTGATCTGTAATTATTCAATTCTCCCTGAGTTGATACTCTCCCTCTCACACTTACAAGAACACATGTACGTGAGCAAGGGAACACCAAATCAATGAGAATAATTCCACATAAAAGGCCATGTGATTCTACTTCATAAAATCAGTTTTTAACAAAACAAAAAGGACATGTATGGCAAAATCAATGACCACATAATACAGGTAGAATACAGTGATCTACGGACAGATTCATTTTGGTAAGATGAAATATTCAGATCTCCCAATGTTGATGCTCTCTCCCTCCCGCACAAACACTTGAGACCTATAAATGGTTAATTTGATGGAGCCGACAAATATATGCAAAAGGAAGTATCAACTCCGCAAAACCATTAAAGCCTGAGGCATCATTGCAACTGCATATAACAAACTGAAAAACCTAATTATAAACCATCTATATGCATTGCTGAAACACTGCACAAGCGAAATCAAATAGACTTGTAAATGAGTAAATCTTAGGTTTCTCTTCATGTAGTAAATTGCAGTCAACTAAACCCTGAGACAAGTTGCCGACTCAAAGGAAGCAGCTCGTAATCAGAACACAAATTGACAAATCCGTCAGTAAAATAATTTCCTTTCCTTTTCCTCTGCTTTCTCATCAACCAAACAGAAGCCTGATCTATTGCAAACAAAAGTAGCAGCTAATTTATATCAGCTAACAGATGCAGCTAAAAATTGACACAACAAACTGAAACCGCGAATTTCTCATCGGGAATTGAAAATTTTTTAAAAAAAGGAAAACAAAACAAGGCATGAGAAGTACGGTGAGCAAACAAATTCATTATCATTTCACTTACTTCGACTGTTTTCTCGGCAATCAAACAGATAAAGAAAAATGCATTGAAAACAGAAAAGAGTTAGGGTTTCTTAGGGAGGCAATACGTCGTCGTTGGATGAAGAAGAGACCTCTCCTTCTTCTCTTGTTTTGGTCGCGAACTCTGGTTGACTAGGGTTATTTGACGCCATTGATTTAGTCTTTGTATTATTAAATAATATTATTCTCCGTTATCTCTTTCTCGCTCTAAGAACCCTCTTCTTTTTTTAATGATTCTCACTCTCTAGAAAAATCGACGTTTTGATGGGCCATGTTGAGAGAGATAGAGAGGGGAGAGAGAGAAAGAGTGATTGGCAGTGAGGGGGACATTAGAAGAGGAAATCGAGAAAACGAACTTGAGGGCGGCCTGATGTGATGAGTGCGTGGCTTGCTGAAGTGACGAAGATGTTCTTGTTGTGTACAAGAATTACGGGATCTGTCCTTACTTTACTTGTTGCCGTCCCTGATACGGACTACGGAGG
>Ga0307510_10005495_pt1 | contig 15107 bp, 9 predicted proteins | sample 12_EM_MG_FD_207224 | JGI IMG/M metagenome (GOLD analysis project Ga0307510, IMG submission 207224) | Populus trichocarpa ectomycorrhiza microbial communities from riparian zone in the Pacific Northwest, United States - 12_EM | ecosystem: Host-associated > Plants > Roots > Unclassified | place...
TTTTTTTTGTGATGGAGTTCATGTGTTTCTGACTTAGTATATATAATAATGGTGTCAACTGTATATATTAACCATAGTGTATAAAATATAAGTTCTTAAACATGAAAGAAAACGTGTAATCTGGAATAAATGTAAACAAATTTAATTTAATTTTCCACGGTCCAATCTAATGCATGTGGGAACATGCAAGTCACGTGATCCCAGATTTATAACCCTTTATTATGTTAACATTTTACCTCATCAAAAACTTTCTATAGAAGGAAGGAATAGGAATCCAAATGGATAACAAAATAAAGGCTGGAATCATTTTTTAAGGCAATTTTTATCAATAAATTTAGCAGAACAGGCCTGAGCCCACGTGTACAAGCCATCGAAAAATAGCCGCAGACTCTAGCTACTAAGATTGCCGTATTTATCTACTTCAGGCTAGTCGGACCAATATATAAAAATAAAACGCAAACTAGCCCACACCTGGCCTTTCTGTATAAGAGAGCAAATATTAAAAAAGGAAAGCCCAGCCCATAAAACGGAACATTGGGAAACACACAAAAATTATACCGAAAGCGCACAAGGGCAGGAACAGAAAGCCCTTTTTCTTACTTTCGCAGCGACGGTGGCCCAGATTTAGAGGCTTCCACCACCACCACCACCACTATCAACCGCTTTTTTCTTCTTCCTCCTCTTCGCTCCTAAAAAATTCTCTTCCTCTCTCCGCATCAAAACTCTGTTTTGCTCTCCTGTGCAGAAACTAATACTATAAGCAGCAAGAATAAAAGGCTAAGGTCAGTTCTCTAAACTAAAAATATCTCAGTTTCATTTTTGTACATATTCGTTTTTTATTATCCTTTCCTCCAGAAAACTGTAAAAGAGAAACTAAATCCGCCGAGAAAAGTTGAGGGTTGTGGTTTTTGATGCTTTTGTTTTGTTTGAGCTTAAAAGGAATGCAACGTAGAAATGTCGCCCGAGTGAAGTTCCTTAATCGATTTGCATTCTTTTTTGAGCTGTTTGGATGCCAAGAAACTGCAAGAAAACAAAAAAAGAAAAGAGAAGAAAGAAACAACTGGAGTTTTAGATTGATATTATTTTTTAAAATTTTAGCTTTGCAATCTAATGCTCAAGCTAGCTATATATAGATTAGTTTCTGCTAAGTAAAAATGTGCATAAAAAGAGAGAGAGAGCAGAGGAATTAGTGAGCAGAGGAATATGTTTTCAAGGTCCTATTAGCTTAGTGATAAATAATTGCAAGGGAATGAGGGTAGAGGTTTTCGACCACAGAGGCAAATATTTATTATATTCAAGAATTTATCATTTATTCCTGATAATTGACGCTAGCTAGGTTTGCAGAATTTTAATAACTGGTAAAAAGATGTGTGTTGATGCCAATTGTTGCAAGTGTGCAATTAAGGTTGTGTCTCTAAACTGACTCGTCGTTTACATGGAGATGCATATGTTTTGTAGTGTTTAACTTGTTTAATAGCATTGTATTAGTGAACAGTGAACAGTGAACAATAAACGTAACCGACTGAATGATAATAGTCTTTGTCTTCTTATGGAGATTTGGTTGAATTTCCTTGTGCAAAGACAAGGTAACATTTTAAATAACTATTATGCCTTGATCGTCTAGTCATTATATAAATCACTGCCTTACCTTGTCCATGCTCTGCTTATTTGGGCTGCTTTGTTGAGATAGGACTACTATCTCTCTCCAAGAAATTTCCTGATGTTTGATGTTTGCTGCAAGTGTATGGAGTATAGATATTAGAACAACATCCATGCTATTTGTAGTGACTCGGATTTTTTCTTGTCACAGTAGTTTTGTGGGAAGACCCTTCTAATACAAGGTTCAATTTTGAATTCTAGAGAGCTGATATATTTTACTCATAGCATATGTCTGAGGCTGAGAACATGGGTGTTTCTCCATCACAAGTTAGTTCTCAAACTAAAAGTTACTCATGCCCTTCACAAACTAAACTGGAAAATACTCATGGATTTACTGCTGAATACAACTGTGGTGGATATTCGGAAGAGAAACATAAGCTTGAGTCTGAAATCATACAAACTGAAGCTGGAGATAGCGGTACTGCAGTTCTCCAATCTGGTGCTGGGGAAACTGTGGAACCATCTACTGAAGATGTAACAAACAATTCTTTTACTGATTTGGATCCACCTCCCGAATATGCCAGGGGTGCTACTTTTGATGAAAGTTCAAGACCTATACTAACTGCTATAGATCAGAAACTCGAGCCAGGTGCTAGAAGTGTGAATACTGCGTGTACGCATGGTGAATCATCAAAAGCAACTGACTCTGGTATTCTACAGGATGAACCTGGAAATACCAATGCTGCATCATCAAGCTGCATTGCTAATGAAACCTCACAAGCATCACTTGAAAATCTAGCCAATAATTCTTGTACTGAAGATGTGGGTCCGCCGTATGGAGATGCAAGCAAGGGTAACCAGATTGATAAAAGTTCATACCCTCAACAAACTATATCTGGACATACACTTGAGTTACTTTCTGACAGAGCTTGTTGTGAACGATCAGAAGAAAGACAGAAGCCTGGATCTGAACTTTCAGAAAATGAATCAACGGGAATTGACACTGAATTATATAGTGGCATTGCTATCGAGAATTCAGAGCCGCTTACTCAACTAGTGACCAAGAGTTCTCCTATCAAACATGTAGGCTTGCTTCCTGGTGACAGCATCATCATTCCTGCAAATGAACAAACAAGACCAACTCATGATGATGAGGACAAAGGCCCAGATCATGAACATTTGGAAACACCATCTAGAGTTGCGATTGGTATTACTAGACGCGGTAGACCTAGAGGTAAGAGTGCTTCAAGATTGTCAAGGAAGATATATATGTTAAGATCTTTGAGAAGTAGTGATAGAGTTCTCCGGTCAAGATCACAAGAGAAACCTAAAGCTCCTGAATCAAGTAATAATTCAGGTAATGTTAATTCCACTGGTGATAAAAAAGGGAAAAGAAGGAAAAAGAGAAGAGGAAAGAATATTGTGGCTGATGAATATTCCAAAATCAGGGCACATCTTAGGTACTTATTGAATCGGATGAGCTATGAGCAAAGCTTGATCACTGCTTATTCTGGGGAAGGCTGGAAAGGACTTAGGTGTGTACTATTCTACCACAAAGTTTTTCTGTAGCCTTTTCTTGTGTTTTTTTTTTAATGACCTTTTAAATTTTGTTCTCTTAATGTTTTTGTTTTGATTTTAGCACAATTTTTTTTTTAGTATGGAAAGTTGCATCCAAATTTATGCTCTGACTATCCACCAAGGACTCATTGCATTTGGAAGAGGCCAACATCAGAGAAAAAAAATATAGAACAAGAATCTTTTTAGCCACACTTGCAAAGAATTAAAAGTTATTTACATTGGATAAACTTTTGATGCTTGTCTTTGAACCAGATGATCATTAGTGTCAATTGTGTCCATTATGAGAAGTGCTATACAAATGAGCAGTGGGATCAATAAAGGATGCTGGTTTAATTTTTTTGAAACAAGGAATTTAAGATGATGTTAGTTCAGCTTTCAGTGTTATTGCCAAGTAATAACCCTCTTCTCCGGTGCATCTCTCTCCCTCCTTGTGTGCATAGATCTGAGCCCATCCTTTTCCTTTAAAAACTTCAATTGCTTATAATATCGTGTATGTGGCAAAATATCTCAATATCTTTGTCAAGGAGGCTAATTTGATGAACTAGAGAATTGTTTTTGCTTGGTATGATTATGAGAAATAGAAGGAAACCCTTTTGTTTTAAAATGAAATCCAGTTTGACCTGCCCTTTAAAATGATTTGATCTCAAGCTCTTTTTTACACACTGTGTAGCGATCTTTTCTCCACTGGAGAGTTTATCTTTTTTTCTTTGACACGTGTAATTTTCCAGCCTAGAAAAGTTAAAGCCCGAGAAGGAGTTGCAGCGAGCCACATCTGAAATTACCAGACGCAAAGTGAAAATAAGGGATTTATTTCAACATATTGATTCTCTGTGCAGCGAAGGAAGGTTCCCATCATCTTTATTTGATTCTGAAGGACAGATTGACAGTGAGGATGTAGGATTTTTTTTTTTAATTTGTCATATTCTCTTGTTAACAAGCTTCTTATTTCCATGATTGTTGCTGTTTAGGACGGTTCTTATAACAGTGAATATCTCTTGGAGTGTAATTGCTTAGACAATTCATTTGTGGCAGATATTCTGTGCAAAATGTGGGTCCAAAGATTTGAATGCTGATAATGATATTATACTATGTGATGGTGCTTGTGACAGAGGATTTCATCAGTTCTGTTTGATACCACCATTGTTAAGAGAAGACAGTAATGCTCTATCCACTTGTTTGATGGCACTGAGTTGAATAATTGTTCCTGAGTTACTTCTCTGGTCATTTATACTTTCCTGATTGCATGTTTTCATTTCTCCTTTAGTTCCTCCTGATGATGAGGGCTGGTTATGCCCTGGATGTGATTGCAAAGTTGACTGCATTGGCTTGCTTAACGATTCTCAAGGAACAAATATATCTATCAGTGATAGCTGGGAGGTAATCATGCAGTCCCCAGCCTTAATATTTGTTAATTACAAACTTGTGTTCATTCCTTATTGTACTCCTATCCGATGTGCAGAAAGTTTTCCCTGAGGCTGCCGCCACAGCGTCTGGACAAAAACTGGATCACAACTTTGGACCATCTTCTGATGATTCTGATGATAATGATTATGAACCTGATGGTCCAGATATTGATAAGAAGAGTCAGGAGGAGGAATCGAGCTCTGACGAATCTGACTTCACTTCTGCATCTGATGAATTCAAGGCTCCCCCAGATGGCAAAGAGTACTTGGGGCTCTCTTCTGATGATTCAGAGGATGATGACTATGATCCTGATGCTCCAGTTCTTGAGGAGAAGCTGAAGCAGGAAAGTTCAAGTTCTGATTTTACATCAGACTCTGAGGATCTTGCTGCCACTATTAATGGTGATGGGTTGTCTTTAGAAGATGAATGCCACATGCCTATTGAACCTCGTGGAGTTTCTAATGGGAGGAAATCTAAATTTGATGGAAAGAAGACGCAGTCTTTAAACAGCGAGCTTTTATCCATGCTAGAGCCAGATCTGTGCCAAGATGAGTCAGCAACTGTTTCTGGAAAAAGAAATGTTGACAGATTGGACTACAAGAAGCTCTATGATGTGAGTGCCTCTGATCTTACAATATTTGAAACAGCTTTTCTATCATATAGTCTTGGCACTTTTTTGGTGGCTGTTTAACACACTTATATTCCAAGCATGATCCTGTAATTAGAGTCATGTCCTGATCTTTTGTTTCAAATGGGTGTTTTGCCTGCTTTTTGTTGAGAAGTGAAGGAATTGTGATTCTTTCCATAAAAATTAAATTATTTTAACCTGACTACTATTTGTTCCACTCTTTTACAGAGAAGTGCACCAATTATAGAGAACAAGGAATTATTGATAGATGTCATGTACTATACACATTCTCATGGAATTAGAATATATATCAAAGCATAACTTTCGACTCTTTTCAACACGCTAATGCCAAGTACTTATGATTGTTGGAAGCAAATATAATAGTAATGCTTCCATATGAATGTGGTGCCCTTACATATGTATAGAAAATAGTTGTGCTACATATTAGATAACACTATATCCATTACATTCCTCTGCAAATATTTTTCCTAAAGCAATAAAGATAAAGCCTCTCAAGCAAAAATATTTTCAGAATTATTTCACATTAAATTTTGTCCACCTTCCGTCTTCATAGAGGTTTAAACTTAGTTTCAAATATGCAGATTGTATTCTTGATATGGTCTAACTTTTTAATCATATGATGTTTTCTTTCAATAGTTTAATTTCGTGTTTCTGCGCTCTGTGAAGGAAACGTATGGAAACATTTCTACTTCAAGTGATGATGATTACACTGATACTGTTGGGCCAAGGAAGAGGAGGAAAAATACTGGAGATGTTGCTACAGTGACAGCAAACGGAGATGCCTCTGTTACCGAGAATGGAATGAATAGCAAGAATATGAACCAGGAATTAAAGGAGAACAAACGTAATCCTGAGAGAGGAACTTGCCAAAACTCGAGCTTTCAAGAAACAAATGTTTCCCCGGCTAAATCATATGTTGGTGCATCTCTATCTGGTTCTAGTGGTAAAAGCGTTAGGCCCTCTGCTTATAAAAAACTTGGAGAAGCTGTAACTCAGGTATGTTTTTGTGAGTTATTTGTTTCATATGTTCAACAGTACTAATAACCCATCAATTCTTAATTGAGTTGAGGATACCATGTCATCATTCTATATTATATCCTTTTTCATTAAGGTGCAGGGTCTTATTGAAAATATACAATATGGTTTTTTTTGCCCTTTTTTAGAATGAGAACAAAATAAATAATCTTTTTTTTTTCCCTTTAGTCCTCAGCGTTTCATATTATTCTTTAACCTTTCAGTCACTTTTCAAACGTCTCACTGAATGAATGCTGGTCTGTGTTTAATTGGCATTTTTCTTAGGCCTCAAAGTTTGCTTTAACAAATTTACACCTGTGCATGCTAGCTTCAGCCATGATCCACTTACATTAGAAACTTTTGTAGTACTTCTCAAAGAGTGCTTGTGCAAAATCATCCTTGTCTTGCTTTCGACCTACAAAAGCTGCTTATTTAGTTTTTGAAGAAAGAGAAATATCAGAGATTGATATGGAGAGAACCATTATCTATTTTGCAATTCGCAAGATGTTTTTGGGAATCATGTGTTGCGCCATTATCATTGTTCTATAATATATTTTTTGTTCCCCCCCCCCCTCCTCTCTCTGATACACGCACACAAAGAATTGTAGAGGAGGTAAAGGTGTTGATCATTTTTGTATGCAGAGACTGTACAGTTACTTCAAGGAAAATCAGTATCCAGACCGAGCTGCAAAAGCAAGCTTGGCAGAAGAGCTAGGAATTACTTTTGAGCAGGTCATACAAATGGGAAACTGTTTCATTCATTCTAAAATTTACTCTAATGGGTTAAAGAAAAGAGAGCATAGTTTCACGCTTTTCTTACCTAGAAGTTGTCTTATGCAGGTTAACAAGTGGTTTGTGAATGCCCGTTGGAGCTTCAACCATTCATCATCTACAGGTACAAGTAAAGCTGAAAGTGCTTCTGGAAAAGGTAGCTGTGATGGCCAAGTGAGGGATAGTGAATCGAAGAACCGAAAGAGCAATAAACAAAAAACTAACACCCCGAAATCTAGGAGATAATGTGAAGTAGATTATTGAACATCTTTTATGGAAACAAGAATGGAGAAAGCAGTTCATTTACCCGAAGCTCTTTAGATTCAGGTTTGTTCGACAAGAAGGAAAGATTTTGGTTGGGAAATCAATTTTATTCTATGCTCCTTGTAGACGAACTGACCATTTACCTTCTGCAAGATCAAGATGTTAGGAGATGATATGCTGGTTTTATTGTGAAGGATTAACTCTGCCATGAAGGTGACCAATGACGCCACTGCTGTACTGTAATTGGTGATGTGCTCACTGCTCCAGCTTTCTTTTTTAAGTAATATGCCTTTTTTTTAAAAACATTCAACTCCATTCACAAGGATTCTTACACAAAAAAAAAAAAAAAAGTTGAGCGAGTCCAGCTCGTCATCAATTCCTTTATTTTTAAATTTGTAATGAGCATTAAAATTTGTTCGCTACGTTAAATCTGTAAGCCACGAATTTATGAACAATTGCTTTACTTGTAGTATGCTTTTTGCGTGCTTGAGCATGCAATTTGGTATGCAAAATGACGGACAGCCTAAAACATAGAGAAACAACATTCTGGAAAAGGCGTGTTTGGCCATTAACAGAAAATCAGTGGACTTTCATTTCATCAACTGGGGAAACGAAGGTATTTTGACTGTTGTCTTTGATCCAGTTGAAGAATGCTCTGCAGTCATGCCATAACTTGCAAAACGTGAAGCTTGACCTGGCAGCTGTGTTCGCCCATATAATAATAATAATAATAATAATAATAATAATAGAGTGGGAGTAAGATTGCAAGCCATCCAATCAGATGATCACTATGAGAGTTATTAGTGGGTTTCACTAATCAAATGATTTATAGTTTTCCTTATAAAATAACATTATTCTTTTGGGTATAAATATTCTGGCTCGACGCCAAGCTACAAGTCTACCCAACTGATGTTTCTTTATTTGTTCTTGAGATTTTTATTCTTAATTTTGTTATGCACATCACCCCCTCCGCCGACATTTCTGAGCCTTTTGATTCTTATAAATAAAAGTCTGGCGGGGAAGCATGTTTTATTAATAGCTCATGTGTAATAAAAATCTTTGATTCCTGGGTGAAGATAATTTAGACGGTGGAGTGGCATCGTTGTTTCAACCCGATTGACCTAATTAATAATTGTTTTATGACTTCAAATCAAACCTCTATTGGCAAGCCCCAAAATTACGTACAATGGAAAAATAGCCCATATAGAAATTAGGTTTGTTCTCGGATCCAAATGAAAGCTATAAGAAATCAATTTTATCCAACTGTTTTTTTCCCTTTTCTATCTTTATCTTGAACTTTCTATAAATAAACCCATCCCGTGCTACCCATCAGCCCAAAACTAAGAAGGTAGGCTTCTCAAAAGGAGGCCCATATTCCTTTCACGAAAACGACACCGCTTGCTCTTCGATTGAAGAAGAAAATCTCCCGCCCAAAGAAAACACACACAAAAAAAAATAAATCTGTTTAAGTTAACTTAACGCGCTTCTAATAGAACAAGCTCACCATTCTCCAATAATAAAAGTACATAAAACTAACTGCCTTTATCTTCTCTTCTCCTTCTCCGTCTCTGTCTCTAACATTAAAGAGATAAAAGAGACTTTCACAGTAGACATGAGCGAGAACGAGAATCACGTGCAATCCACGCGCTCATCATCATCATCATCCAGGAAACGGGCCCCAAAGGCTCACCACCCTCTGCCACCCTCCAAGAAGAAGCGAGTCCCATTGGGTGAACTCACAAACTCTCTCCATATCACCACCAACAACTCGGATTGCAATATCAGCGAGTCTAAGTATGCAGCCAAAGCGGATGACTTGCCACCACCAAGTACTGAGTCAAGTCGAGACTCGGATTTCGAGACCACCCCGAAGATTGAATGTGAAGTGAAGGAGGGGAATCATAACGATTTAGAAAAGTTTCCGAGCGCTGAGTCCATTAAAAAATCAGGGTTAAGGAGGTGTTCTTACACTTCCTCTATCTATCGATATCTTCACTCCTTGGAGGTATTAGTAATTAATTAATTAATTAATTAATTAATTAATAGCATGCTGTTCTTTTCTTAATTGATTTCTGGGTTTTGAATTTGGTGGTGTCGTTTTCCTTCATTTTAATGAGAAACCAATGAAAAAAGAACTTTGGATTTCACCAGTAAGAGAAATAAGGGTTTTGCCTTTGATCAGGAATTTTTTTGTTGTTGTCACACCCCCCCTCTCCGTACAACATAAGTACTCCTGCTTGTTTGTGTTCATTTTGGTTTTGGGTTCGAAGATTTTTACTGTTTTGACGGGTAAGATGATTGAAAACAAGAGAAAAAAAGAAATTTTGGTCTCTTGCCTCTGGATTTGGAGGATGCGTTTCCTATTTTGCTGACATGTAAATTTGGTACGTGTCAAGTTGGAGTACTTTTTTCATAGATTTAGTAAATCAATTCTACCATAGGGGATCACTGCTTTTTTACATAGGCTGGGTCCTTGTGACAATTTTTTCATATGTTGGGTTTATGTAGTTTCTAATTTCGGTGATTTAGTTTGGATTTGTTCATTAGGTATCTGGGCTCTTTTTTGTTTTCTCACTAAATGAATTGAGTATCTTACTTTTATAACACAGTTGGAAACTACAAAATTGAAAAATAATGATTGGTTATTCAGATGGAGGGCAATAGAAGGTGCTTGTCAAATTACATGCGGGAGGTGCAGAATGATGTATCAGGCAATATGCGGGAAATTCTAGTGGATTGGTTAGTGGAAGTTGCAGAAGAATACAGACTTGTCTCAGACACCCTTTATCTCACTGTATCGTATATCGATAGGTTTCTATCTTCACAGGCTTTGAGTAGGAACAATCTACAGCTTCTTGGTGTTTCTTGCATGCTTATTGCCTCGTAAAAAGACGACTCTCTATATTGTTGTTCTGTTTTCTGTTAGTTATTCATTGGTGTTCCACTTTTGTAATGCTAATTACTAATGCTTTGATGACGCAGGAAGTATGAAGAGATTAGTCCTCCACATGTCGAGAGCTTTTGCCACATAACAGACAACACTTACACCAAGGATCAGGTGTGTCTCTCTATAACATTAAGGGAAATAAATTAAACTGAAATTGAACTTGTTAAGTAACTGAAACAAATTAAACTGAAATTGAACTTGTTAAGTAACTGAACTATCAAATTTTTCATGTTTTAAGAATTGCTTGATGCGAACTTCAATTATTTTATTTTTCATCAATTTTTGGCAGCTAAACTCAGCACTTTGGTTTCATGTTTTTGGTTGAGTATTTAATTTGGGTAAATGTGCAGGTACTTGATATGGAGAAACAAGTACTTAAATCCTTGAACTATGAAATGGGTGCTCCTACAACAATAAATTTTCTCAGGCAAGTTTTTTTTAAAAAAACTGGCAGTAGGTTATTGCATTTAATGAATTCTTTTTCCTTGTCCCATGTATGATTCCTACCTGATAGCCAGTCCTACTAACAACACATCATTTTGGATATGCAGAATCTTGCTGAAAGCTGCTCAAGAGAATTGCGAAGTAGGCTAACCTATTTATGCTGTATTCAGAATGTTTTTGGCTTGTTCTCCTTTTTCTTTCCCCTTCAACTAATTCTTACTCTGTCAAAAATGTTCTTTTCAGTCTTCTGATTTGCAATTCGAGCTCTTGAGTTGTTATCTGGCGGAGCTAAGTTTGTTAGAGTATGGGTGCATGCGCTTCTTACCATCAATGATTGCTGCATCAGCTGTTTTCCTTTCAAGTTTCACGATCCAGCCACAGATGCATCCTTGGGTAAAAAATATAAAGCTTGTTTAACTATGATTTGCACCCCTGGAATAAGAAAGGATATATATTTCATTATGCCTGAGAATTTTAATTGTAGACTTGAGTGAGCGTTGCAATTCTCAGCTTTGGAGAGACATTGATATTTGGAAATATCCTTAATAGTGTAAAGAACACGGGCAGCCAATCATAAATTCGTTGGTTTGTGATTTTGTAATAGCATCTACAAACTCAGTATGAGAAAAGATTATGAATGTTTAGAACTGGAAGTGGCTCAGGCTGATTGCAACAGGCAGAAGTGAATAATTTCCTGGATGTTGAGAGATAGATGATAAAATCAGGAAATCTTGAATTTTAGTCCTACTTTAAGATTGCTGCATCATTTGCAAATGTTTTCTTTCTAATTTTTTTTTTGTGTCTCTTCAGAGTATGGCATTGCAGCGTCATTCAGGTTACAGACCATCTGACCTAAAGGAATGTGTTCTTGCTATTCATGACATTCAATTAAATAGAAAAGGAAGCTCTTCGCGAGCAGTGAGAGATAAATACACACAGAACAAGGTATTCCAGTTTACAGTATCTGCCTTTGTTTCTGATCTCATGTGCTTACCTTCCAAAGAAACTGGTTTGAGAAATGGCTGTATGATTCACTGGATTCCTGCCATTTTTCTGTTGATTGCACAACTATGGCTTATAAAATTTAGGTCATGGGGTTGCTGCTAATAAATATTAATATGTTGATATTCCTTCCTTCTCTTCTTCTGTTTTCCTGGGGACAGTTTAAGCATGTGGCAACTCTATCTCCTCCCTCAGAAGTTCCTGGGCGTTACTTTGCGGCCATCAATGAGTTATGCTCTGTGAGATTCTCAAGAATGCGTTGAAGTAGTGTTGTTTTCTTCTAGCAGATTTTACAGCATTATTTTCTTTTGATGTCCTTGCTCAATTGGATGGCGGTACTAGTCAACTTCTTGTTGATAGCTGGTGGTTCAAAATGGAGGTGCTTCTTCAAGACTATGGCATTATAAACTGGTAACGTTTAGCTTTGCATACCCTGGCGGCCAGCCATTAGTATGGCAGGCTTTTATGGTTGGAGTTCAAAGTAAATTCTGAATTTGCAAATAACACTGTACATCATGTTAGCTTTAGGAACATAACATGCCGTGCCTAATGTTTTTCGACTCCCAAACATTGAAAATCCCTATGGTTTTGATCCCAGGTAAAAGGTTACATTTTCAGTCTCTTCTAGTTTCTACCTCTCAAATTTTGCTCCCAAGTAAGAAATCTTTTGATGCTAAAAATGAGTGTAGAAAATCGGGAAGAAAATACTTATGTTTCAATCTAAATGCTGTTCAGTTGAAGGAATCTTTGTAGAATTAATTAGGGGCAACATAGGAGCTCAGTGCTATTATTTGACAGGTTACCTCATGGCAAAAAAATGAAAAATATAGGTAGAGGAGGTAACTAGAGCTTAAAACGGTTAGTGTTATTATTTTTATTTGATATCAATGTTGAATAAATAATTTAGAACCCGTTGTCATCCCGAATGTGAATTTAAAAGAAACCGCTAGAGAATAATTTCTCATAAATGTAAGTGTGGATGAACTTCTAAAGATTAAACTTAAAAAGAATTTAACCTCCATTTACAGAGAAAAAATTCAAAGGAAAAGACTAAAGATACTTGATTTATTTTTTTTACTTAGATTCTTCACCAAATGACAAGACATTATATAAATGATTTTTTATTAGTTATTAAGTTTTATAATTAACAAACACCAAGAAAAAAAAATAAACTATGTCATTGTTTATATAAACAATGAACTTACTGTTTGGTTTTTTTTAAAAAAATATTAACTTTTTTTAATATATTTTTTTACAGTCTAATTATATGAAATTAAACTCTAAATTAAAACATCAAGAAAACATGCAGTTCATCTTAAATTTATGAGAATTTTATTATAGTGCAGAAGCTTTTTTGTTTATTTTTTAATATATAAATTAGAAGGAGTAGAGGAAAGTTGTTGAAAAATTGTGAAAGAAAAAAAAAATGATTGGTTGTCGCGGTATAAACAATAAAAATGGTCAGGCTTAGTGCTGACGGATTTCATTTGATATGTTCGACCACTCAGGCATGCATGCTTGATTAAATTTTTGTTGTTTTTTTTATTTTTTTTATTTAATGTTAAATTGATTTTGAATTTTTTTTATATAATTAAAATTTTAAAAATATTATTGAACCATTGAAATTCACAAGCCAAGTCATGAATTTGATGATTTAACATGAGTTGACTAGAATCGATATAATATATCATCGTTTTAATATTATAAAAAGCTTCAATTTTTATTTTAAAAAGTCAAATTTTTTTTTAATAATCATCTAAATTACCTTTAAATTTGTTTATTCAACTTTGTTTTTCTTATTATTTTTTATTATTTGATTTTTTTTTAATTTAGAGCTCGTCGAATCAACCGTATCATATTATAATAACTTCTAAATAATTTAATTGGAAACCAAAACTTGACAAGGACGGGAGTCAAGTTTTTCATGTTTGACTTACTAGACCAATTTAATAATGATATCAAAGCATTTCCTAGATAATTTATTTTATATTCAAATAATTTTTAGTCATTAGATATAATAAAAATTATATTTAATTGTTTTAAATTTTTTATTTAAAATAGATGCCATGACATCTGGCAAGTAAAACCTCGGAAAACAAATTCAATAATCTTAGCACTATCGGAGTAAAATGCTTTTATTTTTCTTAGAATGCAGATTTTAAGAGATTAAATATCAATCAACTATTAAATGTTTTTGCTTATTTTCGGTACATTTACCATATCGCTTGGTGTTCCAACTTCGAAGTCAATTAACTATAGAATTAGGTTAAAAATGAGAATGAAAAGGAGTAACTATAAAAATTGCCCTTCTATTCTTAACAAACTATTACAAAATTGGATCTGCTTTTTCGGCCCAACCCGAACCCGTCAAATCTCGTACCCGGAATGCCTAATAAAAGCACGATGCTCATAGTTAAGACCCGAAAAGGCCAGAGCGAAGCAGAAAAACTGCCACACCGACCGAATCCGTAATAAAAAAGCCATCGCGATGGACGTGGAAGTCGATGACAAAGACCTAAAAGCCGCTGGCGCCGAGATTTTAACCGATGGTCGTCATGGACTCCGCATCCATGGCTGGGAAATCGTATCTTGCAACGGCGCCATTCTCAACTCCTCCTCTCTGATCACGTACTCTCCCTCTCTTTCTAAATTAGTTTCAAATTTGCACTCAATTGAAGTGTCTCATGCAAATCTGAGTACAAATGGTTATTTTTAGAGTTTTTGATGGTTGATGCGACTGCTGCAGATGGGAAGACAAGCTAAAAACTTCTCATTTACCAGAGATGGTTTTTGGAGAAAGTTGTTTAGAACTTAAACATGCGACTAGTGGTACCAAAATTCATTTCAATGCGTTTGATGCCCTAACTGGCTGGAAACAAGAGGCTTTACCTCCGGTCGAAGTCCCTGCTGCTGCACAATGGAAATTTAGAAGGTAATTTTAAGTATTTGTTTGGATTTAATTGCATCAATATATGGCATCCAGAAGCTCATTGTGTTAATAGACAGTTGAATTGTTTCAATCTTTGATATAGTAACGTGTACGAGCATGAGGCAAGAGAGATTGTTTTTAGCTTGTGCTAACACTTGGTGTGAATTCAACTTACAGCAAACCATTCCAGCAGGTGATATTGGATTATGATTATACATTCACGACGCCTTATTGTGGTAGTGAAACAATGGAATTGGATATAGAGAAGGTCTGTTCTGTTACTTAACAAACTTTTTGTTGTGTTTGTGGTTGGCAGAGAATAAAGTGAAGACTTGTTGCTATAGGATGTTTTGTGTTGGAGGTTAAAGTCATGTTCTAAGTAGGCGGACTTAATGGATTAATTCATGTCCTCCTTGTTGAGAATTTTTACGTTAGCAGTTTCTATTTTAATGTTGGATTTTCTGTTTTTCTTTTCTTTGTTATTTCTGCTTTCTTCTTGCCATTTT
>Ga0307510_10005496_pt1 | contig 15107 bp, 16 predicted proteins | sample 12_EM_MG_FD_207224 | JGI IMG/M metagenome (GOLD analysis project Ga0307510, IMG submission 207224) | Populus trichocarpa ectomycorrhiza microbial communities from riparian zone in the Pacific Northwest, United States - 12_EM | ecosystem: Host-associated > Plants > Roots > Unclassified | place...
CCTATAGGCGCCTATCAGGCCTGATAGGCTTTCGTAGGCCGATCGAATTCGGCCTATATGGGCCTAGGCTGTCTTCCGGAGCGGCCTGCCTTAGCCCGGCCTACGGCCTGGCCCGTTGGGAACACTGCTAATGCGCTTGACCATCCCCGCCGTACGCGACCACAAGGTACCGCTTTACCCCGTGCCCCGCAGCTCTTAAACCCATTGAAGAATAGTGTGTAACCCAGCGCCTTGATTTTCCAGATTCTAAGGTTCCATTGCGATATCCCAGATTCCCAGGTCGAAAACGAGAGAACCCAACTCGACCCGGGTAATCCAAGAGCCCGTGAAGTCGGCCCAAGGGAAGGAGGCAAGGAGGGTTAGAGAAGTGGATATGAGAGCCAAGTGTAGCATAAACGGAGATAAGCCTGGTTATATCTACATGATCGAGTAATCCGATTGTGGCGTGTCAGGTTGGAACCGCTACCAGGCTCCGTCCTCTGAGAAAACTGGCTTTCCGGCCTTGTAGGACAGCGGGCCAACTACCAGAGTTGACCGTCACTATCTGTATTTAGTCCTAGGGTTGCGTTACTTCCTCCACACATCGTTACTTCCATCGAACATGAACACACTCATCGGTTTTCCATTCGCCTTATTTTTTCCGGGCCTTTCTTAAGACGTTAACTTCACGACACCTTCATAGCAGTACTTCTACCCCGGCAGTTTCCCCTGCGCGCGATGACACCCTCATGAATACAATACCACTTACCCCTCTACTAATAAGAAGTGAATTCTGTATAAAGGATCCAAATAGTTGTAGGGTTGATATGAAGAAACGCTAGTACAAATTTTTCTACGGCAATGAGGGTGCAACAGGGATAACAAATCAAGTTTCCGCGGAACGATCCTTGGAGTTGTCCCGATTTTGGGGTACCTAGGTGTGTTTGCTAATTTTAGGAGAGATAGGGAGTTAGATTTGTGGAAGAGAGTTCTTTTTTTTAAAAAAAAAAGCCAATTTGTTAGTTACATATTAGAATTGTAGCAATTTCAGCTTAAGACACTTTGACTGCATAGAATAAATGAACCAAAACAAAGGACCAAATGGCCAGACATGATAGGGAATACCAGTGATCATATCCCTTATAGGAAGAACCCTTCCTCTTGCCTTCCGCCCATAGTGCATCATCATTTCCAAGCCTATGCGTGTCTCCGAATCTGAAAGGTATAAAAATCCCCGACATGTTCAATATGCCGGTCAAATAATTGCGACCCAACCAAAGCGGTCAAATCACTTAAAGGAATGAAACCCAATTCAAAAGACTTATGTAGGAATATAACATATCTTATAGGACAAAAAACTTTGTAAATAACGGGAGATAATATATCCAACAACAGGCACTATTCCAGCCGAGTGAGAGACTGTGAAGAGGAAGGTTTGGGTCGGGATAGTTGAAAGAAGTGTTGAGGTCATTGTTTTGGATATTTCTGAGCAATGGGGCATACAAAAGCCAATAGTAAAGGTCGTTTAGTAACCACTATAAACAGAGGTTAAATCATAGAACAATTGCTGGTTTTCCAGCTATTATATTTCCAGACATCTTGAAACTCAGCTTTAGAAATTTTTTAAAAAGGGTTAGCATGTCTGAAGTATCACATATATTTATTTCAGTTTTTTTCCTGGAGCCTGTTTGTTTTCCCTTTGTTAGCCCCAGAGTAATAAGGGGGAAGGGTAGACTTACATGGAGTAGCACGGTGGCTCATCGGTGGATGGAGGTTGTTGTGGTCGATATATACTCTTGCCATGGTCATTAGTTAGTTGAGAAAGTGCTGCCGGCGAATGAAGTGAACTTCCCCGCTCTAAGTGTGCGATCGTTTTGTGTGGGCACTTGGTGTTTCGCCGTCGCCGTCGATCCATGCCTAAAAAAATTGAAGGAAGAATCCCATACATTTTTTGGCTGCTATTATAGCAAATTGATTTTTTTTTTCATGCTGTTTACAGCGATGGTGGTTGAGTTCCGATGGCTAGAAAACCAGAAATCCCGATGTGTTTTGACATGTCTAGTTACTAAACAACCCCAATTGCCGGTGCTGGATAGGTTACTAGGCGTGGCAAGGGTCCCCCATTCGTCACTTTCGAAAAAATACAGTATGCACAGGCTTTCGAGTGACCGACCATGATTATCTGCCTCGTCAGTGCCCAGCCAGAAAGACCCATCTGCGTCTTTAGCTTGGCACCCCAACCGTTCCTCACCTCCCGCTGCGGCAGCAGTACCCATATGTGCACGTTCTGAACATATACTTGAACTGTCGCCTACATGTGTGCGTCCAATCTCATAATTAGTATCAAAATTCCATAATTCCGTTTATCCTAAACAAAATATGGGAGCGACCATCCTTCCAGGCATCAATGCAATCTGTGAATGCTAAAATCCCGATGCAAGTTAATTTAACTTACTTATCCCACATTCGCACAAAGTCCCTTTCGGCCCGCAATCTTCTCTGTTGCTGTAGTTACGAGTGACACCTCGTGACCGCTTGCGTCACCCCCTGTCCTCTCTCAATATCTACACCCTCTTCCTTTTCCTCCTCTCCTCTCTTCTTTCTTTTCTCTATTAATCCTCTTCTCTTTGTTCAACTAGTATTACAACCTGTTCGCTTACTCTGGAGACTGCTCCCCTTTTGAACTCGTGATACCACCCGCTTCCACTCATACACCCCCGATGCCTCTCAACAGTCACGAACACGATTGTAAAATTGTGAAATCTGCTAAACATAGGGTTAATCTGACAAGTTAACACAAATGCGATAACTAGTCAAGGAAATTCACCACAGTGGAATGACGGGGATATCCTCTACCAGAATGGTACTAGTCCCTCTCAGGGACTTTTGTCTCTGAACCCGATATTAGCGACCTAACTGTGGGAGCCAATTTTAGGAGTTTTTATGGTATATTGGGAAATTACAAATTGGAGAATGTATGAGAAACCCACTACTGATTCCCGAATACCAGGCGCCGCAACATGAAATTATCTAAAGTAAAAATAAAATAAAACACTACGAGTGGCACCCCCTCTCATCTTCCGCCTCAAGCATAAATTTATAGATCATTGCAAAAAAAGGGGAAGAACTATTAGCAGTACAAAATCACCTTGAGAAGGAGTGCTTGGGAAACTACAATAGTGGAAGGGTCAGCATGGAATGACAAATAATTTATTTCAATTTTGAGCATTAGTCTTGTGATAGAGTATTGAACGCCATACACATTATGGAAACGCACATTAATGCCATCACCCAATTTGGGTATTGACCAGGAAAACATATATTAACATACTACGGTATTAACTCATTCAATTGAAGTTCACCCTAGGATGTTGGAGTTGCCCCTGGTGGTAAGTTCTGGTTCCTTTTTCATTTTCCTTTGTCTTAAGCTCGGTTTGAGGGGGTCAGTTTCCGCTGTGCGCTAGCCCCCCTTGTCCAAGAGAGGGAATTTCAGACGTCTTAGCAGGAAGTCCAATTGAGCGAGTTAATACGGTACTATTGCATATATGTTAATGAGCATCAAAAGATATGTTGCATGGTAGGAAATATATGGTGTGATTGTCAGATATCGACAGGAATCTTGAAATATCTATAGGCATCTTTAAATATCTACCGGCATCTTCCAATATCAGCTATCCACAGACGAAATATTTACTAATCTGGTGGCATATGGCAAAAGCTGGGCAGAGCTAGTTTCAAACACTTAATTGATAATAACATTGCATTCTCCCAGAAAAGGCTATAAATCCAAATGCGGGGATGGAGCTTGGAGTTTGCAGGGGGTGCCCGGAACTGGGACGGAGACTCTGTATTTCAGAAGAAAAACCTAGTTGTATAGCTGGTCGCTCCATCAAGTGGAGTCTTGACAAATTGGGAGTCGATGTGCTGGCTTATGGTGAGAAGATTTATTCCAAATCGATGCATTAGACTACTGCAAGACCTATAGGAAGTTACTAACTTTACCCCGAGGCTACGAAAACACACTTGGGGTCTTAGCAGCGGTGGCTTGCATAATATATTATCATTATGCGCACAACCCTCCACTGCATTTCTGATTCTAGTTGTATCGTTCTTCACTTCCACAAGCTCGGAATATTATTCAAATAATCGTAACGACATTTCCTCCGAAGGACCCCATAATGCTTGAAATATCAATGTTCCAAGTCCTCCAATCTGTCCCTTTTCAACTCCGTGAGTGGTTGATAGTAAACCTATAAAGGACAGGACCCCCTACCATCCCCGTAGAAGGAGAATCCCAGTCCCATCATCCCAGATGGGTACACCTGCTTTTAAGTCAATCCAAAGATTTCAAGTCCCTCACTCTCCATCATCTCGCGAATCACGTTTCTCATGGGTGACCTGTGGGGCAAGCGGACAGATTTTTGAGCAAGATATCATCACCGAGACAATATCGGAGTTTGCTAATAGGTAGTTTTGACTCAATTTATGCTGTGATTTAAATCAGAAATTAGTTCACGGTGGGGGGCAAACGCCTCAAATCCCAGGAAGCCTCCTGGGAATTGCTCTTGTTTTGCTAGCTACAGATCATCACAATACATCACTGGTAGTCTGACCCAGGCACCTCATCGCCCCATCTTTTGCTCCCTTATCCCTAACAGTCATCCCCAATACCTACTGTCATGGCAAAGGCCGGCAGTCCCCCAGGCGATTTTTCCTACATATGGCAGTGTCTTGCGGTCCTGTCCTGTCTCTTTGGCCTTATCCCCGCCCCACTGTAGGGCCCCCAGACAATTCGGAACAAAGGGCATAACCGTATTTACTAACATTATTCTAGAACGAGTAAAATACGCTAGGTAAAATGTCTAAATCCCCGGCACGCCATACTAGTGGCGATCGAGGCCATGAGTATATGTGGTCAAGCACACTGCATTGTATGTATCTAGTGAAAATGAGGTATATCAAACTTGGGAGAAGCCAATTTTTGAAACGGGCTCGCGATCGCACTATGCTTCCCTACCAGCCAAAAACTGATTACGGATGGAGGAGAGGTTGGCAAAACTCATGGCGGCAAATCATTTCGCTAACCCTCCCAATTAGAGTGCTTCCTCTTTTAGACACAATACGAAAAAGAAAATTCCCCTCCGATCTTACGACTTGGGATCAGTGAGGAAATTCGCTCATTCTTGTCTCATCACTATTTAAACGGTAAAGACAGGAGTGTATATAAAACATAGTGAAATATCCCAAGGCCCTTCCATCGATCACCAGACATATTGGTCTGCCTCATCTGTGCCCCCCTTCCTGAGAGCGCTCCACGATAGCAAAGGAAAGACGCACTTCGCAATGTTCCCATTATCCATAGCTTCTGTGCAGTCCTTTAGGCTCCCCGGTACCCCTTCCTGTAAATGCATTAATCCAAAAGCGCATCTCCGAAACCTTTTACTATGATAATGAAAACAGGGTGAGTATGCCAAGCAGCATTCAACAGCTTCCAACATTGCTTCTCAATATATCCCATCAATAATCTTCTCAACCCCCTCTCCCTATGACACCTGTAACACTCCGCATCTCGCCCAGCCACCCAATCCACTCTAGCATACTAGTAGCTGCTCCAGCAGCACTCTTGAGGCACCCAATCTCCCCGGGAATCATCGCCAGTACGAGGAAATCCCCGAGCCTAAAAAGAGCAACTTTCACCGTCTGTCCGTCCAGCCCTCCCCCCTACCTCTGGGGGTGAGATCATTCCAGCACGAGCTTGTGAATCCACCCCTTCCTCATTTCCTTCATCCCTCGTTGTGATTGAGTGGGGCAATGGTTTGCAGAGTGTACTTCCAAACGACATTTATGGCCTCCGGGTGTCCGAGGGTCTTACCATAAGTGTGGGCGAGGTTGGCCAGGATGACGAAGCTCCTCCTCGGGCAGCTCCAGGCAAGGCCGTGTACGCCTTTCTCCCCGAAGGTATGGAGACCTCAGCCACCCAAGAACCCGCAGACCTCCTATGCTCACCGGAGGCCACATTAGCATCCGCCGGGGCGATGTCCTGAGTACAACTCAGAGCTATGGGGAGATGGCGGTTCCCCACGCTACCGCCCTGCGCAGGCGGGACCTTCCCAGGCAGTTTTTGAGCACAGATGGGGACGGGGCCGGGAGTGGAGGGGTGGACGTCCCGTGCCGAGGGCCGAGTGTAGGGCGCTGCTAGAGGCCGCAATAGCACGTCGGGGAAGCGACCGGGGGTGTCATGAGGATGATTTCTCGTAGTGGGGGTCTTGCGCTGGATAACGAGAAGAGGACTGCAGTTGCGGTAGTATGCCTAGCCCGATACAACGTCATTATATAGAGCGGAGCCGGGGAGGAGGGGCGGGGAGGGGTTGCCGAGATGAAGCCGGTGATGGTGAGTCCGCAGAGGGAAGAGCAAAGAGCATTTGATCCGAAGCAGAGGGTGCCTTAATCTAGGGATGCGCAGGGGGTGTCTAGTGTTCGTAATAGAGCGGGTTAGAGGGGAGTTGGTGGAGTGGGAGAGCAGAGGCACGGAGGTCTTAGTGGGGACTAGATTGAGGCTGTGGAGGTTAAAATTGCGCCATTGAGGCCCCTGCAGGTGGTGCGGGTGAGAGGGGGACTAAAAATGAGGGGTCCCCGAACCCCTAGTGATATCGTAGAAGGAAGAGGGAAGTCGCGCTGTTCTTGCGGTCCATGTTATGCAGTTGGGATGGCTCGCCGGGGTGCTGTTGGTGCTGCGAAAGGCTTTGGATATTTCTTCTCAATTCACGTGGTTACACCCGCTGCACATCAAATCAATTTGAAGCAGATCGACGGCAAACCCCGAACGCCAAGAGTTCGCGCAAGAAAATACAATCGCCAGCCCACGACCCTGGGGTGAAGTTAATGGGGAAGTTCACTCATTCTCTTCTTCCCTATCGCGCTCAACTAACGGTAAAGACAGGAGTATACATAAATCACAACGAAGCCGTCTTCCTATTTTCTCACGGATCACCACACATACCAACTCTCTTCCGCGTATGTCCCCCTTTCCTTATTGCATACTCCCATGCTAACAAAAGAAAAACAAAGTACCCGACTGTTCGTAGCCCCCGAGCATCCAACTCTCCCACTCTCCCTTCCAGCTCTTCTCCTTCTCTTCCGGCGGATATATCAAGCGCATTCCTGGAAACTATCCGAACAATGAAACAATAGAGTGAGTACCCCGAACAGCATCTACCGGCAGCCGCTTCCAACAATCAAGATTCGCTCCCCCCCCCGCCATATGCCTGTCCCTTAGCTTACGCGTCGAAAAGAGTGCTCTACCCGAGTAAAACGTCTCCCGGTTCCCAATAGTTCGATAACCTGCGTATCACTCAAGTCAGTATCGAAGAGTTCGTCCATCCTTATTCGCTGTAACCTTAAGTCCAAAGATGGCGGGCGCAACAAGCCCCCAACACGTGAGCCTGGATTCGCAAGTGCTCGCTTAACTTACTAGTTAGTAACCTCACAGACGCGGTACCAGGACAAACCTTTTCGTCGGACAGGGTTTTTCGCCAAATTTAACGAAAAATGTACTTTTTTTTTTCAAACTAACATTCCCAACGCTGTTATCGTGAAAACACCTCAAATATTTCCATCAGCTAGAGAATGACAACCCATTCAAACCCCCAGAAGTAGAAGTCCAAGGGGTCAAAGCTGCTTTCAGTGTTAATTCAGTCCACAGACCATGCGGTCCATGCCACAACGACTCAAGTCGATGCCAAGTCGAAATAAAGTCCTACCCCTAGACCCCGGGCTGATACTCGAGTACGGTAGAGAGGGTAATCACACGAATGCACGAGCCTTAATAGTTGTAGTTGTGATTGTAACCGCTATTGTAGTTATCATGACTAAATTTTACGGGGATGGTCATTATTCTTCTTAGCTAAGGACTTAATCCAGCTAGGAGTGCAAGTACGAGTAGGTTTCCTAACAATACAACAAGGGTTGCTTTGGCCCACGCTCAAGCAACGGCTTCGAGTATTGGCACGCTAGAGTAACACGTGATTTTGGGCAATAATGTATGGCTTCACGGGGAGATACTGAACGTAGATTGAATGGCACTACCAGTATCAGTTCCCCGAAATTCCGCTGCTTCGGAAGGGTTTACAGCATTTTGCAAATCTTTTGTCCAAGATGTGGGAAAGGAGTTTTATTTTTTGTTGAATAAAAGTCTGACGAAATATTTCCTACCATACCAATTGCAGTAAGAGTAGATGTTTTTGGAAAATTAGAGCGAGTGAGTGGGAGGGCCTTGTACTCGAGGAAGTGTCTTACTCTCGCTCCATTTCTCCCAATACCGGTACATATCCTCTTATCATGGTTGGCATAGTACATGCTAGTTTACCCCACTCACATTTAACAAAAAAAAAAGGCTCATTTCCTCCTCTTTGGACAAAACATTTGCAAAGCGCTATAAGAGAAAAAAGAGGCATGAGCTATCATGGTCAAACATGAGGCTATCATACCACCGACCGACATAGGAATCTACCCAGAATTAATAATTGCTGGAGAAAATAATTTCTCAGAGTTGGTGTAACGAGGTTCGGGTCCAGTAACTGGAATCGGTGTTGTCGATTTGATAAGGTTCTATCAACCCCGCTCAGCCTGGACAACGGGCATTTCGTCAACGAACTCCAATTCAATTAGCACCTCGCTCCCAACAACATTCAAAGCAGCGGAAAGTAAAAAATGTCACAAGCATTTAGCAATAACAATAGCTCTTTCAACATCGCCAACATCTCCAATACCTTTAACTACATTGCCCCCGATGATAGATCTGAAATACTGGCCTGGCTATCTCAACTAGAGCCACGGGTGCGACATCGCGACATCAGAGGCTGCCGGATCGACGGCATAGGAGAATGGCTGCTGGAAACTGAAGAATTCAAATGCTGGTACAATGGTAGTAGGGGGGATGGATCTTATCAGCCAACGATGTTTTGCGACGGTAATCCCGGAGCGGGAAAGAGCTACATCACGTAAGAGAATGTACCGTTGCGGGGAATCAAAGAATATTACTTCTAACAGGTTGCGGCAATAGTTCACTAGTGATAGACAAGCTGTGCGACGGGGCCGTCGAGGGGGATCCCACCGTTGTGTGTTTTTACTTCGACTTTGCTGCCCGGAATGAACAATTACCGGTAAATATGCTTGGCTCCCTTCTGAGGCAGCTTGTTAGCGGTCAGGGGGAAATTCCTGAAGTGATATTCCATGCTTTCCGAAAGGAGAAAATGTCTATTGGGGGGAGAGGACTACAGATTTCGGAGATTTTGAACATGTTCCAGACAATCATAGCCACGAGGCGCACATTTATATGTGTCGATGCACTTGACGAATGTGTGCCAGAGCATCGAATGGTGGTTCTTGGATCATTAGGTCAGATTCTGCAAGGGTCCCCAAATACCCACTTATTTATGACCGGAAGATCGCATGTGCGGAGTGAGGTGGAGAGAGGGTTGGGTGGAGCGGCAGTCTTTCTACCCATACGGGCTACGGAAGATGGGGTCGTTAGATTTCTTCGCGAGAAACTTCAGAAGGACACGATTCCAAATATGATGAGCAGCACATTGGAGGGGGATATTATGAGGAGCATCCCCGCAATAAGTTCCGAAACGTATGTAGTATAGGAACGAGGTGAAGGTCAAAAATATCTCAAATCAATGACTGACGTATCTGAACCTAGATTCCTGCTGGCCTCTCTCCACATCGCGGCAATCCTCAGAGGCACCACGCTTTCTCGGCGGAGAAAAACTTTCAAGTCAGTGCAAGATGGGCTAGGGTTGGGGGATGCATACGATTTGACGCTAGAGCGTATAAATGCTCAGGATGAGGAAAAGGCCAAGCTTGCGATGGCCGCTCTCACATGGGTGTGTCATTCGGAGCGGCCATTACAGGTGAATGAGCTATGCCATGCGCTGGCGGTGGAGATAGGAGAAACGGATTTTGATCCCGATAATGTTCCTGCAATAGGCACAGTGCTTGACTGCTGCCAAGGCCTGATCACAGTGGATGCGGAGGCTTCGACCGTACGGTTAATCCACTACACCGTTCAAGAGTACCTTTGTAGTTATCCAGGTTTCTTCATTAAACCTCACTCGATACTTGCAGAAACTTGCTTAACCTATCTAAACTCGCGACAAGTCAAGAACCTCACATCCCATTCTCTCACAGACCATCGAAGCATGCCATTTCTCGAATATTCTGCGAGACATTGGGGAACACATGCGAACAGGGATTTCTCAGATTATGCCAGGGTCCTCGCGCTAGAGCTCTTGAACAGGTACGAAGACCACATATCCGCTGTATCACTTCTGGAACAGGAACTAGATCCCCGAAATATCGGATTCATCGCTGAACCCCTACTCTTCTCTGGATTACACTGTGCATCGTTCTTCGGGATTGTCGAACTTGTGACAGTGTTAATAAATGCTGCGAGTTATGAGGTCGACCAACAAGATTGTACGGGTAGAACACCACTAGCATGGGCGGCGAGAAATGGGCATGAAGGATTGGTCAAGATACTGCTGGAGCGGGAAAATGTCGATCCCGATCGGACAGATAAGAATGATCTAACACCACTCGGGTGGGCTGCTATTAAGGGACACGAAGGAGTGGTTAAGTTATTGCTGGAACGGGAAAATGTCGACCCCAATCTCCAAGATGTGTATGGCCGAACACCACTTGGGAGTGCTACCTTCAATGGACACGAAAGAGTGGTCAAGTTACTTCTCGAACGGGGAGATGTTGATCCCAACCGCCCGGATAATTACCATGAGGGACCACTCGGGTGGGCGGCTATCAAGGGACACGAAGGGGTGGTCAAGCTACTACTAGGACGGGAGGATGTCGACCCCAATCGCTCAGATAAGAATGATCGAACGCCACTCGGGTGTGCTGCTATTGAGGGACACGAAGGGGTGGTCAAGTTATTGCTGGGACGGGAAAATGTCGACCTCAATCTCCAAGATGTGTATGGCCGAACACCACTTGGGAACGCCGTCCTCACGGAACACGAAGGAGTGGTCAAGTTACTTTTAGAACGGGGAGATGTTGATCCCAACCGCCCGGATAATGACCATCAAGGACCACTCGGGTGGGCGGCTATCAAGGGACACGAAGGGGTGGTCAAGCTACTACTAGAACGGGAAGATGTCGACCCCAATCGCCCAGATGTAAATCATCGAACACCACTCATGTGCGCTGCTATGAAAGGACACGAAGGAGTGGCCAAATTACTTCTAGAAAGACTGGATGTCGACCCTAATCGCCCGGATAAACACGGTGGCACGCCCCTCTCTTACTCTGCTAGTAAAGGATATGCAAGAATCGTGCAGCTATTGCAAGCCCGGACATCTATTGAAACTCTAGATGCACTGCTGCCCCACCCGCAATAACGCAACTATAGTGAAGTAGAAGTACTAAGTGCTCTATTGATCATAGGGTTCACCCCTTTCCTGTACCGGCCTCCTCCGACCTCCGGGAGCCTTGTATACGCATCTCTCGTATCCCCATCTTCTCTTCCGCGAGCCCTTCACGCCTGTCCGATTAAGGTGATCTTTAAACCCCCCCCGGCCGTCATTCACGAGAATGCCACTTATATGTAAGCATACACCCATCAAACCCCCAGATATTTTTCCACGCTTATGACTAAAGGCTTACGGATTTCTGTTCATCTTGTTTAGTGTACAGCATCCGGGGAGATATTTCATTTTTTAACTTCCATCGTTTATATCGGTCACCATTCCTTGGGGACACAGATCCCTGGTTTCAAAATCCCCTTTTCGACTCTCCTTTATGTATTCCTTTCTTCCCCGTTTTTCCTTGCCAGCGATAGATAGATAGATAGACGGGCAGATAGATAAACCGCACATAGAGTTCTCTCCCCAATACCCAAAGTCCCAGTGTAATCGTTCCCAGAGCCACCATGAGCCAGAAAATCAACCCTAAACATTGTAATTCCAGGATGACACTCTTCTCAGCATCAATTAGTGATCGAGTTGCTCATGCACACCTGAACAATACCTCCCATTCCACCGAACCCCATCAATTTCCCTGCCATGATAAGCGTATTGATTAGACCTTTCTTACCCACCTAGTAAAATATCATTAGCCACGTAGCGCCCTAGAAGAACTATCAAATTAGCCACAATGCAGCAGCCTAGCGAGCTGCAGCTGTACGCCAGACCTTCAAGCCCTCAACTGTAGATATTCCGGACCTGAGGTGAGTAGAAAGTTGCGACCATATTCATATCGGACAGCTGCGGTTAGGGGACCGTGGTTTTGTGATATCTCACGGCCAGGTTCTGAAAATGAAAATGAATGAGAAGTCCGTAGAGTTTGAATATAGACCTTGGCTGTTAGGAGAAAGTACGGAAAGTAGGAGGACCGCATTCGGAGGTTATCGCAATAGCCTTCGCTGTTTGTCTTTGCCTGTTGAGGATTCTTGGTAGTAACTAGGCAAGGTACCTTGCAATGTATCTTTTCCGCGCAAGGATACGAGTATTGATAGGTACTGTACCTTGGGAGCAAGGACACTCCACTCTTCACCACTCAAGGAGAATTACGGGAAGTATGGAGATACTGTGATAAAGTCAACGACCCCTTTTTATTTTGGGCTTTCGGTATGGCTTGGGGTGCTTATCAGGGTTTATATCAGAGGCAGGATTTAATTTGAGGCAGAGGCTACATTTACCAAAAGTGCAGGGGTGGTGTGCACTACAGGGGGGAAGGCAGCGGGGCGGGAAAATAGAGGCTAAAAGGTCTTGGTAGGGATGAAATTGAGGACGCGGAGGCTGGCCTTACGGTGAGAAAGGCGAAAGTGAGAGCAGCACCAATTATGGAGCCCTAAGAACTCCTCAGAACGGAAGGAAGTAGTGCTGCTACTGGCGTCGACGTTATTGCTGTTGATGCCACACAAGGAGCATGGTGCAACGTAAGGAGAACTACCGACAGACACACGTGAATCTCCTCTGGGATTCTGACGGAATTAGTTCTCGGATTTGTGTAACGAGTTCCGGGTCCAGTGATTAGAAACAGAGTTGTCAATTTGACACAAGGATTTATCACCCCGCTTTTCCTCAACCACAGCCATTTCGTCAACGAACTCCAATCTACTCAACACGGTCCCAACATTCAAAGCGGCGGAAAGTGAAAAATGTCAAAAGCTTTCAGCAATAACAATAACTCCTTCAACATCGCCAACATCGCCAATAACTTTAACTACACTACCCCGGATGATAGATCTGAAATACTGGCCTGGTTATCTCCACTAGAGCCACGGGTGAGACATCGGGACATCGGAGCCCGCCGGGTCGACAGTATCGGAGCATGGCTGCTGGAAACTGAAGAATTCAAGCGCTGGAAACATTGCAGTAGGGAGAATGGATCTTATCACCCAATCTTATTTTGCGACGGCAATCCCGGAGTGGGAAAGAGCTATATCGCGTAAGAGCATGTATCGTTGCGGGGAATCAAATAATATTATAGCTAACAGATTGCGATGACAGTTCACTAGTTATAGACAAGCTGTGCGACGAGGCCGTCGAGGGAAATCCTACTGTTATGTGTTTTTACTTTGACTTTGCTGCCCGGAATGAGCAGTCGCCCGTAAATATGCTTGGATCCCTGCTGAGACAACTGGTTGGCGGACAGAGAGAAATTCCCGAAGTGATAGCCCGAGGCTTTCGAAAGGAGAAAATGTCAATTGGGGGTAGGGGACTCCAAGTTTCGGGAATTTTGAACATGTTCCAGACAATCGCAGCCACGGGGTGCACATTTATATGTGTCGATGCACTTGATGAATGCGTGCCAGAACATCGAATCGTGGTTCTTGAATCGTTAGGGCAGATGCTGCAAGGGTCTCCAAATACCCACTTATTTATGACCGGAAGGTCGCATGTGCGGAGTGAGGTGGAGAGAGGGTTGAGTGGAGCGGCAATCTTTCTATCCATACGGGCCACGGAAGATGGGGTCGTCAGATTTCTTCGCGAGCAACTTAGAAAGGACACGATTCCAAATATGATGAGCAGCACATTGGAGGGAGATATTATGAAGAGCATCCCCGCAATAAGTTTCGAAACGTATGTAGTATAGGAACGAGGTGAAGGTCAAAATTATCTCCAATCAATGACTGACGCATTTGAATCCAGATTCCTGCTAGCCTCTCTCCACATCGAGGCAATCCTCAGAGGTAGCACGCTTTCTCGGCGGAGGAAAATACTGAAGTCAGTGCAGGATGGGCTAGGGTTGGGGGATGCATACGATGCGATGCTAGAGCTATAAATGCTCAGGACGAGGAAAAGGCCAAGCTTGCGATGGCCGCCCTTACATGGGTGTGTCATTCGGAGCGGCCATTACTGGTAGATGAGCTATGCCATGCGCTGGCGGTAGAGATAGGAGCAACGGATTTTGATCCCGATAATGTTCCTGCAATTGGCACATTGCTAGACTGTTGTCAAGGCCTGGTCACAGTGGACGCAGAGGCTTCGACCGTACGGTTAATCCACTACACCGTCCAAGAGTACCTTTGTAGTTATCCAGGCCTCTTCATCAAACCCCACTCAATACTTGCAGAAACTTGCTTAACCTATCTAAACTCTCAACAAGTCAAGAATTTCGCTTCCCATTCTCTCCCAGACCATGGAAGTATGCCATTCCTCAAATATTCTGCGAGATATTGGGGAACACATGCAAACGAGGATCTCTCAGAAGATGTGAGGGCCCTCGCCCTGGGACTCTTGAACCAGTACGAAGACCACATATCCGCTGAATCACTTCTGGAACAGGAACTAGATCCCCGAAATATCGGATTCATCGCTGCACCCCTACTCTTCTCTGGGTTGCACTGCGCATCCTTCTTTGGTATTGTCGAACTTGTGACAGTATTAATAAATTCTGCAAGTTATGAGGTCGACCAACAGGATTGTACGGGTAGAACACCACTGGCATGGGCGGCGAGAAATGGACACGAAGGAGTGGTCAAGATACTGCTGGAGAGGAAAAATGTCGATCCCGATCGGGCAGATAAGAATAATCTAACACCACTCGGGTGGGCTGCTATTAAGGGACACGAAGGAGTGGTTAAGTTATTGCTGGAACGGGAAAATGTC
>Ga0307510_10005497_pt1 | contig 15105 bp, 11 predicted proteins | sample 12_EM_MG_FD_207224 | JGI IMG/M metagenome (GOLD analysis project Ga0307510, IMG submission 207224) | Populus trichocarpa ectomycorrhiza microbial communities from riparian zone in the Pacific Northwest, United States - 12_EM | ecosystem: Host-associated > Plants > Roots > Unclassified | place...
CTAGGATTAGTTAATCTTGGTTCAATCCTTGTGTCCACGGGGATGGTTGATCGGCATGGTCGAAGATTTTTGTTCATAATTGGAGGGATTCAAATGTTCATCTGTCAGGTATGAACCATCCAATGTGATTTTTTAAGCACATGCACATTGGCTTAAGGACGATTTTAACATTTTAAGATGCATTTTTTGAAGGTTGCGGTGACCATAGTGCTGGCTGTCACTACGGGCATTTCAGGCACGAAGCAGATCTCCAAGGGCCACGGCGTATTATTACTTGTTTTAATGTGCATCTATGCTGCTGGTTTTGGTTGGTCTTGGGGTCCCCTAAGCTGGCTCGTGCCAAGTGAAATATTTCCTATGAAAATTCGATCCACAGGCCAAAGCATAACTGTTGCTGTGAATTTTGCTACTACATTTGTGCTATCACAAACCTTTTTGACCATGCTATGTCACTTCAAATTTGGCACATTCCTATTCTATGCTGGTTGGATTGCCTTGATGACAGTTTTTATAGTACTTTTCTTGCCGGAGACAAAAGGAATTCCCTTGGACTCGATGCATGAAGTGTGGCAACGTCACTGGTATTGGGGTCGGTTTGTTCGAGGCAGTGGGAGGTAAATCCTGGCCTAACAAAATTTGGTTTTGAGATTTGCTCAATTGAATGCTGGAAGAAATATTAACAAAAGTAAAATCCTGTTCTCTTTTCTCCTACACACTGTTCTCTTACCAGACGGATCTCTGATGCATTGTAAGAGTTTGTATCATGTAAGATTATATGTTTTGCATCTAGTACGTAGTAGTTCGTTGCTCCGGACCTTGAGCAAGACAGGGGAGGAGGAGGTGATCAAGAGTTTCCTGTTCAATTGCCAAGAGTGCGGGTAAACAATTATAAATTAGTCTTGTAATTTATCAAAATTAATTAAATAGCTCTTTGATTATTGTTGATCATGTTTAGTTTTACAGTACTCTCTGTTTTAAAAATTGCTTTATTTTCTTATCGATATTTCCATAACATGTATTTCTTTTTCTTTCATCTCTTTATTTTTAAAATAAAAAATTAAAATTATCAATCAGAGAAAAAAAAACACATAGATTAAAAAAAAACATGAGAAAGGATCTAGTTATAAATAAACTTAAAAACACATAGATTAAATATTTGGTTTCTAAAATCATGTTGACTAATTAATTTTTTTAAAAAAAACACAAGGGCTAATTCATAATTATCTAACAAATATAAGCACAATATATAGATTAGGAAACGAAAAAAAAGGTTTGAGAGTTTCTTTCATGATTGTTGTGATTCCCGGTGATCGAATTTATATATATATATATATATATAATTTCTCCGACGAATACCCTTTGCTATGAAAAGAATGAAACCTTCTTTTACATCAGAAAGTACGGGGTGGATGGTGATGCCCAAAAACAGTGTTTCCAAAAGGTCAAATATTGGATGAGAATCAAAAGAAAAACTATCGTGATACAAGAGGTGCAACGACGTCGTTTAGGTCTACTGCCAATAGGCTGTCGATTCATCAGATGACTCTGGTATTATTGGTTTGTCAACCATGTAATCTGTTGGGGCACAAGGAAAATTAAATAATGTCATCGATATCAGACAAGGAAATCATGACTGATTTGTTCGCAAGCAGTTACATAACCTGTCTGTTTCTCGTCAGGCCGAAGAAAATAACACAAGTCTACTCTTGCCAACAAACTACAGGCCTTTTTTGTTTTTTTGGTATCTCCAACGTCCGTCCTTGCTGTTAAGTACAGCCGTAAAGAACTGTCATTCTGTTAGGCTCGTTCTGGCGCCCTTGTAGGAGAGCAACAGACTGTCTCTTTAAATCAATGGCATGTCTGATCTATCTGGTTGCTAAAGCTCTTGCCTAACCTCTCCCTTTTGTTTTTCCAATTAAATTTCTGATATCTTTTCCTGTTAATTAGGAATCCAAGAAATTAAGGATTAAACTGTACGTAGGAAATGGCAGTTGCCCTTGAGATTGGAGATGCCAATAACTTAGACGGGAATAATAATTCTGGGAAGATAACATTGTCAGTGTTGATAACATGCATCGTTGCTGCATCAGGCGGCCTCATTTTTGGCTACGACATTGGAATCTCAGGTACTCAATTCTTGCTATACATACCTGTGTAATTGTATGGCAAGAGTTCTTCATATATATTAATTGATCAAATAAATGAGGGCTTATGAGTTGGTTAAATAAATGCCACCAATTGAAGATTGCACGTAGCTGTTAAAATGGAATGAATAACCTGAATGTGGCCAGAGCTTTGAAACCTAAAAAGTGAAGGCTTCAAGTTACTATAATCATAGGGTGTTGATTCCCTCCTCAATTCTGTTCCTCTTGCACCTGGGATATCCAGAATGTTCTGATTAATCACAATCTGACAAAAGGTAGCTACTAATTCATGGAATCACGATAGACATGCATGGTTTCTTGACAAAACGTAATACATCCTTCTTACTTCTTAAACGTAATATATTAAAGAACCGTTTTAATAAAAAAAATTAAATTTTTAAATAAGAGTTTAAAATATAATTTATATTTCTCTACTACTTTTTCAATCTCCTAATTTGATCTTGATCTTGCACAGCTTGCATTATCGTTCTCATGTACTGTAGGCTATGAAAAATTAAATTGAAATGATGCATGAAAATTAAGGATATTGGAAAGAGCTATAGAGTTATATATTCCGTATAATCAAAATTTGTTAATTAATATGATGCCGTCAATTCACAGGAGGTGTTACAACAATGCCATCTTTTCTTGAGACATTCTTTCCTTCAGTGGCGAAGCAGGCTGCAGAGGCCAAAAACACAAACATGTACTGTATGTATGACAGCCATGCCTTGACATTATTCACATCATCTCTCTACATTGCAGGGTTAGTTGCATCACCTGTAGCTAGCCGCCTCATAGCTACAACGGGTCGGAAAAACGTCATGATGCTAGGTGGTTGCATCTTCTTTGCTGGTGCTGCCTTGAACGGCTTGGCTGCAAATGTTCTCATGCTCATTCTGGGTAGACTCATGCTTGGCTTTGGGGTTGGTTTCAATAACCAGGTTGGCTACCTCTTTCCAATACTTTCTCATATCGAATTGAAAATCATGTTAAAAAAGCCCTCTGATATAATCGAACCCACTCTAACGCATGATAACTGATATCAGAAACCTAAAAACGAAATCGTTAAGACATTTTTCTGTATAATAATTTAGGTATACCATCAATCTTACAAAATTTTGCTGACTGACTGAAAGGGCACTCATCATGTATTAAATTTTTCTTTAATCAAGGTGGTGCGGATCTTATCACATTTAACATGAGAATCTTTATTAAATGAAATTAGTTTATAAAACCTATTATATGCACATCAGAAATTAGTTTATAAAATATTGTCAAAATTTAATTCTAACATATTACAAGTGTTGAAATGAAGGCAACTCCGGTTTACCTATCAGAGGTGGCGCCACCAAAATGGCGTGGTGCGTTCAGCACGGGCTTTCAATTCTTTAATGGAATTGGGGTGTTATCAGCCAATTGCATAAATTTTTTCGTGGCCAAGCACAGCTGGGGATGGCGTTTATCCCTCGGCCTTGCTTCTGTGCCCGCTGCTATAATGACAATAGGTGCACTCTGCATCCTAGACACGCCTAGCAGCCTAGTGGAGCGTGGCAAACTCGTAGAAGCTCGGCAGTCTCTGATTAAAATCCGAGGAAATAAAAGTAACGTGGACGATGAACTAGCTGATCTCGTTAACTCTAGTGAACTCGCTAAAGCTGCCCACGAACCTCTTAAGACTATATTTGAGAGGCGTAATAGACCACACCTAGTGATGGCAATCGCCATTCCCTTTTTTCAACAATTCACTGGGATTGGTGTAGTGGCATTCTATACGCCAGTTGTCTTTTCATCAGTTGGCTCTGGACAAGATTCCGCTTTAACTGCAGCAATTGTTCTAGGTGCAGTTAACCTTGGTTCAATCCTTGTGTCGACGGTTGTGGTGGATCGTTATGGTCGAAGATTATTATTCATAATTGGTGGAATTCAAATGTTCATATGTCAGGTATGAATCTAATTAACAAAAAAAATGTAGCCATATAAATATCATACGCACAACATTGGTCTAATTTAAGGCAAATTCTAACATTTTTATTGATGTATGTTGTGGCTTTTTTTTTAAGGTTGCGTTGTCTATTCTGCTTTATATGGCAACAGGTGCTGCAGGCACTGAGAAGATCCCCAAGGGCTATGACCTATTGTTACTCGTTTTCATGTGCATCTATGCTGCTGGTTTCGGCTGGTCTTGGAATCCTCTTACCGTGCTCATTCCTAGTGAAATCTTTCCTATGAGAATTCGAGCCACGGGAGTAAGCATAAATATTGCCGTTGCTTTCTCTGCTACGTTTGTACTATCACAGTTCTTCTTAACCATGCTATGTCACCTCAAACACAGCCTATTTCTGTTCTATGGCTGTTGGATTGCCGTGATGACGGTCTTTGTTGTGGTTTTTTTGCCGGAGACAAGAGGAATTCCTTTGGAAAAAATGGATGAGGTGTGGATGAAGCACTGGTACTGGCGTCGATTTGTTGGAGGGCAGTTGTAGCTAGGTGTTGAAATATATGGCTTAAATTGGATAATGCGGTGGTACTTCTCCATGGGAGTTCTATTGTCAAGAAGATGAATGAGAATTTGAATTTGATTGATAATGATCACATTAGAGACCTAAAGGTCTGGCCTTCGAAGATAGCGGAGGTTGTGTCGTATTCAAATTCTTTGAATTCAAACCAGTCAATGTCTAGTGTCAAGAGATTGGGTAGAATAAGATTTGGACTTGGCTTGGCACTTGTTTCCTAGTTGGTAATGTACTTCGCAAACTATTGTAGAAATTTCAGAAAAAAGGAAAGGCACCTTTGTTTGTAATTTTGTCATAAAAAAGAATTAGTGTGGTACTTACTACATACGTTGCCCAAAAAGCTGATCAGGGCTACGATCCGAATCGTGCACTGAATCAGTTTCAAACGATGGTGTAGGAAAAAAAAATGCAAAAAACCGAGTAACACTCTTGATCACAGCTGAGAGACAAGAAATTGTTAATTCCTTTGTGCGCAACTTTTTTTTTTCTCTGAGAAGAGACGCGTGAGAGCAAAACAAAGACTCGCATGCTTTCATGTAGTAACTATGATGTAACAAGGTTGTCGGGAGGAGAGATTACTCCTGAGCACCATAAGATTTTGAGGGGAGGAAAAATTTGGTAAGTGATAATATAAAAAATGCAATGCTAATTGAAAGACAAATTGTCAAGAAAACGTGAAGATCAACAACAATAGTGGCAGATAACAAACATAACCTACGCTTTATCAAAATAGATAATTCAAAGTTATGCAAAAATAACGAGTAATTAGGAGGGGGGAGAAGAGAAGCTGCTGAAGAAATGGCAGAAGGGCAAACGAACAGATAGTCGCTGCAGGCTTTTCAAAAGCACCAAGGCATAGCTGGACAGCTACTGGTCCTGCAGTGATATTATGAGTATTGCTGATCAAAGTAAAAATGAAAAGCAAAAAATTGAGCTGCAAGAGGTGCACATGGCAGGACATAGCATGTATATCAACGTAAAAAGACTGAAGCAAAATAACAGCAAGTGTAAGAAAAATTGGGGAGAGAAAGGAATGAACAGACAAACAGGAAAGGTTAGCATAAGTTGCTGAGCAAACAATGCCTGTTTCAACGTGAAATCAGCTCAACTAAACCAGCACAATGTGCGATGTGCGCAAGAGCATGAATTGTTCTCCTTTTTCAAAAACAACACAGCAAACATATAAATTTAATTAGCTCCCCTCTGGTTTAGTTGACATATGCAGAAACAAATGAGAGGAAGGCAGCAAAACAATTTCATAAAGGCAAAGCATAAATCACATTGAAAACAGGTCACTAACAATCCACAACATAACATCGTCGCAACCAGCACTTGACAACATTAAGTTCAGGTGGGAATCCCCAGAAAAATAGGGAACCTAGGCAGGGAAAACAGCAGCGAAAAGTGCAAAAACAGCTTAAAACAATAAGGATGGAGGCGTAATTAAAAAAAAGCCAATGCCAAGCTCAAATCAACACCCACGCATCAAATACCTCAGATGTAAACCAGCGCCTAAAAACATTAAATCTGGGCGTAAAGGCCAAGTCATCTAGCAACCTGCACCTTTCATTATCCATGCTGGTTTGTTTTCCACCACAAAAATAACAATTGCAACTTCAGCCTGCCTCTTTACTGGAAAGTTCAGCAACACATACGTATTATAATCAAGCACATAGACAAATGGAAGAATTAAAAATAAACATTTGCGCAATTTTTTTTTTTAAAAAAATTAAAACGACAAACACATGCTTATTTAACATATGCCATTTGAAACACTATCAGAAAATTTTTAAAAGAATGGACACGTTAATGAAAAATATTCCGTCGTTGTTTACCAATGGAAAATTACAATGGAAAATTTTTATATATAATTTTCCATGGAAACAACAATGAAATAAAAAAAATCCATCAACATTTGTAACGTGTCAAACATTTATAACATGTCAAATTACCGATATAATTTTTTGTTAATGATTTTAAAAGGAATTAAAACCCGACAATCCTCTCCCCCTTTTTTCTTCTTCAATTCTTTGATTTCAATTCAAACCCCTAATTCAATTTCTTCTAATTTTTTATAGTCTCCCTCTAAAATCCAGCCACCCCAATCCACTGGCGCTAATGCAACCTCCCTTCCTTTGTTTTATTTATTGTCAAGTTTCACTCCATCAAGTAAGAAAAATTAGCTGTTTTTATTGTAACACCCATTTATGTTTAAAGTTAATTTATTGAAATTTATTTGTAGAATTTGTAGTTTGCATTTGTATTGATTTTTTTACTTATTTTATAATGATAATTTTATTGTATTAATGTATGATTTGTATTTTAGAGTTTGTTTGAGATTTGGGGAAAATAAACTTAATTTGTCACTTGATGAAACTGAGTGTAATTTTATAACTTAATTTATTTGTTCCTTTTATATTTAATATTTGTTTTGAAAATTTAAGGTATTAAAGGATTAAATTTTTTAGTATCGAATTTTTAATAAAAATCTAATCCCCTCTCCTCGATGCTATTTTAGACTTTCAAAGGCGAGAATAATTCTACTAAACATAACAACAATTCGAGAGAATTTTGTCTAGTTTCAAAATTGGATTAAGAAGTGATTTAAGGTTAGTACTTTGGTTTAGAAGTTCGACTAAATTTGTGTGGTCGTAGTTGTGGATATATATAATGGTGGCTAAAATATATATTCAATGATAACCAACACAAACACACATATAGTTCACTTTGACCTCGTATTTTAGTTGGTAACCTTTTTATGAGCTAAAATGATAACCTAAGTATGTAGTTAAATCTTCAACGACTGTACTTATGTCCAAAACAACATATATAAATTATGCATGCAGGCAGCAACTTGGTTTTTTTTTTTTTAAAAAAAAAAAAAACAATGCTCGTGCATTCAAATGCATAATTATATTTTGGATGATAGCAAAAGAACAAGTATAAATCAAAGACAATTTTGATAAGGGTAGTTGATGTCAATTAAGTTTAAAATCTAACCTCCCTGTAATTGATGTTGTTCAATTTTATTTTTTTAAAAAAACCCTTTCTTATCTTGAAGTTTTGGAAGGGATAGGGAAGTTATGGCAAGGATATGAACATATTGACACGCCTCTCGATTCTTTTTATTCCTGAATTTAAAATATCTATTACCCTCTTTATGGCAAAACTAAATAAAAATGCACCACCAACCGTCTGCATAACTTGCTCAGGCGCTGTAGTTTGTACTAAAACAAGCGGGCCCACCTGATATATCTTGATCATAAAAAAGAAAAAAATTAGTAACCCTAACTTTTTTTTGTATTTCAAAAATATTTTAAAAAACTTAAATATTTTTATTTTTTTTTATTTTTTCATTGTTTTAATAGGTTAAAAATAAAAAAAAATATTTTAATATATTTCTAAAAAAATATATATTTTAAAATATAGTCATTACCTCAACTATATAAACAGGCTAAAAAAAATAAATGCATGATTGCAGTCTTTTAGTTAATGATCCATGTCGCTAAATGAATTTCCACAGTCGCTAGCTACATGGAATGTAGGTTTAGCGGAAGGTATCCTAGTCGTACAAATTAATATAATCGACGAAACTGTAATCAATGATCAAAGAGTTAGAGACACGAGTATTTGAATAGACCTCTGTGTGTAAATATTTAAGTATCATAAAGAGCTATCTCTCTCTCTGTGTAAATATTTAGAAAAACCAGCCCATTTGCACTTTGGATTTAATTTTGCTGTTAATAAATTTGATACGTACATTAACCAAGTGTAAGTGACATCGTAACTCGATTTTGTCTTTTTTCTGGGAGTATTTTACACGGATAATTTAATGGTTAATTATAAGAATAGATTCTGACAGTTCTCATTATCCTGATGAAGTAAAATAGATCTTTGAAGAACTTAGAGAGGGGGAGTAGGGAGATCGAGAGATATATAGACATAAACAAAAACATAAATGAAGGGAAGAAGAGGTGGATTGAGAACATTTAACAGATAGAACGTGATGAAGAAAGCGAGGTGTTGGTGTTTCGATTCAATGGTCATCCTTGAATTCTGCATTTAAAGTGAATTCAATTAGTTAATGAAGGCAGGTGGACTCTCTGAACAACTTAGGTAGATTTACAATCTTTACCTTCTTATAATATATTTTCAGTAGTTATCATGTATGAATTAAGAATAAATATTTTTATTTTTAGATTTTAATGCTTATTTACAAGAGTGATCATTTTCGGTTCAGTTCGGTTTTTATCGAAAAAAGTAACCAAACCGCTTTTTTTATATAAAAAAAATTGAAACCGGTTCAAACCGACCGGTTTCAGTTCGGTTCGGTTATTTTGAAAAAAAAAAGTTCAAACCAGTTTGGCTCGATTTTTCGGTTTGGCTCGGTTTTTCCCGGTTTGACTGGGGTTTTTTTCCGTTTTTTTTGTTTGGATTCGGTTCGGTTTTTTTTTGTTTGGATTCGGTTTGATTTTTTTTATTTCAGGCTTATAAAAAAAAAATCAAATAGAGCAGGCATGCATTTATGTGATCTTGCATATCGTTGTCTATTTGAGAGATCAGTCCCTATCCAATTTATATTAGGCTGGCGAAATTTGGCCAGGGACATGACTTAAGGTTAACCATGCACGCACACATTCTAGATGTTTTCTCTATTACCCGAAAAATATTTCTTTTCTATTCCTTTTCTCTCCTTGATTTTGTGACAGGAATGAAAATGAAAACCCCTACACCAAGGGTGAGTTCAAGAAGAATTTTAATTTTTTTTAAAAGCAATTTCAAAACGCAATGAAAAACAGACACGGGTTTTTCTATGGTTGAGACTGTTAAGAGCTTTAAAAGCGTTTGTTCATGGGAAGTTTAAATATATAGCTGAGGAGGGTGTTGAGGGCTTTAAAAGTTTTAGCTGTTTTGAGCGACCCTATAGCGGAAGTTGGAGTTATGATCTATTAAAGATCCATAAGCATTAAAGACCTTCTTCAACTGTACACAGACTCCCCGCATTTAATACATCCTTCCACACCTCCCCCCCTCCTTCAGTACGTACTCACCGCATCTAATTAAGGATTAGTACCTAGAAATTACCCATTGGCTCGTCTTAATTTTGGCTTTTGCTTTCGGCTTTGGCTTACTAATTACTATATATCAAGATCATAGCTAGTTCTGGCTCCAACAACAAATATATATAGCTTCTTCATATCGTTATTTTTCCATATGTAATTAAATTGTGTGTCACTGCAGTAAATCGCTGTCCTTCAAACAGCCAGGAGTTTGTATGCCCAAACATAAAAAATTTCAACCCATGATGACCAATGCATGATTCAGTGTGACGTAGCTGTATCAGGTCCATCGAAAAATTTATGTGCACTACTATGATGGCACACCAAGGCTAAGGGTCTGCATAAATGGCCAAGAAGCGCTGGTTAGGTTTCCAAATCGATCCTTTCACATCTTGGCCTTTATTAAGGAGTTGTTTTGTAATCCAAAGAGCCAACTTGGATAGCACGTCATGCATGCATAGGTAGGCCCTTTGCCTTCAAAGTTGCCCTATTAGATTCTCCCTTGCAGTAATGTGACTGACCAAACAGCGCAAACTCAGCCTGTATAACTACCCAAACCTTTCACATGTTGGTCACTTCACTTTAGAAGTGATCAGAGAGAAAGTTGAGTTCCTTTGAATAGAAGCCATGGTCTCCTTTCAAGCACTCCCATCTCCAAACGGGAAAAAGTTAATCCCGGGGCTTGATGATTCATCAAAGAAGAGAAAGTGGGAAGATCCACAAACTGAAGGGATCCTCGAGAAAAGATCAAATCCAGAAAGCAGAAAATCCTTCTGTGAAATCGAGCTGCACCTTGAGACTCCATTACCTCTGGAGTGGCAAAGATGCCTCGATATTCAGGTATTGTATAGTATGATTTGTTGGATCATGATACATGTGTGTACTAAATGTAAAACTCTAGTACTGAACTTTAGTTAGACTCTTGACCTCGTCATCTGCTTTTGCATGCAGTCAGGGCAGATACATTTCTATAATACAAGGACCCATAAGAGAACATCAAGAGATCCAAGGGGAAGCCCCGAGCCACCAAGTCCTGATCATGATATGAGCTTAGAACTTGAGCTAAACCTACCATACGATCAATCACAAAGGAAAAGCTATACACACGACCATATTACAAAGCAGAATCCTGGTGGCTCCATCCGGGGTTTTGGTGATTTGTTCAAGGAATCTAGCAGAGATAATGGGAGTTCAGGAGGACTAACACGGCGTCCATCGTGGTTAGCATTTGAAAAGGATCAGCAAGAAATGCTAGCGACAGTTTGCACAAAGTGCCACATGTTGGTGATGCTTTGCAGGTCCTCTCCTACCTGCCCTAACTGCAAATTCCTGCATCCACTAGAGCAAAGCCCTCCTAAACTATTCAAGCAAAGGCTTAGCCTCTTTTGCTAATTTTCAGGGAAAAAAAATCAAAGCCAGGTTTGAAGTTTTAGGATGCTAAACACTTCATGGAGTTCCTTAATTCCCTTAATCAACATGAAATTAAGGGCTAGGATCGTACATCTAGCTAGAGGTGTCGATCGCTTCATAATAACTTTTAGCTCTTCGGTCTCTATTGAAAAATGACTGCTCTGTGTGTGTGAGAGAGAGAGTATTATCAGTACGTGGGGGGACTATTTAACTTGTATGGTGTAAAAAACTATGAGAATATACAAATGTTCTAATAATTAATGTACAAATTAACTTTGAGGGATCGGATATTTATATGATGCATGGTGCTAGAGAAGATATGTTGAATCCTACTATAAGAAACTCTAAAACGTCATTTCTTGGTTTATGAGTCAGAATAAATTCAATATACCCTTGTGATTAATTTAGAATCCCATTATAAAAAAAAAAACTAAGGGTGGTAAATAAGTGATTCACTGTGCGAAGGCATATATATTTCACCTGAATTGCTGCAATGTAATGACTTTTTTGTTCTTTACGAGTAACAGCAAAAGTAAAGCAGATTGAGAAGCAAAATAATCTTCATAAAGTTCAATTGATATTTCAAACGGGGTAAATTGATCTCTTTACAATTTTGTTATATAATGTAATTATTAATTTGCTCTTACAAAAAAAAAAAAAAGTCTAGCTCACAATGACTTCATGGTCTGTTTTCTTTTTTAAAATAGTTAAGAGACTTGAATACTCTTTAAAAAAAATACTGAACATTCTATTATAGGTTTTTCATCTTTTCATCATGTTTTTATTTTTATTTTTTGTTTATATGAAGGACAGATTAATCTTTTAATAAAATATAAAATATATAAAATCTATAAAAAAAATTTGTTGGCGTGTGCTATACACGCGCCAACGAGTGGACATTGTATGCGCTCTTCAGGTGGTGCATGCAGCAGCATCCAACTATTAGAGAATAATATAAATCATATCATGGGACCTCACCTAACAGCTTAAATTATTGGATTGAGATGGTTCTTTGATATGGTATCAGAGTCTTGATAATCAAATGGTCACGAGTTTAAATCTCACTACCCCATTTATTTGATAAAAATTAAGCACAAGGTAGTGTGGGTCTGTGCAAGTTTCAAGCTCAAATGGCTTTCAATTGAGGGGGTGTGTTAGAGAATAATATAAATAATATCATGGGACCTCACCTAACAACTTAAGTTATTATATTGAGATGGTTCTTTGATACCGACTACCAAAAATAGCCAACTGTGATGTCACTTGAAAAATCATGTGTCGGTGCAGCCGATGAGGTTGTGCGTGTTGTTCAATTAGTGATGGTTCAACGACGATTGGCTTTTCTTTTAATTTTTATATCCAATTTTGATCTTCATTCTTTTGATTGCTAATCTTTTATCATTTTCTTAATTTATTTTTTTTCAATTTAATCCCTAATTATTATTATTTTCATTTAGTTTTTGTACTAAATTTAGTCCTTATTGTTTTGATTACTATTTATTTTGGTTTTAAATTTTTTGTGATTGAGAATTTTGCTTCGTTGTTTTTCATGCCTATCTTCTACAAGTTAATCATAGTCTTATGACGCAGCTTAATGGTTTCAGAATCTAGCCTGGTTTAATTTCAGTTTTTTTATTTCTTTTTAATTTTTTTTTCCATTCTCCTCCTATAGTTTTAAATTATTGTCCTTCAGTTTCATAATTATTTTTTGTTTTTTATAAAATTATTCTAATTTAATATCTCGAATAATAAGTTAATCAAATTATTCCAAGTCGCTTCATGTTATCATCATTTTAATATATTTTTTATATTGAAAATAATTTAATCCGGTTGGCATGGTAGTGTAGGGCCTGTAGGCAACCTATTTAGTAACAATTGTTTTATAATGTTTTCCTTCTCTTTCTCGGTAAGGTCATAACTACCCTACCATTCAACTTGACTTCAGTGATTCACGTTGTGTGGTTGGGTCACCACTACTGTACCATTCAACTTGACTTCAGTGATTCACGTTGTGTGGTTGGGTCACCACTACTGTACACCATTCAGTGAATCATATCGTGTAGGTGCGTGCACGTGCACACGTGCGTCTTTCTTTCCATCTGGAATCAGTGCATCTTAAACCATGATAGGCAACACGTAGGATTTGCTTAAGCATCTCGTCTCCGTAACCCCTACACTTCCGATCCAACATTATGATTTCAACGATTATATAATCAACCTAGCTAGTGCTGCTTCGCCTAGAGGAAACTGGCACAAAAGCAATTGTTCGAAATTAGAAGAATTCGCATAAATTGTACAGCAACGCATTTTATCCGTCGGGAGAGGCTGAGAAATTCTGATGCGTTCATCTTTCAAGTACCTACTCAGACAATAGGAACATAACTCTGATGCACGACACATGTTTAGTAAACTAGCACAGAATTGCTTGGTTGTAGGATATTTCTCGTGTTTGGCTTATGATCGCAACTCCCAAGTACAAGCTAGGACTTGAATCCACGTATTGAGACCAGAGGAGTGGCATGGGCTGGAACTTAAAATTAAGAACCGACTAAAACTCTCATTTCTATACAACGCAAACAATAGCACAACTGCGAATTTACACAAGCCCTAAATTAGTGATGTTGAGTCAAATAGCTTGATGTACGAATGATTTTGAATAGTTAAATATGTGTTTCTCATTACTAAATAAGAATTCATCTCAGATAAATTATGAATATATATCTCCTACAACTAGATAAGAATCGCTCAAATTTTTACAGAAGTTTTTGGATGTTGTTTTTTTTAGTAATTTTTTTGTTGGTATGCTGACTATTGGATCTTGAGACATCAAAAATCTCATCGAGACGCTCGATTTTAAAGCTTTAAATAGATCATAAACCATACCTCAATTATAAAACAAACAAAACAAAAACCTAATATTATAAAAGAAAGAACAATTATGAGCTATGTGCTACAATCCTGTGGAAAGAAATTTATTTGATGATATGTGCGCTACCAAACCATAGTAGGAAAAGCTCGTAGAGCAGAGCGTGACCAAGAAGGGGATGAGGAGCCCCCTTTCGAGAGAGGATGTCCAGGAGCTCATTATCAAAGACATGCAAAGACAGTTCCTAGATGTCGGCAGTGGAGTAAAGCTAATATGGGAAGCATGAATAACAGAATTGCAGAACTGGAACTTGAAGCTGACTCAATGGATCGTAAAAATAAGAACAGGGTCTTGAGTGCTGATGAACTGATTAGAAGTAATTTCATTGCCTCCCGGCTCAAAATCCTGTATAGAGCTCAAGAGTCTGTCTGGCATCAGAAATCAAGAATTCAGTGGTGTAAGCTTGGAGATAAAAATACTCGATTCTTTCATTTAGCTGCAACAACAAGACAGAAAAAGAATCAGTTTGCATGCCTGGAGGTTGATGAACAGATCCTATCTAAACCAATCGATGTCAAGCTAGCTATCTTTAACTTTTTTTCGCAACCTATACTCCCACCAGAACAGACCTAGAGCTTCATGTTCAAACCTGGAATTCTCAAGGCTGAAGCCTTCATCATCGGCTGCTCTTGAATTGCCATTTTCTGTAGAAGAGATTAAAACAGCTGTGTGGGATTGTGATGGAAATAAAGCTCCAGGTCCTGATGGTATTAACTTCCTTTTCATCAAGAAAGCATGGAACATTATAGGTGAGGACATTATCCAGATGGTTGATGACTTCTATCGGACTAATCTCCTTCCTGCTGGTATCAATAGCACCTTTGTTACTCTTATTCCGAAGATTAAAGGTGCTAACAAGCTATCGGATTTTAGACCTATTAGTTTGGTTGGCAGCCTATACAAGATCATCTCAAAGATTCTAGCAACCAAGTTGAAACATGTTATGCCAGAGGTCATCTCTCATCATCAAAATGCTTTCATCAAAGGGAGGCAAATTTTAGACAGCGTCTTGATTGCAAATGAGGTCCTTTCTTTCATTAAGAAGAAAA
>Ga0307510_10005498_pt1 | contig 15100 bp, 9 predicted proteins | sample 12_EM_MG_FD_207224 | JGI IMG/M metagenome (GOLD analysis project Ga0307510, IMG submission 207224) | Populus trichocarpa ectomycorrhiza microbial communities from riparian zone in the Pacific Northwest, United States - 12_EM | ecosystem: Host-associated > Plants > Roots > Unclassified | place...
AAGTGAGAAATGAAAAATATGTCTCATTAGTGTGTGTGTATATATATATATATATATATATATATATATATAAAAGCCAAGGAGGCTCAGTAAATTCCAGTATATGTTTTTGCCCTTCACAGTACAATATAAAAGAGAACAAATTGGAGGCAAAATAATCTTTTAACAATTAAAGGTAAATCGATCTCTTTACATTTTGTTTTTTACACAATAAAATTATTTATTTACCCTTAGAATCAAAGAAAATTTAACTAGAGGCCAAATGGCATTTTTTTTCATCTTTTGTTGCATAATGAAGTTACTTAAATATCCTTGGATTTTTATTTTATTGAACTTGCATTAGGAGTATTTTCATCATTTTCACTATGGTTTTTTTGTAAATAAAAAATAAAATCAGGGATAATTACATCTTTTAACATATATAAAATATATTTTTAAAAAAACATAGCTTGTACGTATCAGTGAATGGAAGGAGTCTGCGTTATTGTAGCGGCACGCGCAGACTCTTCCAATGGTCAAACACCACCTTTCAAGGTGATTTTAGAAGCAGTGCACCGAGATCTTGCAGGTGGTGAGGCGCGTGTCGACCACCGATCAATAGTGTGGTTTTGGTTGCTTATTGGTAAAATACAAAAAATTCATTTCATTTGTTTTTTGTATATAATTTAATCCTTATTCTTTTGATTGCTATATATTTATTTAAAAAATATTTTGTAGATTATTTTCTTTCTTCAATTTTATCCCTCATCATTTGATTTTATATCAAATTTGATCATTATTTTTTTTATTGCTAAGTATTTTGCGAGTTTTTTTTTATCTTATGTAGATTAATTTTTTTCCTACAATTTCATCCCTCATCATTTGGTCCTCATTCTTTTAATTTCTATTTGTTTTTTTTTTATCATTTTCCTAATTGATTGTTTTTTAATTTCTTCCATCAACATTTAATTTAGATTTATTTTTATGTCAGATGTGGTCCCTTTTTTATTGTTATTTATTTTGTTTTACATCCTTTTTTATTGTCTTTCCCCCCCAATTTCATCCGTTATTATTTTGTGATTGAGAATTTTACTTCTTTATTTTTATGGTTTATTTTCTATAGGGTTAGTCTCGGGCTCATGATTAGGGTCACAGGTTGACTTTGGTTTTTGTTTTGGTTCTTTACTAATTTTTATTTTTTGTATCTCATCCTTCAATGTTTGATGTATTGAAAATTGGTCTTTATGTTTTTTTTTTTCTATGGGGTTATCCCTATCATATGCCTATAATCGCAAGGTCAACGAATTAACCCGGGTTAACTCAAATTTTTTTTTGTTGTTTTTTTTAAAAAATATTTTTTTTGTTTCTCCATTCGATATTGGGTTGGTTGATAATTGAGTTTCGTTGGTTTATTCAATTTGCTTTTAGCGAGGTTACCTTAGTATCACGACCAATTCACAAATTTGGCATACTAACCTAGATGGGCTCGAGTTTTTTATAGCTTTTTTCTTTGCTAGTTTTTTTTTCTAGTTTCTTTATTATTGCTGCATTTTTTATTCATGTTATTGAAATTATTCGGGCTTATCGAATCTAATCAAGTCAATGACCTGAGTCTCGATTTAATTGTTTTTGCTTCTTTGGAAACACTCATGTCGCCTTAACATTCTTTTGTTACGATGGAAAAAATTTGGGTTAACCCGAGGCATTGCATGAGCCACCTATCTAGCATAAAAACTATTTATTAAGATTCATTTATTAGCATATTTTTTTGGATTGATATTATTCTTTGATATGGATCAGCCTAGCGTATCAAAACATTAATGATCAAATGACCTGAGTTATCAAGGATAACCTTATAGAAAGTAAACCGAAATACACCGCGAAGACTAATTCCTGATCAATTAAATTTTGAAGGATAAAATTAAGAAAAAAAAATCAAACAAGAAAAAAAAAAAACTCAAGTCAACTTAGTTAACTCGTCAAATTTATGGTCCTGCTAATGAGACTGTAATAATTATGTAAAAAGTAAATTAAAAAAGTTCAATCCCTAATAATATTTTAATACTATTATAATTAAGAAGGAGTAGAATAAAACATTCATGGAAAGTACATCTTTTTTTTTTTTAATTGTTAATTAAGATGTGAATAATTCATATAAAATCATGAATACGGTGAATGATTTGTCGGAAGCTAATACGCTGAGTATTGAAAATGAAAAAGAAGATCGAATTGTGAAGAGTGCCCATTTATATATTAGTCGTTAGTGCGCCATTGAAATGAATCTTGAATGCTCTTGATTAATTTATGCATCAATGCCATTTATCTTCTTCCTCTGTTTGCCTAGCAAAGGAAAAGGCTGGATATTATTTCTTCATCATCCACCGAAAGCACACATCAATCCTAACAAGCAAATACCCGAACCATAATTACCTCCATATATAGGCTATGAAGGGTTTATCTATAACTTAGTGAACGCGCATCACATCATAACATTTCTTCGTTGTCGTAAGCCTTTCTGCATCCATTTCCAAGCGAATCGGACGACGATGCTCGATGATTATCTTCTCCTTGGATTCACCTTGACTGTGAGTGGTTTGGCCATTTCACAAGACAACCTCAACACTTCAGAGAGGTCCACCGGCTCATGGCCACACCGCGCCCACTCAAACTCATGCAACAAACTCCCAACCCAGAAGCTAACGGTGGCCAAACCCAGTGTCCTTCCCGGGCAAGTCCTACGACCCGACCCGAATGGAGCCAGCCTGAGGTCAGACCCTGACACAGAGAACTCCACGTCAGCAGTGACTTCCTTGCTCAAAAATCTCTCTGGCGAGAACTTTAGTGGGTCCACCCAAACTTGCGGGTCCCTTGTTATGGCCCACATATTAACCATAGCTGTGGTCCCCGCTGGCACATCATATCCATCAACATCAGTGTCCGTGATTGCTAAACGCGCCCATGACAAGAGTGGCCCCGGTGGGTGTAACCTTAGAACCTCTTTCACAACCGCCGGCAGGTAAACCATTGATCGTATGTCTGCTTCCATCAACGGCCTTGATCTTCCCGCAACTTGATCAAGCTCATCATGCACCTTTGATTGGATATCAGGGTGAAGTATCATCCTGGCTAGTATCCACTCTATCAGAACTGCCACTGTATCTGTTCCTCTAAAAATCATCTCCTGCATTATCAGACGATATAATTAAAGAAATTAATTAATGAAAGATAAGCACACATAGCGATATGGTAGGATCGACAATTAAATCCAAGAAAAGAAAGGAAGGAATAGAAGCAGATTGCAAATTCAGCTAAGATTCCACCTTCGATTCTTTTCTTTGCCCTATTTATATAAGAAAAAAAACAACCAACATCATCGAGGGCAGATAAAAAAAAAGCATCACGCGAGAGAAAACATATAAGAAATAATAAATATATATAAATGAAAAGTGATGTAGATTTTATTGGCTGACACAACAATTCTGATAAATATATATAAAGAGTACCACTTAATGACTCGAATCTTGTGGTGCTACGGTAACATCACAGAATATATATTCATGTAAAAACTAGTTAAGTTTTGATCCATATATATGAAAACAATATTAATGTCTTGCATCTACATATATGCCGCACTGATACTGCATCATCACACAGTATATAATCTCTTGTTCGCAGATATGCCACTCATGTATGAATGATAATAGCATTTCTCTATGTAAATCAGAATCTCTTAAATTTGAGCATATATTTATATACATGCATCAAGAAAGAAAATTGTTGAGGCAAGTTTTTTGCTTACCCAAAGAACAGCAACCATGTCATGGTCTGATAACTTGTCCGGTCCATGAAGAGAGAGCAGAACATCAACAAAGTCATTTCTTCTTTGGCCACTTTGGTCCTCTCTATGTTCTTGAATAACCCGGTTCACAAACCGGTTCACTTTAGGAACCAAATTGGAGCACCTGAACCTGATTTTTTGAAGGTCGAAATTTGCAAGCCAAGGTAGATGATCAGACCAGTTAAGCTTCCCTAGAAGATCATAACCTTCATCAACAAGTCCTCCAAGTTCCTCAATTTCATTATTTGATGTGCCTAGATCATATTTACGACCAAAAACTGAGCACATCATGTTGTTCAGTGAAGCTTTCCTCAGTATGTCTCGAACACGAAAGTAATCTCCACCTTGACATGCCATTACTGATACCATTTGAGAAGCAATATCGAGTCTCTGTGGCTCTGTAGAGCTGATTTGTTTAGGACAAAGAAGATGGGTTGCTGCAATTCTCCTTAGAGTTCTCCAATAAACCCCATAGGGAGCAAAACCAATAGCTCTATTAAACATGAGCTGATAGGCAGACTCTTTAACTGGACGATCAGCAAATACTGAACTGTTCAAGATGTCTTTGGCTACATCAGGATTGCATGTGATAATAACCCTAGTCTCTCCCATGCTAAAAGCCATGAGTCTTTTTGCTTTAAGAGTCTTGGCTGCAGCAGCAAGCTTGTGGTGAGCCAAGTTTACCATGAGGTTCATGCTTCCTATCACTGGAAACCCTCTAGGTCCCGGAATCATCTTGGCTTTCGAGCAGGTTGCTCTTTTGAGCCAATATTTGCCCCAGGCGGGGCCTCCAGGGTAAACCCAGTAGCACAAAGCAATGGCTAGCCAAGCCAAGAAAAGAGAAAGAAGAAGGAAGATGGGGTCTTGAGAGGAAAAGGCTTTGCATTTGGAAACTAGAGCCAATACCCAAAAGCTGTCTATTTGTGTTTCCATGGAGACGAGAAAAAGGCTGAAAACTTGAGTTTTTTAAGAGTGTGAGTTTATTGCGGGTTTCCTCTTTTGGGTTAAACCATGAAGTGGAGGGGCTGCTTATATAGAGAAAGATCGAAGGATGGGGGTAGGGGGAAGGGAATATAATAAACTATTTTTTTATTTTTTTATTTTTAAATACCAACTAGTACCTCTGATAACGGTTAAAAATAGTGAATTATTATGATATTATTATAACCGAGAATTCAATGGAAGGTAACGAAAGCATTCAAAGACCGCCGCCAGTCATATAAACTGCTGCTGAAAAATTAAAATCAAAACATAGTATAGTTAGTAACTTAGTATATATATGGATTCAGCCCCACTCTCATCTAAGATGCGTGAAACCACACGTATGAGAGGTAGAGGCATTTACCTCATCATTCATATCATATATTTTGTTAGAAGAATAAATGTTATTGCTTAGGGTGTCCTCCTGGTATTTTATTAAAAATACTTAAATTGTTCTTTTATTATATATATATATTCCGTGAAAATAATTAATAATTGTTGTGAATCCGATTGCATTACTCTTTTTTTATTTGGAGAAAGATGAAAATTAATTATCCTATTCAACGGTAGCAGGTAGCTAGTGTCGAGAATGCATTACCACCCGCCATGATAGCATGCAGTGTATGCAGTACTTTGCCGACGACAATTCGGCGTCCCGCCTCCCCCAGGCTTCTGTGAAATACACCACGCGTCTAGCCATGATAGCGGCCTGAATGGTGAAAGTATCCTTATATTTCTTTTGTTTAAAATAAATTATGTTCGATTTGTCTTAATCATTTGCCGTTAAGTGGAGGGATATAATTGTTTTTGTCATGTTGACATATTGGACAAAATAAGAGAGGCCACAGGATAGTCCAAGTCTGGTCATAGTCATTGCAATTGGGTCCTATTGTTGGTCCCAGGAGGTCAAAACCGTGGTTGATTTTTCGGAGATTCGTTTCGGTTATAGTAGCATGTTTATTTTTATTTTTATGTTTTAAAAGTATTTAAAAATAATATTTCTTTTACTTTAAATTTCTTATATTTTCTAATTGTTTTGACATGTTAGTATTAAAAATAAATAAAATATTATTTTAATATATTTCTAAATAAAAAATATTTTAGAAAATAACTATTATCACGATACCAAACAGACTCTAAGTAATTATGATATCCACGTGATACAATTATTGATATTTTAAGTTAATTTTTAATGAAATAGTTTGCTAGTGAGATAGTTTTTGGTGTCATGAAATATTTTAATTGAAGAATAAAAAGATAATATATACATAATGAATTAAAAATATGTCAACTAATAAATTATAAAAAGAATTGTGAATGTTAAATAAAAAAATAAAACGAGAAGTTGATTTTTCTAATAAGAAGCAAAAAAATAAATATACATACAAATATTTTATAAATATAAGCTATATAGGGTCCTACTAATTAAAAATAACATAGGTGCAATGAACTACTGAATATGTTTGTCTTTTAACTTTACACATTAATTAGATTCATATATAATTATTCATAAAGTAATTAAAAATATTACCATAAGAAAACTCTAATCTTATTTAAAAAGCATGATATAATTGAATCATTTTTTTAAATATTATTATAATTATTTATCTAAAAAGAATTTTATTTTAAAAAAATAAAAATTTAAGGGTCAAGAGAATGAAACTCATGCATGCCTAGGTTTTAAAAGACAATCAAGGCACATTAGGCTTGCAAGGCCAGACCCATATGCCTTGCCTAAAATGACAACTTAGTCGGGCATTGTTTTTTTTTTAATCAGTGAATTATATGTTGTCTGTCTGGACAAATGTAATGTTATTTATTAAAAGATGATCGGAAAGTCAGGAAGAAAATAAAAAAATTGAAACATATGCACTTGAACTACAGGGACCAAGAATGCAAAAATAAAAAACTTTAGGTACCAAATTAAATTTTTGAAAAATTTCAGGAAGAAAATTGAACTTTTAAAAATTGCTTTGTAAGGGAACTATGCATTGTATGGTGTTTTATGTCTTGGTAAACCGTGCACATAGTATAATAAAATGCCTATGTCTTTTAGTTTATAACTAGATTTGCGCTTGCGCTATGTAGCTAGGCACTGAATTGTTCATTAACTTCGGTTGGTTGAAATCGAAAGGCAATTGAAATAAAGTTCATCGACAATGGTTTGGAATGAAAGCAATGAGGTCAGTTAAAAATGAATTTTTATGGGAGGAAGAATTTTAACAGACATAGCAAGAAAAAGGCCAAAACCAGCAGTAAATGCATACACCATACATTTTTTTAGGACGATCATAGTTCAAGAAGCATAGATTTTCTTAGCGTGCCTCGCAAGTCTTGTTTGGAAAATTAAAAAAAGGAAACAAACAATGAAGCTATTGTTATGCGCATCCTTCATCTGAATCTGCAGAAGAGGCCTTGACAAAGGATTCTGGAGAAGAGCAAAAAAGGTCTAATAAAACCTCCACGAAGATCTATATATATATATATCAATTTGCAGAGTTGTGGCCACTTGCTGACTGTTCCTGCAACCAAATTCCAAATTAAGGATTCATAAAGAAAATAAATGGAGGAGGAAACAAAGCAAACAACATCATAATAACCTGGAAAAACAAAGCAAACAAAAACACATGGATATGAAGGGTTAAAAAGCAACTGTTTGGCAGTGAACCATGCATGATAAAGATAAAAAGAAGATCCAAGCATGATAGGAGAATAGATCAGAGGAAAATCAACATAGAAAGATGGTCGAGAGGCCAATGATTACTGTATCTTTAAGCTAAATAAAAGCAACAATATATTTATAAAATCAACACCAAACACATTGATGCGATGAGTGTGTGATTTGTTGGATTAAAAAATAATGAAAGAAAAGCAAGAGCACTGAATGTGGTTGGGTTTGCACAGCATAGACTGACATCTGCATGTAGATAATGTTGACAACATGCACAAAAAGAAGTCCCAACTCAACTATGGTTGCTGCAACAACGAAAAGAAACTGGTAGGAGTGATGATAGCATGTAGACTTGAAGTCGAAATGAATGAAACAATAATTAACATATAATATGTAAGAAAAAATCCAACATAGTGCGAGAGTGTAGGCAACCGACTAAACATGTTCTTACACAACATATTTTATCACCAATTTATGTTTTAAAAGAGCAAACAAAGTAATGTAGGACAACCATGCTTATTTCTCGCAATGTAAAGCAAACTCAAACGCAGGGTAAAACAATGGTCACGACTAAAGTGATCTTATTAAAAAACAATTTAACAGAAAATGATTTAATTTCTCGAAAGAAAATATGATAGTGGCCTTGTAAAATTTGTCGCAACATCAAGAAGAAGGATGTTATCACTAAACGTGCAATCACATTGTATAAAAAAGTGATAAGGTCTATCAGGTGCAAATGGCAAGATTTGAATGAAAATACAAAATTGTTCTGAGTAGGACTATATATCACATATTTTTTCACGAACTAAGCCCTACTTAAGCATGAAAAGGTGCCAGAAAACAACAGCAAAATACAATCCATTTGTGTGCTGGATGGTGGCAATGTCCATTGGCACTTCACTGCTGGCCGTGTTGTCCCTTCTAGTCTCAATGGTGAAATATGCCCTTCTTCTGAATCCTCCTCAGATGGGAGGTTCGATTAGACTTAATTTCCCAACACTGTTGTGTGGAGAAAAAAGGCAGTCAGGTAGCATCTTATGACTTAAGAACAGAAACTGAAAAGGTTAAAAGAATAATATGGTTGATGCGCTCTTTCTAAAAAGAAATTATGAGGCTGATATTTTGGTAGAGGAGCAAGATGCCACATATACATGAAGATAAGAAGAAAAAAAAGTTGATAAAGATTACAGGACTGCCAATCCACAGTATCATGCTGTGAAAAAGGCCATTATCTTTTAGCTTTTGTCATAATATTATAAAATGAAGTAAAAGATAAACAATTAATGAAGGGTTTTTGTTTTTTAATCTTTTAACTTTCACCTATCAAGAATTTTTCAATTGCATTTTAGATGAATTGGTGCTCACGTTTGAGCTAATTAATTTACAATAATTCTTTCCTTTTAATTTTATTTTAAATTCGAATCTAAAATGACATCATCAGAATAAATCCATACACACAAACCAAATCTAGCTCTCACTTTGTTTTATACTTTTATTCCAAATTATATTTCTTAATGTTCATATATTCCTTGCGTAAAGCTGCAACAAGTGCCATCTCCAATCAAAGATTAGTGCTAATACCTCTCATTTCTTTTCTCTTTTTTTCCCCAAATATGGATCTCCCATATCTAGTTACACCAAAGATATTTTTAGTTAATTGTCAACTTCCTTTTGATTCCTAGGAAGAAGATTCCTAGAGCACAGCTAATGGTTTTCAGGCTGTGCATACGCTCAAATTGTTACTAAGGAAATACGTGTTGGTATCTATAACCAAGACCACTATATATATATATATATATACTGAACAGTTTTTCACAACATTCTGCACTCCCCCGGCCCCAAGAACAGGCTTTTCGTGTATAATATTTGTTTGGAAAACATGAAAAACTGAAACCCCTATATATGGATATTCTCAGTCGACCCTTTGTATTTGTATTTAAAATTGTTTTGAAGACAAAATTCCCATGAATCCAATATATAGTTAAGAGGCATTTTTTAGATGTGTTTCTCTGTTGAAATAACAATTTCAATTCAAAACTTTTATCTAATTTACATTATTTGCTCAAGTGAAATGCTATTAAACTTAAGATTTATATAGACCATGCATGACCGTTTTGAACTTAATTTTATTAATTTGATTGGATGAAATGAAGTGACGAGATTGGATTAGCTAATCGTTTCGCCATTAATTAATAATATATTAAAAAATCATATTTCAATTTAAAAAATTAAATTGTTAGATATAATTTAATAAATAATTTTATATTATTTAATTTTAACGCTATAATTTAATAAGTCAGCGTGATCATCGCTCAAAGTCGTCACTAATTGCAAGTGCCAGAGTAAGAAATTAAATAATATCAATCGCCACACTAGCTAGTGGTTTCTAAGCTGCAATAAAAAGAAATTGATTAAGTGAAGGTGCAGTTATGAACATGAAAAGCAAATCTTATTCGATCGATACAATACACTTTCACACATATATTTATATATATAAAGCGGTGACATAAGAGCTGATCAATATTGCTTTAATTCTTTCTTAATTTAATTGGTTTGTGCATCGAGCAACATAGTTCTAGCTAGATTCCTTCTCCATGAACATACACAAAGAGAGAGGTTCTTGCTTTGATGATATATGGATTACACCAGGGATCAAGAACCTTGCATATTGTCATCGTGTGTGTGTGTGTGTGTGTATTATTGGGAAATTGGTTATGACATGATATATATATATTAAGATATTTGAAACTAAATTGAAAATATATAGAGTTTGCTCATATTTAAGATTAAGATTAGGATTTTATTGAAAAATATTCTCTAATATAAATTATAATGTAGAATATTAACATGTCAAAACTTATTGTAGGTGAATATCAAATTAATCTACTAGTTGTCCAAGATTTTAAACCTAAAAGCCAAATCCCATATATATTAGAAGATTACAAGGTTTTCTAGTGGTTTCTGCAGCGGTGTCTTGAAAAGTGAAATTTGGACCCGTAGAGGAGAGGGCCAGGAGACGTGAGCTTTGTATTAAAAACACTTGCGCGTGCTCAGACTTGTATTTTTTAAGTTTTCAGGCCTTGTGTTAAGAAAAAATTCATTCTTTTGAGGTATTATTGTTGGAATTATGACAAGTTACCTGTATTGTACTAATTGACGGGTAATTTATTCTTAAAAAGAGGATATCATCATCATCTTTGACAACAACTGTTTTAGTTTCTTGTTTTAATTTGAATTCCGCCAGTGTTTTACATGTATTGTTTTTTATCTTATATTTATGATCTTATAACGTGTATGCTATTTTCTTGGTTATATTTTTATTATTCAGCAAATTAATCATTGTTTTTACAAAACAACTTCTAACATATGCATATTATATGATCTATAATGGAAAATTTGATGCTAAAGGAATGAGAGTGGTTCGTCAAGGATAACTCAGATAGCGTTTTGGTCGCATTTTATGAGTTCCTAGCTTGATGATTTAATTAGCGTTTAGTGGATTTGATTGGTCTTTTCCACTTTAGCAAATTAATTAATTAAAGCACACGAGATGATCGGATTCCTTTTTAAATCTAAGTATAATATATATGGTGATTAAAGGTGGTTTTGGAAGGTCTATATTAACTCAACTTGTTCAAAATGTGAATCTTTGAATGCTGAGAGATGCTTTTTCTTGCTCTTTACACTCAGATTTCGTTATCGCCATTCACGAATTAAAAATAATATTTTTTTAAAAATTTTAAAATTTATTTTTGATATCAACATATCAAAATAATTAAAAAATAATTATTTAAAATAAAAAATAAAAAAATAATTATTTTAAAATTATTTTTATATAAAATATAAAAACAAATTACCTCTTCAATAACATTATCATTCAATTTGACCCATGATTCAAGAACTCTATTTCAACACTTTATACATACATACATATACATGTATAATTAAATTGAAATTAATTAGATAATTCTTTAAAAATATACGCTCGATCTCATGTAGTCTCATCTTAATTTTGGCTGAATTAATTATATATTTTTTTTAGTGATTAAATGTGTTTGATATTGCGATAGCTGTTGTGGTTGTGGTTTGAAAAATATTATTTTATAAAAAGTACTTTTAGTTAAGGTTGGTTTGAAAAAATAGGTGTTTGGTTAAAACTGTGGTTGAAATTGAGGTTGAAGAAAAAATAATTTAATGTGTTTGGTTAAGAATGCTTTTGAAATTGAGGTTATAAAATAATTTAAATATATATATTGATGGTTTTAAATTTAAATATTGTAGAATTAACTACTCCTATTACATCATGAAATAAATAATATTTTATATAAAATATTTTTTATTATTCCATTAAACTATTTATAATTCCATTACGTACAAAATTCAACCGATAAGAACTACAATTTTCATAATTTTGTGAGCGTGTAATAAAATTAGATAAAATATTATCAGGTATAAAATTGATATTACAGTGTGAGTGAATTTAATTCACTCTATATATACTAGTTTTTCGGGAAAAAAATATTGTTCACATCACAATGCGAGTGAATTTAATTCACTCTAAACTAGTTTTTTTAAAAAACTATTAAAAAAATTAATACACTTAAAAAAAACATGTTTGTATGAACAGTGTAAGTGAATTGCCCTGTTTATTGAAACAGTGCAATTCGCTGTGAACGGTGGACCATGTATTTTGATTGTTTAACAATATGTAATCAAAAAGTTATTTCGTACGTTTTGGAAGAAACACGAAAACTAACGGTTAGCCAAACTTTAGTTTTGAGGGACAGAACCTGCAACCTATCTTGTTCACAGCAGCAGGATTATTACGTACCCCGTTAGTATTCTGGCTGAAGAATAGTGATTCTGACTTGTGCTGCTGTCTTCTACAATTAAAAATGTGGTTCCTGCCACGCGTATGGTGTCCAGCTCGATGAGAGACATTGATGCATTGCTGGAGAAGTTCATTGGTGGAAAAGTACTATGAAAGGTATGTAATAATAATGAAATGACAAGGAAGATAACGGGGCCAATGGAAGATAAGGTGGCTTCAGCATTTAAATTATGTTCAACTTGAAAGCTCAAAGTAAGTCCCTCCTGGGCACCATATCCACCTTCATCTAATTAATAATCTTGTTTATGAATGGCTGTTGACAAACGACTGGCTAAGCTGGCCATGTCTACATCATACTAATTAGTTGTGATCAAGAAAGATAGCAAATCACAATTATATTGCGCTGGACCAGTGAAAATGCCACTAACCAAATTCATGAGAATGATTATTATCATATTGATTTATTGAGACAACTTGATCTTGTATTTTAATTGCATTGAGATTTGATCAGCTAAGCCAATTCTTTTCTTAGAGTCCAGATCACAAGCACTAATATGAACCTCACTAGCTGGCTAAAGCATCGCACATTGATGCTTTCTCTAATCTGGGCCCATGCTATGATCTTGTAGAGCTAGCGTAGCATCGAAGTTTAGCGTTTGAGACTTCATTTAGATATCTGATAGCTTGCTAAAAAGAAAATAATTATCAAATCTTAGCTTATCCACACCGGTCAATCAATGGGCACTAGCTTTCTAAATCAAAGATTCTTGTTGGAATCAGATTACGAGTATTTCACTTCAAGCAGGAACCCTAGCCATGATCATTTAGCAGTATTGTCAATACCGTGTTTCATAATACAACTGTGCTCCAGAATTCATCTTTTTTGTTTCTTTTTCTTACTGCATAGAGAATTATCCAACTTCATATACTGGATTGTAATCATAAGTTGCAGTCAAACTTGAATAAAACATTGTAATATCTTACAGAGACTTCGATTGTACTTGAAACAAATCTATGTATAACTGCAAACGTCCATAGATTTCGATCCAGGATTAAGGTTATCAGGTGGTGATATATAATATTGACGTCTTCAAGCTCCATTCGAGGACAGAAAGTGAACTGTACATGTATAAAACCACGGGCAATTAAGGGGACCCCTGACAAAGGCAATCATGTTGCAGTAGGATCATTTGTTTGATGGGATGGTTTCTTTTATTTTTTTCAAGTGGATGGTCATTACTTTTCTTACGTCAATTTGTTGTTAAGAAATATTTTTCACAGTCGATTTCAAAGATGTGATCTTAATACTGGTTTGATGTGTTCGAGTTAGTAAATTTTCTAAGCATTAATTTCAATGTTTGAACTGAAAGTAAAAAAGGATGAAAATCTTTTTATTACAAAACCTGTTCTTAATTAGATTTTTCTGAAACCTTTATGCATATGCAGAATATAATTAGTCAATTATCTTAAAAAAAATTACTAAATATCCCAGTGTCAGTTTCACTATTCACATGAAAAGTAAAACTACTCCCCTGCTATTTAATTTTTTTTTTAATTTTGAGACAAGAAAAAGAAACTCATTAGAAAATAATGAGAAAAAAAAAGTTATTATTAGACCACATTTCATCCATAAAAAAAATGATTTTCCTCTCTAAACATGATAAGTTAAACAAATCGGGTTATGTTTGGTATTTTTCTTATGTAGTTGATTTATTTTTAGAGTGATTTTGGAATGTTGTGGAGTTGTTAAGTGATTTTTCAAGGTTTATATTGCATTTTAAAAATGTTTTCAAGTAAAAAATAGGTTGCAAATTAGGTTTTTAAATTAAAAAATATATATCCTAATTTTCCCGACCCATGCACGCCGAGCTCATTAGCGTTTGGTGTTTTGTTTTTTATTAATTGTTTCTATTTAAATATTAATTTATTCCATATCTCTCTCTTTTAATAAATTGAATCAACTTTTTTTTAAGATAGTATTTTATCTTTTTATATTGTTTTTAGTTGTATGATATTTTGAAGAAATTAATTTGATTTGTCTTGAATTATTTTTCCTCTTGTATTTTATATGAATGAGCTGTATTTATATGGATTTTGTATAAAAATAAAAAACATTTGATTTTAATAACAATAATTAACCGCTATGATAAAAATAATGAAAAGTTTTCTTCAAGCTAGAAAACGACTTCAATACTAACACTTTCATTTTTTACGTTTAGCTAATATTATACGATTTGATAAGAATAAAATCAACATAAATCTAGAAAGCTCCAAGGAAAAAAAAACTTGAAAATCTGCTATATATTCCATAGCATATATGCGTGTTGGCATCCAGATTATACATAGTAGAGAAAACACAACTGCTCTTTTCGATGAAAAAAAAAAAAATTGTTTTTCTTGATGAATGTCCAGAAATGCACTAAAGGCCGCCACACTCACTTTGCTTTTTGATTTTGTAACAGAGTGCAAATAAATCTGATTAAGACTGGATAAAGCCTTGAAACCTAAGTAACCAAGAGAGTATCTTCGAGTATTTTTCTGCACATATTATATATTAATTAGCACGTGAATTATTATTTTTATTATTATTATTCTCCATTACAAAAGCATCATCAGTTTGCCCCCTTCTTCACAATGGAACTTTATGACACGTGAATTGCTTATTTTTAATTGAATTAAGCATTCGATAAATTTTGAATCATAATAAAAAAAAAATCACCTTTATTTATTATAAAAGTATTGGTAAGGAGTTTTAAAAAACCAATTGTCTAAAATTTAAAAGTGAAATGTAATTTTTTTT
>Ga0307510_10005499_pt1 | contig 15095 bp, 18 predicted proteins | sample 12_EM_MG_FD_207224 | JGI IMG/M metagenome (GOLD analysis project Ga0307510, IMG submission 207224) | Populus trichocarpa ectomycorrhiza microbial communities from riparian zone in the Pacific Northwest, United States - 12_EM | ecosystem: Host-associated > Plants > Roots > Unclassified | place...
CACAGTTGGTCTTTGAACCAGTCAGTGCAACTGGGGCGGCCACAACTGCAGAGTTCAAGTCACCAAAGCCCATGGAAAAGATCAACTTGAAGTCGAGGCCGGGTATGTCGTCGCTGGATATGAGAGGATATAATGTCCCACCTAAGATGAAACCAGACACTCAAGAGCCTAACGAAGATCTGCCTCGGAAGGAATTTCTCCGTTTGAAGAGGGCCTGGCAGTGAATAACAAAGGTGAATCCGCCGACCTCGTCTCCGAACACAAGACAAACCACTGAGAAACCTCGTTATCAATAGAACAAAATCTAGTCAGTGGGACCGACCGCGATACCGTGACCAACTCGCCCTCCTCCAGCGCCTACCGAATGCCCGCGCTACCATGACAATATCATATCGTCATCGTTTGTGCTCAATTGAGAGTAAGATTGCACGGAGCACGGATCTGCTCGGAGGAACGAACAAAAAGTCAAAAGCTATCTCCATAAAGCGGTGTTTCTCGGATCCGAAACCCAAACACTGGCAAACAGTCACGCGATTCACGCGATTACATAACATACTCTCGAGGGCATGGTCCGACTCCGTCACCACTGGCAACGGTCGGTAGCGACTCCTGCTCCTGTGACATTTCTGGAGCCCGATGATTCCGATAGTGGCCAACTCTGGCCTGAAAGATCTTGTTATGGTGATTCCAGAGCCCATACCCCTGGGCGGAGAAGGACTGCTCGGCGCTCGGCGTATGTACTAATTGGTGACACAATCACCTCCGAGTCCTACCTCTCGGGATCTCAGGCTCAACAACTCTATCTATCGTTCGTCGTGTCAATTGTTTTGCTGAAAAGCAAGCCTAACAAGCAGAAAGGTCCCGAGGTTTCGAACTGGGTGCCTTGCCGTAGGTGGCCTGCCCTCGGCTGCCGGGTCGGCGTCGACTGCATGGCCCGTCTGCTGTGCCCCGGCGATGCCAACTATACGCTTTGGAACAAGACGGACGCAACGCACGCTGTCCTTGTGTAACGCACCGAGACGGTGGAAGCGCGCCTCTCCGGGGCATGTCCTGCGCCGACTCGCCTGCAGCAAACTCGCGTATTCGCGTGCCCGCTGACGATGTTCTATATACCCTGACCCCTGATCCGCTGGGTATGGGTACCTGCCCACGCCACGGATAGTTCTGCGACGGAAAACATATGTTACTGTGGGCTTTCTTGTAAAGGTCTGTCTGACCGCATGACTTTTGAGAGTGCTGATGCCCACAACCTGTGTCACGCAGGAGTGTTGGCGGTTCCTTACTCTGGTCGTCTCTACAAAAAAACTGTATGATGTGAACCCGTCAACGGTGACGGAGACTCGGCGCGACGACAATGAAATTATCGTGACACTGCTGTCACAGCTTGGCCTCTCCTTGGTCTATGTTACAGTGCCAGACAGCAAAAGTCAACAAAAAATATTAATGATGTATTTTTATTCAAAACACAAAATAAACACTACTTTACTTTTTGCAAAATTTGATAGTTGGCCAACCCTAAAGTTAGGGTTAATCAATTGAAAAGTATATGAATCGACACCATTTGCCCTTGTGAATCCAATGCCAATGTTGAAAAGGGTGAAAATTATCTGATAAGGGCGGGGCAAACCATGTGATAATGAGTCTGGTGCTCCCACATGACATGACAATGGGCGCAAAAATATCAAAAAACAATGATAACTGATAAGTTAAACGGATAACGCGTGAGAAATGATGTTGATTCTAAGAGTTTTATTATTTCGAAAATATTGAAAGAAAAGTTTAAATAAATATAACCCTGATCACAAATAGTTAGTTTAAACTGTCTCCCAAAATTCCACTGCAAGTTGAATCCCATTGATTTAATTTATTCTCATACATTGGCTAACTACTGGATACAGTACTGGGGATGGTGCAAGCAACAGTACAGAGATGTACCCAAAGACCATCTTGATGTGGCAAAATATGACTACTTACCAAGTTTGACTGGGAAGGCGGCCAAGTGGGCCATCCATATGCAGAAATCGCACCGGAGGGTTGGTCCAGAAGCGATGATGCCATTATAAACTAGATATTATGTTGAAACCCTGACCCCAATAGTTGGCCACCCCAAAAAATATGCAGGAAAGCCCATAAAGGGTGTTTTTGGACATTTTCAGCCCCCCTGATCACAATTCTGAACTCTATTTTTCTGAAAAAGTTCTGGTTCCGGCGCTAGGAAACTTGTTGACTTTTGCTGTCCGGCACTGTAGACCTAAACCGCATATATACAGTACGATAAAGCAAGATGCCAATGCGGAGGCATGGAATGCAGGTGCATGATTGTATTTACTGATGATTATTTGACTCTATGCTACTTTGTTGACTTGTCTTCGTTCTGCTCTCCACTTAGCACTAGGCATCAGAATGTCACTATGTCAGAACTGGTGCTGTGTATTCAGCCTTCCATGGGTGTGTCAAATAAATGCGTTTATCATCCTACTAGTATAGAAAATCGTCTACTACTACAAGTTGCGAAACTATAACATGATCATTGTAGACTACCTCTTGAAGGGGGTGAAATAATACCAGGTGGTGATACACACAACAGACAAACTAATTAAACCAACAAAATGTGTCATTCCCCACATTCAAGGCGGGAACATGCAGTGAACAAAATTATAAATGGGATAGAGCGAAGGGATGAGGGGGGGTTGATGGATCTGTATACAGGAATTAGAAAAACAGGCTTGAGACCCGAAGATTTGTAGAGGGTGAATTTACCAGTGATTATGAGGTTGGCAATACGGGTATTTTGTGACAGCCAAAAAAATACTGTTTAGGCGACAATGCAGCCGGGAGAGCCTCTGCCGTCGGCGTCAATGGGAGTGGAGGTGGCTGGCTCAGCGTCGGGAGCATTGGAGGCGATGGAGAAGAGAGTAGTGAAGAAATCCATTGATTGATTTGAGAGTAGGATGTGCAGTGCAGTGCGATGTGGTGCGATGCGATGCTGTTGGGACTTGAGTATGGACTCACCCTCTCCTTTTATACATGCAAGTTGAGAAGATGCAAGAGTTGACAAACACCTGCTGGAGAACTTGAATGACGACAAACGAATGTACGCCCATCTAGGATCGGTACAGACCAATAAGACAATTAGCAAAGTAGGAAACGCCACACTGTAGTGGTTTTTACAATAACCAAGAGTTTAAGTGCTCAATTAGGCAACCATGGGACAATCCTTCAATCCAATGTCACTTTCTTCGAATTCGCTGTGCGTGATCAGTAGCGCCCACCAACCCTTCTCTGGAAATGTCCGTCTCCAACTTGCTCAGTGGCCAGGCCCGCCTGACCGCATTGGCACTTCAACCGTACCCATGGGTGCCACCCATGAGAATCAACTTTAAAAATGTTCATCTTCTCTGAAGACAATTGAAGACGCACAGGAACACAAGCTGATTGATGACTGGAGTTGAGCCGCACATTCCATTGATCTGACATTCTGGTGTGATCAGAGTGCCCCAATATGCTGTACCTCGAAGTATGGGAATGCCAAGCAACAGTGCGACAATGAATTGACCAAGACACTTGTACTTGAGCCACCGGGACCATCAACATTCAAGCTTCTGGCAGATGGCACCGACATGGACAATAGGGCAGGTTGCAGCTAACCCTATTCTTTTCCTTTTTTCTTTTTCTTTTTGGAAAGCAAGCTAACCCTATTCATTATTTTAGCTATTACAATAACTTGACCACAGATTGCGGGATTAAAAAAAATATCACAAGGACGAAGGCACGGCCATTCTTTGTCCTATGGCGATTAGGTTCCTGACTGTTGGTGGTGGCGTGGATAGCCAATTATGTCAGTAGCACTGCTGGTGCTGGTGTGTCTTGGTTGTCAGGGTCAGGAAAGCTCGGTCAGCATCATGTGCCTAACACGTCAAGGGAATTGCAATTGTTTTGCTTGTTCGACTGTATACTTGAGAACATTCCACTTAGTTGAGTGACCTTTGTATTCTGGTGAAATATCAGGCCCTGATCGGTGCAGAAGTAAAATTTCGTTGAGATGAATACACAGAGCACAGATTTATGGACCAATTTTATAAAAACAAAAGTAGAGATACGCCCAGTACGGCGCAAGCTGGTTGCCAATGAGGTAGCCAAATGTCTTTCCTTGCAGTTCAGCTTTGCACCCAAGTTTTTAACGCTTCTCTAGGTATGCAGATAGGTAGTGGATCAGTGCTCAATGCTTATATGTGCACATGTTGGGTCTAATCATTGCTACATTACCTTTTGTGCATGCCAGAGCTGGGGGTTTTAGACTGTAGAGTTGACCAGTGACACAGACCCGAAGCCTCTGGCTAACGAGGTCACGGAATACTTTGATCGCATATTCGAGATACCATCGGTGCCACGAGTGTCTAGGCCAGGCCCCTAGTCAATGGCTTAAGGCTGGCTTTGGCCACCCAAGCTCATGCTGGGGGTTTAATAGTGGCAAAGAGTCATCAATTTATTGGGTCATTAAATGAGATACCCTTAATCCATTGTCGTTCCAGGGCAAGGGGGGCCGAAAATTAAAAAAAAAGACTGGGGGTTGTTTTTTCTTGAATTGAGTTAAGTGCTCAGACTAACTAAGTATGTAAGCGGGCGCCTATCCATATATGGTAATGGCACTTCTATATATGGATGGTACATTAAGTTGATCAAGAGGAGCAGACATCACGCTTGAGAATTCACTGCTGTCCCCAAAAGAGGAGAACAAGACGGCCAAGCTTAGTGGTTCACTGGATTGTAGCTCATCCATCTGCACTTTGGTGCACGCATCTCAACACTGTTCACCCCTTCAGTGTCTCTGCTTCTGTTTGAACGCCCGCATGATTAGCATGTTCTAGAAATTGTATCCTTCCATGACTATTTATCAAAGATACTTCCGCTGTGTCTTCTTCGTTAATTTGCATGCCTCACAAGTCCAAGTCTTGGGTCTTGTGTCCTCATATCCAACACACTGAAGGTGATACTAATTGAAGTTGATTCAGCCTGGAGTTTGCAAAATCAACAAATTTGCTCACCCAACCCATCTCGCATCCCACTCTCTGGCATTTTACCGAACCTGCGTCACCTGGGGGCACACTCTTTCCGCACAGGCATTGGGACAAGCCACTCATGTCCCTGCATCGCCGTTTGCGACCCGCACGTGTTGGCTCAGAGTCAAAAAACAAAAGCTCAGAACTGGGTGATTGAGGCTCTGACCGTTCCGTGATGGGGTTGTGTTGTATCTGCGCCTGTCCCATGTTTGCTGCGACAGTCATCTCAGAGTCAGGGAAGACTTGGAGCAAATCAGAACCCAATGGTTCAGGTGCCATGATCGGAATGGAGTCTTCCCTTGCAATAGGTGCTACAAGGATTTATAGATTAGCAAGGAAGCCTATCTCAACTTCAAATCTCACTCACGACAGTATTTGAAGCCTTGTATCTCCCTGCTGTAGCGCGTGCATGCGTGCTGGGCTCGGATTGCCCCAAACTCAACCGACGCCACAGGGCAGCACGCGCGCGCTCCTGTCATTCCCCTTCCTTACCACCATCTTTTCATCGTTATGGACAAGTAGTCTAGTCTGTAAGTAGCTACGAACCGAATATAAAGACCTGCACGCAGCACCGTGAGCAGGAGGCGAGTAGTGCCTCCGCTGTGCTTTTGCGTCGCGTTTTCCCCACTTTGTCATACACACACACACACACACTCTCTCTCTCTCTTTCCTCTCTCTTCCCTCTTCTGCAGCGGTAGAGCGACTAACAATTGCGGCCCGCTTTACTTTTCGCTCCATTGCACGATCTCGGATCGATGTGCATTGGTTCTAACCGCGTTCTTGCCTTCCTATTCCCTGAACTCACGCGTGGACCATTCGTCCATCGTACAAATTGGCTGCCCCAGTGAGGCAGTGAGCCTTTTCAGGTTCGCTGTCTCCCTTTTTATTCCCTATTATTTTCAGGTTATACTCCTTTGCCTCTGGCAACTCTACACTCCTCACTCAGCATCAATATTGGGCCTCCCATCTCGCTTTATCTGGAACGCCTTTCCTCCGTCGTGCAAAGACATCCATCCAAACCACGCTACCACACTGCCATGGCCTACAGGTGCACACCTACTCGGAGCCGAATCAACAAGCAGGAGCTTTACGACCTTGTCGACGGGTCATCAACCCGGCCTATGGAAGATGAAGACGACGTCGCAGACTACTTCGACGATTTCCGGACCCTAGCTGACCCTTTGGTCTCCTCTTGCCGCATGTCCAGAAGAGAATGCAACAAGCTCTTCTGGCAAGGTTTTCATGCTGACGATCGCGCTATGCTTTATCCCCGATTGATTGGCAGGCACCCCTTCCAGAAGCCAGGAGCAGACTTTGATTACCAGGAGCTATTCAACCGAATTCACGCTATCTTTTCCCAGTGGAGACGTGAAGATGAAGCCGCCGAAGCCGAAACTGAGCGACAAAGGAAGCTAGAAGACGACCGGGAGCTCGACCGACTGATAGGAGGCATGTGGGACCGTTCCCCCTACGACCCCGCCTACGCTGCCTTGTACAGGCAATGCGCCCGCCACTTCCCAACCGCCCTCCGAGGTGTACCCAAGCCCCAGCCTTTGCCCAAACATGCGCAAGGCGCACCGCCGCAACGGACGCCCCACAACCGTCAAGCCCTGCGTGGCTCCAACGACCACATCCCTCAGCAGCACGGACTCGACTTAGGCGATGATGACCGGTCTTCCGATGAGGACGACGACGAGGAAGAGCAACCCCTGCCTCGGACTGTGCAACCCCTCCAGCCTCCACCTCGAGCACCGCCTCTGCCTGCACGACGACAGCCACCAGCTGAAAACCGACCAAACACTGTTTCGCCGCCGTCCATTCAAATCCGCCCAACTTCAGCCCTGCCGCCACCACCCATGCCTCAAGTACACAAAGTCTCGCCGCCGCCGCCGCCCGCTCCAAGACAGCCAAGTTCAGCACCACCGCTACCCCCAGTTCGCAAAGTGTCGCCGCCATCGCCAATTTGCAAAATCTCGCCGCCGCCGTCCGTTCAAAGTCGCCCCAATTCAGTCTCTTCGCCGCCGCCGTCCTCGCCCCAAGTCTATGAAGTTCTGCCGCCGCCTAGGCCACTAGTCCGTGAAGTCCCGCCGCCGTCTGCCCCCCCAAGTCGCCCAAGTTCAACTTCATCATCGACACTGCCACCGCCGCCCATGTCTCCAGCTCGCAAAGCCCCACCGCCCGCTCAAAGCTTTGCAAGACGTTCGCCCTTGTCTACACGCCTTGGGTCTTTACTCTCGTTCTCGACCTCGCTGCTGCTCTCATCGCTAACGCTGCCCTCGTCAACGCCACTCCCATCTCAGCCGCCTTCGCCAACGCTGCCTCCGCCGCTGCCGTCTCTGCCACCGCTGCCATCGCTGTCCTCGCCGCCGTTCTCGCCGCCGCTGCCCACACCTCAAATTTACGAACTTACGCCGCCTCCACCTTCGCCAATCGCCGCCACATCGCCACCACCAACTGAAATCACTGAAGCCAAACCGAATAGCCGCCAAATGCAAGAGCAAACCGACATTACAAGCACAGAAAACAGCGACGCGAGCCCGATAACGAAGCCAGAGCCAGCGCGAGTCCCCAGCAACAACAACAACCACCCTGACAACAACATCGAAGACAGGCCAGCGTGCAACGACAGCACCGGCGACACCGTCCACATTAGCAGCAACCGCAGCCGCAATACCCACCCCCTCAAGCCCAGCGACTTCGGCGCCAACAACAACGGCGAGTTCGTGTACGATCTGGGCGGACACACCCTCAATATCAAGCACGGCGCAAGGCGCGACGACGGCGACAGCACCAGCATCAGCAGCAACGAGTCCTGCACCGCCGATGCCCACCGCAGCCACGACCGCGACCGCGACAAGACCACCTTCTCATTCCCTGACATCGATGCCGCTTTCCCCATTGACTTCGCGCCAACTCACCCGGCCTTGCCCCTCAACGATGAAGATCCTACCGACGACAACAACAACAACAACAGCAACAGTAACTCTGACAAGGCCGCCAACATCGACAACATCGCCTTCGCCATCGCATTCGACGACAGCAGCAGCAACTCGGACACCGTCGCCATCGCCATCATCACTGTTGCCATCGACGCCCTCGCCCTCTCTTGTGAAGCCAGCGGCGATGACTCCTCCGCCCAGCGCACCCGACCCCGCCGCGACCGCGGCCTCCAGGCGCGATACCGCACCGACAACTTCGTCTGCACCGACCCACCTCGCATCTCCAGCCTCCTCCCGCTCGCCGCCGACACTTTCCACGTCAAATCAAAAGCCAGTTCCGACATCAAAGACACCGACACCATCGACGTCAGCAACCGCAACAAAATCAGCAACAGCAGCATCATCGACGATACCAGCTGCCACCGCAACAACAACGTCAATAACAATAATCTTGCCATCGACAACAGCACCATCATCGACAACAACAACAACAGCAACTTCAACGACAATGCCGCCAGCTTCGTCGACATCGCCCGCACCCTCAACGCTGACCGCGCCGCGCCCAGAACCGCACGCGACGACGAACCGAAGCATGACCAAGCCAGCAGAACCGCCACCAGCCCTTCCGACGAACACGGCCCCTTCGCTCCCAACTCGCAAGTCGTGCAGCCACACTTGACGCGTCGCCCCCAGTCTCAGCGCGCCCCTCTCATTTTAGCTGGCAACGCTTTCACTCATTTCAGCGGCAAAACACCACACTTCGTATCGCCAGCGGACGATTCCAGCCACAGAAAGCACCATCGACGGGTTGACCCAGGAGGGTCAATTTTCAAAGCCCCCGGGAGGTGTAGCGCGTGCATGCGTGCTGGGCTCGGATTGCCCCAAACTCGACCGACGCCACAGGGCAGCACGCGCGCGCTCCTGTCATTCCCCTTCCTTACCACCATCTTTTCATCGTTATGGACAAGTAGTCTAGTCTGTAAGTAGCTACGAACCGAATATAAAGACCTGCACGCAGCACCGTGAGCAGGAGGCGAGTAGTGCCTCCGCTGTGCTTTTGCGTCGCGTTTTCCCCACTTTGTCATACACACACACTCTCTCTCTCTCTCTCTCTCTTTCCTCTCTCTTCCCTCTTCTGCAGCGGTAGAGCGACTAACAATCGCGGCCCGCTTTACTTTTCGCTCCATTGCACGATCTCGGATCGATGTGCATTGGTTCTAACCGCGTTCTTGCCTTCCTATTCCCTGAACTCACGCGTGGACCATTCGTCCATCGTACACTGCCATTATCTGCTTCTGTCACAACCGGTGTCGGCGTTGTGTCATCTCCTTCTTCATCCAACTCCACTGCCTTTTCATCATGGTCACTGCCACAGCCACTACTAGAGCTGCTGTCATCGGATGCATGTGACTCCAGTACCGCCTCACTACTGTAGGTCATGCACATCAGTAGAATTGTTGATAAAATAAAATCGAAGCACTTACTTTAGTACAAGATGTGAGCGATGTGCTTCTGAGATTAAAAGGGGTGGACGCTGTGATTTCCAGTACACCTTCCGCTGTTTGATGCGTTGTTCCCAAGCACATCGCATTCCTTCCTTCTCAAGCTTTGTCAACACCAATATATCTCTGTGAACTTCCAAGGAGATCCTAGGGTGTTTGCGAAGAAGGTGCGACCTGTAATTGTAAGTCCAAACCGCAGCCACTGGACTCAACTTCGAGTCATCGCAATATGGGCAAATAAACGGGTGATTTGTACAGGGTGATGAACTAGAACACCCTGTTGCGACTGCGATGGAGAACCTGACAAGATTGGGGCACAAGCTTGCCTTCATGTCAATAGAGTGATTACCTGCCTGTCCTTTCACCTTCTTCAGAACGATCTTGCAAAGGGGCACAGGCCGAAGACACAGCCCATATGTGTTAAGGCTTCAACGGGCCTTGATAGTACGACTTGTACTAAGAGGTAAACTGGTGGCGAGTATCTGAAGAGGTAGAAGTCTCTAGTGTTGCTAGAGACGACTCTGAGAGGCTTATGTAAGAGATGAGGAAAGGGGAGGCACTTTGGGGAGCTTTCAAGAACGTTGATATTGAGAATCAAGTCAAGCTTAGGGCTTGACTGTCGAAATACAGGGCGCTTATATACAGGCACGACCGCGCACGGGCCATGGTCACTAAGGTAGGTACTTCTGGTCAAGAGGGGGGTGTCTGTATCGTATGGTACTCCGCGGACAAGTGCTGTGGTCTGTATGAGTCGAACAATAGAGAATGAGCGAGAGCGAATGAAGGATCAGGGAATTGCCTAATCTATCCTTAACCGGGGAACAATGACGGCGGGTCATTCCAAGAAGAGAAGCGTCGTCATGATGCGATGACGACCACGAGGTTTGAGGTTGATCCGAGGAGATCTGATCTCCGTGTGCCCATTCTGGTCTAATGGGCGTCTAGTGTAAGCAACTACCCTTTAAGGTAGTCTGTATTGATGGTGACCCAATTAAGGGCCATCTCGCTATCCGCGTCGTCTGCGGAGCTCTGCGTGGATGAGGGATTGTCTGCGGATCCTTCAGGAGAGGTTGTCTGGTAGCCCTGACTCTGGGGCAAGGTGCCAGCTATGGGCGACAAGGTAGTAGGCGTGATCGAATGGTAACTGCCTTCTCTATTAGTGCGTTGGTGTATGGGTGCTGAGGAGGGACTTGTTGGCGACACGGAGTGCTTGCGGGATACAGGGCTTTCTGGGGCAAGGTACTCTTGCCATGGTATGATGGGGGACTCTCCTGGGGACAAGGCGTGCGTGTTGCCTCCAGGAACATCAGGTTCATATGGAATGAATGGTTCTGGCTCTAAGGGCAGTGCGTCCTCCATAGGACTGTCTGGGTCTTCCAGTGGGTTCTCTACTGGGGTTGGCTCTTGGTACTCTTCCATTGAGGAGTATTCCCGACGATGGATGTTCCAGGGAATAGGGACAAGGGGCTCGACTGGGGGCTGATCAAGAGGTGACGATGGTTCACTGGGTGGCAAGGGTGGTAGGTCTGGCAGGGATGGTGGGTTCAATGGTAATGGTCGCTTAGGCATGGATAGGGTGACGAGGAGGGGGTCCGACGAGGATGAGAAAAATTGGGGTGGATCATAACAGCATGGTTCTGAGAGGCGGTCAACTGAGGGGTCATGAAGTACATGAGCACCAATGTGCTCCACAATCTGTTGTTGGAGGTCTGGGTTGAACGTCACAATGGGTCGACAATTAGGACAGGTCATGCTGATGTGATCAAGAAAGGGAGTGTCTGGACTAGCATGTTCCATCACGAAACAGGCTTTCCCTGGGAGACATCAACATCTTATCATTTCAATCCTGATAACGCGAAGACTTACCGTCCTGTTCTCGATACGGAAAATGGTCTGAGGGTGTAACTCGTGGGATGACTTTCTGGTGACTGTGGGGGATACCATCTTGCAAACTTGCCGCTAAAGCTATGAGCTCTGAGGACTGGAATAGAAAGAATGTGTCACAAGGGTTGTTGGATGCGACATCTGGGTTTATGGGCAGAATGAGAGCGCCGGGAACCTTTCCGGAAAGTAGGAACAGATCCTTTGATCTCCAATCGTGTTTCCCATCGTGGTCATCTTCGTAGCTGGCTGGTACCAAGCGCAATCCTTGGTACGACACCTTAGCAGCCTTCTCTGAGAGAATCGAGATTGGAATGACATCAACGGGCTGATGATCGAGGAAGAGGCCGGTGACCTCAGCAATACAGAGGAATAATCTTTCCTCGCAGAATACGACGGTTGTGATGGGCTGAAGGACAAAAACTGCGGGTTCGTCGATGTGTGCATATTTGGCCTGAGAGTGGGGAGCCCTGAGAGCACCAGTAGTCTTGAATCGGCTCTCCTGTGCTACACGATGAAGTCGATCAGTTGAGCTTGCAGACGTCGCATAACGGAACTGCTGGGTGATGGCACAGGACTTATTGATTGCCACACCCCCTATCTGTACTGAATGCAAGTAGGGGCCCTGCTCATAGGCTTCGCTGTTACGCCACTGGTTCTCAGCTACGGCATCCTCAAGTTCCTGCATGCCAATATTCGCATCCAGTGCCTCAGATGTACGTATGGCGCTATCCGTTTTGTGGGAGGGGGTGTCTTCTTCCATGCCAGCGTCATTTACCCCGCCCGTGAGAGAAGGAACCATGAGACATATCCCGTATGGGGCGAGAATAGACGCGTTTTTGGTGGAGGTGATTGATTGAAGGATAGGTGTGATCCACAAGTACTTTATCCTCCATGAGGTGCTGCCCATGCTTCCATGGTGTCGCCAGTGTTAAACTAGATGGATAAAGCTTTTCAGGACACAGGTATGCCCTCGGTCCTATGTGGTCAACAGAGTTTGTGAGATCATCAAAAGATCTGGAGACTGTAGGAAGGCGCAGTCGACGCAGCCCCTTGTCCCATTCCGGGTGCTTAGCTAGAATGGATGAAACCTCTGTAGTTGAAGTGACACGAAGAGAAAGCTGTAGTATATCAAGATTGGCGTCATTTCCTACCATTGTACAAAGGATCCCAAAGAGAGACTCTAGCCGATCAGTCCCTAGCAAGACCAAGAAGAATGGATCGTTTGGGTGGTCAACTTTCGCCTTCGCAATGCAGAAAAATGTGTTTTTAACCATGATAGCAATGTTGATGAAGAGGGGACTTGGAATAAACTCTGACCGTGCATCACCAAGAACATAGAGTGCTAGGATGAGATGTACTGCTGCACTGAGGTGTTCAAGCTGCTCAGAAAGCGATTGGTCGATGCATATGTACGGAAACACAAGGTGATATGACAGCTCACCATATATGCACAGAGCCTTGCGCACTTTGATGTATGTCAGAGAGCTTGAAACTGGGTCTGCCGGAGGTAGAGACCAAAGGTCTTTCAGGAGGCCATACGCAAGTACAACATCTTGCTTATCTGCAGGATCGAGAACATGGCTAATATGTGCATCAGTGAACCCACTATCCTTGAAGTGCTTGCGAATCACTGCACATGTGAGGCGGACGCTGTCAACAAGACAGCTGTTTTTGCGAAGAAGAGCATTGTGGAGTCGTTTGAATATATGTTTGTAGTCTTTGTCCGCGGTGATGTTGTCATGCCCAACAAAGTAGTCCATTAGATCAAGATGGACAAGGTGATCATAGATCGGCGAAGATGGGGCAAGGGGCGCAACATATGTTAGGTTTGTCAACGCTTTTCCATGACAAGATTCCCCATCCGATGCTAAGGAGATAACCTTAAGTCCAGTCATATCTTGCTTGTTATTTGTAGCGTCCACAACAGCCTAGAGCAATGCTGTGTGATCTTTTGCAGTCTTGCACTTACAGCTTCCGGATAGAAGGATGGGACGTGCACTGTAAAGGCGTTGCATTGGGCTTAGAATGCCTATCGCACCGACTGTTGCCTATCAAACCAGAAGCGTGACATATTAGATTGCCATCGATAAGCATCACAAACACAAACATAAACACGCACTTCATGTGCTAAGTGAATTTTCCCACATTGCAGCTCCTCCCATAACGCTCGCAAGTCCTCTTCGCTGTTAAACTCCAGGCTAGTATCACGTCCATGCTCGCGGCACACTCCAAGAAACTTATTTGTCTTGTCATCCCAACGCGGGCAGGCTTCTATCGAGATCTTGTCAAACATGATCATGGCGTGAAGCCTCTTGTGCGGAGGCTGCCCAAGGGTATTACAGATGGCCTTGAAACTTGCAGCAATGTTACGTTCGATCTCATAGGACGTAGGGAAAGAGGGCGATGCAAGAATTTGGGGTATAATGGTGCATGTCCGGGTCGTAGTAAGTCCAGGTGTCCCAAAGATACGGTGGGCGATGTCTGCTACTTGTGTGCCACCTAGATGTAAGAAGAGCAAAGCTTGTAAGTCCTCCTCTTCATCGAAACCCTTTGGGTGATATGTCCCCTCTGCAGCTTTCTTAATCAGCCCGAGTATTGTTTCGATACCAGCGCCACGACGGAATCCTACATGCAGGACATGGTCGACGCGAGGAATGCGTTGTGACGAGATCGCCAACAGCATCTGCTTGTGCATATTGATGGCTCCCTTCTTTCCCACCAGCTTTTTCATATCATTGAGACGACAAAGGCGAAGATGGTCTATTGTTTGCATCTTCTGGTGTACAATGTCGATCAAGCCACCAATGCCATGGAACACCAGTGCCGAGTTTTCATGTACGCCATTTGTAATCCTTGTGACAATCTTCTGAAGGTATCCATTATTTCCCAGGTTATCGCATTGCTTGCATTGACCATTTCCCCCAGCAACGCCGGTGCACAAGTGTGAGATGAGGAAGAAACCATCGCGACACATGCTATAGTCCCAGGTCAACGGAAGAACAGTGTGGAGGGCAAATGGATACGACGTGTGAGCCTGCTGGCCTGGAGGAAAATGAAGGTGGTATCCCAGGCATGGTTTAGCAGGTGCGTTGGAAGCATGTTGCTTGCTAACGCTAACGACTCTTTTCTGCTTCTGAGATGGCAAATCATCATCATCAGAGACAATGATAATGTCGGAGTGGTTCAGGCTTGTCCTGCACAGTCCAATTCAGTCAAAAGTGAGTATGGTTGGATCTAATCATGGCTACGCACTGTGTCTGAATGATTTTTACAAGTCTCTCAATCTTTCCCTCCAGAAGGCCACCATCTACCTCATACCGGCAAACGAAGTCTTTGAGGTATCGCATCATCGCTGACAATCCTTGCGCTCTGCCCCGTAACTCGTTTTCTATGCTCTCAGCCGTCCTGTTGAAGCCTAGGAAACGATTTAGCATGGGATCAAGATATTCCCAAGCGTCGTCTTTAGCCAAATCGGTTGGCACGTTTTCGGAAAATATGGCGATTTCGTCAGATTCACTTGCATCAGGAAGGTCTGGTAAGGGGCTCCTTGAACCGTGACCACCACCAGGCCGGTTTTTCCCATGACATCGTGGCAAGGATTCAACGAAGGGTACACCACCCCCCCCCACATCATCGTCATCAGAATAGACCACAATTTATAACAAACCCATAATGAGCACCTGTCTGTGTGACCACTCCCATAGCCATTG
>Ga0307510_10005500_pt1 | contig 15095 bp, 15 predicted proteins | sample 12_EM_MG_FD_207224 | JGI IMG/M metagenome (GOLD analysis project Ga0307510, IMG submission 207224) | Populus trichocarpa ectomycorrhiza microbial communities from riparian zone in the Pacific Northwest, United States - 12_EM | ecosystem: Host-associated > Plants > Roots > Unclassified | place...
CTGGAAGTGAGGTGATGAGGGCAAGCCTTTGTGCAGGTACACTGTTTTCTGAAGCAACAAACTTGATGACTGTGGAGGCATAGATGAAAAACCCCGCTGCCTTCTTGCACAGAATCTCGATGTCAGAAGAACTTGGCCAATCTCCTGTGATGTCACAGCCACTTCGATTTTCGATGAGGTTTGCTAACTGAGTTTGGAAGAACAGCTTGATGTCATTGTCTACTGCTTCTGCCCTGACCTCATGGAGCTTGAAGACTTCTGTGATCGGGAGGAGTGACCTCAACCAAAATCCGGTGCGAATTCGGGTCTCAGGCCGTCCGGTGATGAAGAACTTGGCAGTGGGGATTTCGTTCACATAGCGAGAGAGGACGGAGAGGATGGCAGATGCAGGTTGTTCATCCTTGCACTCGTCGAGGGCATCAATGATGATGAGGGTTGGGATACGGGTGGCTTTGAGTGGACCGACAATGAGTCTCTCCATCTGCGAACAAAGAGACCTCCGTCCGGCATCAGGGTTTGCTTTCAAGATCGGGAGTAACTCCTTTCGGAAGGATGGATACTGATAAGCGAGCTGGAAGGCAAGTGTTGGGAAGATTGCTTGAAGATTACTCCGGTCATCGAAATCTCGTGAGCAGAAGAAGCTGGCCCCGAGCCATCCGTCCGCGAAGCTTGTCTCGGCAAACGTTTGGGCAATAGTAGATTTTCCGGTCCCCGCCAGGCCATTCAGCCAGAAAACGCATTGATTCTGTTCGTCCGTCAACCATCGTTCGATCTCCCACAGGACTCCCTTCCTCGTTCCTCTCAGACACCCCTCCCTGTTCCCGCAATGGTATCCGGCGTCCGCGGTGTGGTACATCCTGTCGAGAAGGGCAAGGTCCGCTGATTCCTGTCCATCGGTCAGTTCAAAGGGTCGAGAGGCTGGGAGTGAGACTCACGATGAGCTGGCAGCTCTTGTCGTAAGTATCTTGTTGCAACGAAGTCTAGAACCGACGTCAGACGCAGTAGGAATGAGCAGTGCAACATCCAAACCTGATAGTCCATCATTGCATCACGAATGTCCTCGATCAGACCACCAAGTTTATCGGCATTCTTGATATTGTTGAAAAAGCCCTGGGCCTTCCCTTGTTCTGACAACAGAGTTAAATCTCGATGGACCTCTTTCAATTTCCTAGCGAGGTCCAAATGTCAGACTGGATTTCTGACGTTAGAAAGTATGGACATACCGCTCTAGGACTGTTCTTCTCGAGCTCTCCTTGATATCACCTTTAGAAACAGGTGCACAGAGCGATTCGGCGAGCGCTTTGACTCGGGGTGCCAGCGACTCCATTTCTTGTGTGTTTGCCTTCGTTCGCTGGGGCACCTGTAAGTATCGGACAACGCATGCAGGAGGGGACCGTACCTCGCAGTTTTCAAGAATAAAGCAGAGACCTCCAGCAACAGATTTGAGAGGACCGAAGGCATCTGCGGAGTCTCTGACCCCACGAAGGAGTAATTTTGCCGTAGAAGACGCAGTAGATTTCCAGTTCGATTTGGTCTCGACCGCGGCAGCACTTGGTCCACCGCTCTTGTCGTGGTGGAAAGTTGCTGGTACATGATCAACAACGGTAGAGATCCCCATTTTGTCTGCGGAGTGGTCAGAGAAAGTAGCTGATATAACCGTGTTCACGTACTGTCGGATTTCCCATCGTGCGGGATTGAGGTGGTAGGCGGGGAGCGATAAACTCGCTCGACCTTCTCCACATCGATGTCCTTCCCTTCAGCGAGTCCACTTCCCTCCGCAACTCCAACATCTGAGTGGGAATGCGAACGCGTCTGCTCGACCTCCTCTACATCAACATCTGTCCCCCCCCTCTCCTGGTCTGTGTTGTATTCCTTCCCTTCTTGGTCGTTACTGCCGCCCGCTATAATATGAGGTTCCGATACCGGACGCGAACCTGTCGCGTCGACTCTCTCCTCACCGACGATAGCCTCTGTCTTTTTCGGTTTGGGTTTGTTCCCTGTGAGTCGATGCTTGACTTTCTTCTTCAGCCTAGAGAGCGAATCTCGAAATTCCATGTCGATGTTGGGGCGGTGTTTGGTCGGTGCGGAGTAGTGCAGATGGTGGTGCGATAACAGATGGTTGTCCTCGTGGCTTTGATTCAATCTAGCGCTCGCCGTGGGTGCGGGGGTGTAACGTGCTTGTCCTAGTGCTTGGCGCTCAAGCTCAACGGCGGTTTCTCTCTGCCTGCTCGGGTCGCCCGTTCATCCCCTCTCTCCCTCTCGTCTTCACGCGGCTGCTGGCCGTGAGCTTTCCTGTCATGCACCATCCGTTTTTCACCGAAGTTCTCCCTGTATCAGCCAACGTGTATGCATTTCCTATGTGAGTGTGCCACGTCAATATCCTTGGCTGAGTGCCCCTGCCGAACTCTTTACAGCTTCGTCTGATGCCTCCGGCTAATTTCTCGATCTTGGACGCGCCCTCATCGCTGCCGTTACTCCCGTCTATCTCAAGTCGCTTCCCATCGGGTCAATTTCCAAAGTGATCGCACGGCTTTGGGTACCTATACTGCTGTGACCGTTTACAGATCATGCTCGAAGGCGTCGAAATCCTCCCCGGTGTGTATAGCTTTCCACGAAACCAACTGGTGATGCCGGAGCGCGCTCGGTTGCTGGAGATGTGTATTTGGGACGGAGAATCGCACGAATTCCAACTTTGTCTTGGTGGACCGAGGGGAGGAACGGAATCCGACCTTTGGACTGGCGCTTGATGCTTGGTGCGTTCGAGAAACCGATAACGAGGTTGGTGGGATGGGAGACGGGTTTCGTTTCGCAGAATTGCTCTCGCAAACTTGTTTGGAAGATTTCACAGTTTCGGTTCGTTCACTCGCCGTTTGTCTTCCTTCAGGTTACACGGTGTTGACTTGATTCATTCCCCAGATTTCAACATGACAGCGAGTTGAAGGGATGCTCGCATTCCATGAACCTCATTTCCAAGTCTTTGCCATTTTCCTGAATGACGCAATGAGCAGAGCTCCTTCACACCAACGGTCAGTGTCCTCGGCCTTGACGTTCGGACGGCTCTCGTTTTTGGATGTGGTCCCAAGACTCTCAGGCGCGCTCCGCCTGAACGAAGTAAATTCCTTTGACGTATTTACAAACGCCCAACACGCTCGCTACCTAGCAATGAAGTCTGAATGCAATCAGATTTAGCCCTAGCACGTAAAGCATAAGTAACCATATAGATGATAGAGCAGAAAGAACTTACTCCTCGGTGCGAACAGGAGACCGGCCGAGGAGCAGTATAAAGACGAAAAAAAGGTCCACGCAACCGTGAGATTTTCCATGGCCCCACTGGTCCAGCGGGGAAGTCACGCACTCCCCACACTCTCCATCCATGTCAAAGTGAAAAAGGAACGACGCTATGCTTTCCGAATCGAGGATCTCCTCGACGGCAGGGCGTCTCTCTTCCGTTTGATAATGCGCACTCGACATGCTGGGATGATGCATGGTGCGGTTGTGGCCAATACCTCCACCTCTTAATCCCCCCTCAGAGGTTGGAACGGAAGTCAGGGAAGAGAGGGTGTGGAAATAGCAAAACATACCCACCTGGTGATCAGTTTTATCCGGTGTGTTGCTTCGCACAGGTGCTAATTCCCCCGCCCTACAGAACCACCAAGAAACGATAGCTGTGGACCCGTGGGTTCCGGATCGTTTACGGCACCCTGGTTCGAGGGGCCTACCCTTTTTTCCGTGTTTTGGTTCCGCATCCTTTCAACCCGATGCTCGCAGCCCGGTCTCTCCGCGGGTTCATGATTTCTGGACGGAAATGCCTCCATTGCGCATATTCGTGTGAGTGGTCGTAGGGGTGGCCCTAGCTATGGGAGTTCCATCTATTACCGATCCATCTCATCCGTGCAACGCGCGTTTCACAGGTTTTTGTAACGATTCTCCGGCGAACAAGTACCACCCACCCCACAACACCTTTTACCTCACCTACTGGAGACCGGCGCGCGGGGTACCTATATGCAGGACGCGGAATCTCCTGCCCTACTTAAGGCCATCCACTTGGTCCGCTCCCTCTCCTGATTGCACGCCGTTTCAAATCTAGGGCGTCCTAACGCTATATCATCTGACCAGGCGGCCAAATCCCACTCGTGGATGGCTCATGCTATCTCGGATAATCCACCCCACTTATCACCAACCCCATAATTTCCACGCCCGCCGTTCACGAATCCCCCACCAGTCATCAACTCGGGCAACTACGACAGAGGCGGTCGGATGTGGCTGCCAGCAACCGCATGACTCACTCCAACGGCTCCTAGGTCTCGTTCTCAGCCCCGTCCGCTCCCCCGCGTTGCAAAACTTGGGTCACGAAGAGTAATCCGGTTTGGCCGGATCGATGTTATACTCTAGACTGGCTGCGGAGAAAGGAGGTGAAATCGACTATGTTGGTTCCTATGGAGTTATCAAAGAGATGTCCGTGAGTAAGCTGAAAAAGAGACCATCGGCACTGATCCTTCCTCAGCCCCGTTCCAAGCGGTTTTATTATTAGCCCTCATTGTCGCAACTTGGAACGCCCCTTCGCGGAACTTTTACATGCAGAACCAGCATCAACCGAACGGACTTTGCAAGTGGAGTCGCAGCTTTGCTCGATCTTCTCCCGAGTCGATTCAGGAGAGTCTATAGGCTCAAAATCCAGTGACACCGCCACCTCTGAAGGATTGGGAACGTGATAAGGCGTATCAGATTGTCGAGGAGAAGTCTAAAGGCAAAGCCGTGATGTATCTATCGTAGTTGGACCTCCTACTCCTTGGGGATCAGTCGACCCGTATTGGGCTCTCTCTTGCCTTTGCCTTTGCGCGTTTTGGTTATCGAGGCCGACAGCCGGTTCGCGATCTGATGTCGCTGGTTTCTCTCGCAGTATTTCGACGCCTCGCTTTTCCTTTGCACTCTTCCTCTGTCGTCTCGGACTCGCTTTGTCTCCCTGTACTTCTTCCCTCGCTCCCGGCGGTTCTGGTAGCTTGTGTTCGGTAATTTATTCCTCGGTGTTGGATAAAATTTACCCCAACGTTCCTTCGGGTTTACCGTCAATCTCCCGACGACCCACAACCCTGGTTTATTTTAGTTTCTCCTTCGCCTTTCAGTTTTTCGCTCGAAGTGCAAATCAGTTCGGGAAACCGGTAACATGCCACCAGGTTGGATCTTCGGGGATGATCCGAGTCGGCGCGATATGCATCCTTCAGTTGGTAGACGTATACCGTGATCCTCTCGCTGCCGCTGCTTTCTCCACGGCCAGAGTTCGACCTGTCCGTTCCAGTGGCTTTGATATCGCCCAACTTATCGGGAGGTCTGAATCTCGAAAACCGCTTCTATCTGGCTATAAAAAAGAACTCTGGCATGGGTATCTCCGCCACCTCTCTCCTTTCTCTCCCCGAAAAACTTGAATCCCGATGTCTCTCGCCTGGGTCGCAGTCGATGTCGGTCAGTTAGTTATTAATCAGCGGACAGCCATTCCTCCATACAAGGCACCCCAAGAGGGCACGTTCGAGATGGAAGGGGGAGATTGTCTTCGGTCTCGCTCCAGTCATCTTTTTTGTCAGTATCAAACGCGCGTCGTGCACAAACTTCGCACACCGTCAGATCCAGAGGCCTTTGCTTTATATCACTTGTGCCCTCCAGTTTCTGACTATCGCCCACAATCACTATCACATCCTCCGATCCCTCCACGACTCGTCTGAGCTTATTTCGTCCCTTTAGCGCACATCCTCCTCACATGCCGGCAAGTTACCCTACCTCGGGGAGGACGAGCAGATGAGGGATAAGGTTTGTGAAGAGTGGGGACGTTACGCGACCCAGGATTGGTCCGTTCCCGGTCTTGTATAGATCGACGAGAGTGTCGGGATGGGCTGTCGTTTACTTATTTTTCCCTCTCGCTGTCGTGCTTCGACTTGTGTATCTCCGATGCAGATCTTCCACTGTACGCGACGTATGATACTCCCATTTATCGTTCTATTTGTTTGTTCCCTCAGATTTATATGCGGTGGCTCAGTTCCAGAGCGAGAGGGGTGATTTGTGCTGACCGTAACGCTGTGGTGCGATCCGCACGCATATATAGGAAACGGGTTCTTTGACTGTAGACTTCGATCACTTCCGATGGTGTAATTCTACACAAAACTTGCCCCGAACGACTTTGACCAACCCTCCACTCGAACTCCGGCGCCCATGGACTTCAGACGCGTTTTTTTTCAAGTCACGAGAAAAGGCTCGTTCGCTCCAACTCCCTGATTATCGAGGGATCCATGAAACGAGGACCAACTCAAAGCCCAGTGAGTGCCAATCCTTTCACCGCTCTTTCATCTTCCGACGTCGTGAACTCCAATCCTCGTGGTTGTCGTTGCGCGTGTAGAAACATACCATGAAGATAAATTGCTACTCAGTTGTCCATTTCGATGTTGACCTGTATTTCCTTCTGAATTTTCCACCACATGCACGTCCATAACCTTGAACCAGCAAAGCGGCAAAGAAACTTACTGACGCGCCTCTTTTTATATCCTACTAGGGTACACCGCCCGTGTGACGCGCTATCCTTGCGGTTTCTCCGGAAGTCTTGGAGCGCAGATGGCGTGGGCGGTCAAACGCCTGGGGACTGAAGTCTCCGGGCCACTACGCGACTTGGACAAATTTCCCTAAATTTCCCCGCGTTTTTTGTTAGCATACCCCTACCACGTGACACTCCTTAGCCAACCGGACGCCATCATTCATAGGCGATCTCTGCTGTCAGCCGTTTGGACACCATACCTATGGCCTAACTGGACGCGATTGTTCGGCTCGCCCTTTCCGATCACCGCGCATACACACCACGACACCACGTCCAGTAATTCATCCCACGAATACCTTGTTCTCTCTCAATTCCCCGCGACTTGCCGCGGAGGTCGATGTTACAAGGCGTCATCAGGTTTGCACCCCGCGGGACGTGGTTCACATTAGCGCTGATCGGGTGATCAGGAACTCATGACAACGGGGCTATTCAAAGCGCATTCGCTCACCCGAATACGCAGACAATGTGCCCTCAGCGCCTTGGCAAAGGTTCTCGCTCTCACTGTCAAAGGGTTCTGATGAACGAGCAGTCATAGTGCCATTGGTTGGACGGCAGGCGGCGATCACGGGATTGTAGGCCCGCCACCAAGCGAGAGTTAATCGGCTCCCCCCAAACAACAAGAGTTACAGTAGATCGTTCAGGTCCCCTTCAAGCCATTCAGGCATTCTACAAGGGTATGGTTCTTCACCGCTGATCCCATTTGGGGTGATACCCGACTCTTCGCACATCGTTTCCGTCGTTCGCTTTTGTTCGGCCCCACCCCTCAGCTCGTCGCCCGCTGGACGTTGATCTTGCCCTTTTCGAGCTTCGCAACCAGGATTTAAGCACGAGAGAGATATTGGGACGGTCTCCCTCTGTTACCTATCATCACGTTCATTCGTTCACCTCGTCGTTCGACCCTTTCGCCCACCCTTCGTTATTTCGTTCCTCCCCTCGCTCCAAGTATCCATCAAGGATGCTGTCAACTTTCTTTTCATCCGCCTCTAACCTTTTCCTTGCAGCCACAATCATTTTTACCCCCGTTGGAGCGATTCCGCTCCCAGGTGCCTCAGAGGTTGCAGAAAGAGATCTCGAGGCCAGAGCCGTTAGCCTATTGTCAGCGGCAGATATATCCAGCTTCTCTTCTTTCACCCAGTTCGCGAGAGCCGCGTATTGCCAACAATCCAAGGTCAAGAGTTGGAGTTGCGGACGTAAGTTTAGCTTATTTCCGTTCTTGATCGTGATCAACGTCTTGGAGGTCGGGGGTATCTGATCATTTACCTCATTGCAGAAGCCTGCAATGCTCTTCCTGGATTCCAGCCGACTTTGACTGGTGGGGACGGCGCCAGTGTACCATTATGTGAGTATCTGAAGTATTTACACGTTGTCCAAGAATCGGCTTGCGTTTACTCCCGACTTTCTAGTTTTTGTTGGGTACTGGCCACAACAAAACTCCGTGATCGTTTCTCACCAAGGGACAGATCCAACTCAATTGTGAGTCTGACTGTGATCCGGGGAACCGAGGGGTTGATCATGAACCGGCTCTGAGCTTTGATTACACAGTTTATCGGTCCTCAATGACTTGAGGATCAACCAAGTGAAGCTCAATTCCACCCTGTTTTCCGGGGTACCGGGTGATGTTATGGTCCATAATGGATTCAGAGATGCGCACAGCGCTACCGCCTCTAGCATCCTAGCCGAAGTCAAGAATTTGATTAGCCAAAAGGGTGCTACGTCTGTGGTTGCTGTAAGTCCGAACAATTGTTGCGGTTCGGTCAAGTTGTGGGGTGTGCTAACCGATTGTAATCCTTCGTAGGTCGGACATTCACTCGGAGGTGCCATCGCAGAGCTTGATACGGTCTACCTTCGGTTGAATCTCCCAAGTTCGGTTTCCGTCAAAGGTGTTACTTATGGAACGCCGAGGGTCGGGAACCCTGCATGGGCGAATTGGTTCAACTCCAAGGTGAGTATAGGTTTCAATGCTTCCAGTTGGGATGATCGTTCATTCTGATATTATCAATATAGGTGAACGGAAACTTCAAGCGCATAAACCACAATTCGGATCCGATCCCTATCGTGCCCGGGCGCGGGTTGGGTTATAGCCACGTCGACGGAGAGGTTCACATTGAAGGGTCTGACCGTTGGAATTCGTGCACCGGGAACGATAGTACTGAGAGAGGGTGCACGATTGCCGATGTGCCCAATGTCATTCTGAGCAATTTGCTCGACCATTTGGGTCCGTACCAGGGTGTCTTCGTCGGTACTCCTTTCTGTAATTGAGCTGGTTTTGTAATACTTAGTCGTTGTATTACCGTGTGCGGTGTAAAATCGCCCTCTACTAAATTTTCGTTTTTAGTCAGGTAAAGTTACAGCTCTCTTGCCCGGCTTGCGTAGCGAATATGAAACTTAAGCTGTTGGCAACAGGATTTTGTCCTCGATTTCGTCAGCCGACAACTTGGCCCATTTCTATGTAGCTCGAGACAATCGATGGTCGGAACGGTATTTCGATCGCGTCGCGAATTTGACGCTGAAAATTCGCACACTTCAATTGCTGAGTCCTTCCGGCCTTTCTACCCCATCGCGCTTCTTCGGAATTCAACGCTTGACTTATATCCGCTCTTTGCTTTTCTTGGTGCGATGGCGTGCGTCTAGCAGGTGCTGTGGCTAGAAAAGCTGTAAGAGGGGAGCCCACTTCACACCCTCGACCTCTGCCACAGTGGCAACCCAACTTCCGGGAACAAGCGAGACTTTTCTTCCTCGACAGGGACATTCCCGAATCCGGACAAGCTACACTCTGTATGCACACACACCCGTCGAACTCATTCGGCTTCCCTCCACAATCTCTGCTCCAACCACGAGTTTGAAGGAAAGCAGTCAAGAGAGCCGGTCGGAGACCTCTGTGTTTGCGAATGGACCTTCGGAGAGGTTGGGCGTTATTTGAATGAGACTTCTGCGAGAACGTTGGTGTTTCCACTGGAGCCAGCGGCAAGGTTATTGGGCATAATGCGAGGTTTGCATTCATCGGTGAGTGTTCTCGACCGCCTCATTAGCTCCCGACATTTCCTATCATCAACCGTCTAGCTGTGTGTTTTGGTCTGGGGTGTGGATGAACGAATCTCTAACCCATTGAACCTACGCTCGAACCTAGGTCGGCTAGTCCTTGGAGTCTACGTCCTGGTGTTCCTCTACTCGTGTCCAGCCGTCAACTCCGGTGCCGACTGGGCGAATATAACCTCAACACCTGCGCTTTGGGAAAACACGTTGGTCGAGAATTGGGGATTAGAAGGGTGTCGGATTGGGGGCGTATAGTGGATCCACAGACGACCGCGAAAGTGGATAATAGGCACGTTGGGTTGTATAAGGTGTCGGGTACGACGGTTGAGGCTACTGCTAGCGGGGTTCATCACCAATTCGTACGTTATCCCTTTTCCTCTCCGCTTTACCGCTGTGCCGAACTGATCCTTTCCGTGTTTCTAGGGAGCCACGGAAGCGCAAAAGTCCTTACACATCCATCTCCTTCATCTTCTAAAAGGCGTTCCCCGAGGTGTTTCGGTCGCATACCAGTCACGAGCTATGCAACCGTGTAGAAGCGTGAACGGAGGCATAAATCCTTCATCGCCATCCCCGCTCAAGTCATAAAGGAATTGTGTATGTCCTCTCCCCCTCCCTCGTTCTCTATCCGCCCTTCTGGATTTTTATGCGGCACTGTCTTTTGAACATCCACCTCCAGACTCAACATAGGTACTGACTCGGCAGAAGAGTTCACTTACCGGGTGTGCGCGTGAACGGCAGCGTGACCAAACATCTCAATCTAAACCTCGCCGAGGAGATAGTCACCACCTACGAAAAAGCAAACGATTCACATAACCCTCTCATCAAAGCCGAAGAGATCTTGTCCGACCCTGACCGTGAGTTTCTTGGGTGACCCTGCCGTACCCTTTACACACCACTCCCCCTTTCCCCCGTCCACCAGACGAAAGTTTACCCGCTGGATGCATCAACGCTTCCAACGACCCGAGATCTTCGACGACCGGCTTCGACACTGGGTAGAGATATTGGAGGAACACATCGAGCACGTCCCGACTTGTACATGTTGACTACGGTAACCGATGGAGGTTCGGGGGAAGGGTATTGTAGAAACATGAACATGTCCCGGAACACAGGTGAGGTGATGGAGAGCATGCTTTTGTGAACACGGGGTTCTTGTCCATCGGCCGAACGGAGGATGATATCCGCGTCGATCATACCAAAACATTTCCCAGAAATTGTCGTCGAATAGGTAGAGGCGAGAGTTTAAATGATAGTTTCGAGTCACCCCTAGAGTAAGTACAGTGGAGAAAAATAGGCTTGTCGTAGCCATCGTTCCGAGGATCCAAGCCTAGAACTGAGCGGTTATGAGAGCGGATCATCGGAACTCTCTATTATGGCCGGTGGCACTGGCGTTGTATGATACTGGGGCGAGTAAATATTAGACAACATCTTATACGCTACGAAAACAAAGGGTGGGTTACTCGGGCAGGGAACCGGGCGTAAAGGCTTTGCCGGTGATTAGCACGTGTGAACGTGCATAACTACTATTTTCAAAAACAATAAATTATGTGGCGGATGACTCTGTGATGACGTGTGGCCGTTTGGGGATGAAATATGGGAAATGCGGCCTTCCTTATAGTACCAGCCTGTGCGGAGGATGGATTGAAACCACTCAAACTGTGGCGCACGTTCCAAAGAACATCGATCTCGCCACGAGCTGAAGACTCGAGGGAAATCTGTCGTCCTTCCGATCCTAGCATTAGAATTTTCTGCGCAAGCTACCAATCATCAGGTATTTAGTGAGGTGCAGGAGTACGACACCCCCAACGATGCACGATCCTGAAAAAGAGGGAGAGCAGGGGAAGGCATTTTAGTGGGGTCAACGGTGAGGGGGTGATTGCTGGACGATACCTGCGTAAGAACCGACAGCCTTGAATCCACCTGTGGCCTGGGCGATGGCACCGGAAATCGGGGGTCCAGCGATAGCTCCGAGCGCAACGATCGTCAAAAAGGTTCCTGTCCTTCTCCCGACATCGTGCATGTCACCCATCATCACGACGGGTAATGAAAGCATGGAACCATATGCTCCGGAACAGAACCCGTATATGACCGCGATGGCAACGAGCGGTCCTTTTTTCGTGGCAAATGGCCAAACGTACGTCACGATTGCACATAGCAGGGTCAGTGGGGCGATTACGGTTAGCGGTCCAAGTTTGTCGGCGGAGATTCCAGCTGATATCCGTCCCAAACCTGACCCAGCGTTCGCGAAGGAGACGAGGTAGAAGGAAAATTCTGGAGAAATCCCGACCGCTGTCGCGCTCAAATCGATGTAATTGAGGACTTTTGGAAAATTCACGTTAGCCGCGAAATAATGACGGGGAGAGGGTCGTACAACTTACGTGTAAAGAAACCCAGGAAGATAAGGATACAGCCAAGGATGTACACGTTGAACGCGGGTTTTTTGAAATTGTGCCAAGAGAAGAAGGGTCCGGTCTTCTTAGGAGGATTGAGCCTTCGTCTGAGAGTCTAGAGGTAACGCTGCTAAGCCAATGTTTGCTGAGTTTGACATAAAAATCTTTACCAAGTTGGCAATCGCAAGCATGAAAAGTTCGATCAGGGCAATACTAACTCGCATCGTCCATTTGAAGCTGAACAAACTCGTTAGCCGCGTTCACAGTACGAACGACGCACTCGCGTACCCGATGAGGTCAACCAGGTTTCTTGCGACAATCGGAATGATCGTTCCGCCCAGTGATGCTCCAGCGGAGACAACGCCGGACGCCAATGATCTCCGCCTCTTGAACCACTGTGCGACGATGGCAGAGAGCGGACAAAAGATCATTCCACAGGCGAACCGGTCAAGAGACCCTGACAAAGGAGCAATTGCCAGTACTCCTTGCATTCAGCCGCGAGCACGGTCGCCAGGACTAAGATCACACTGGTTTCGGGTTTGTGATCAAATGATACTCGTGGGGAACAAAAGCCCATGTTACTAACCTTGAAACGAACATGGTGTGCTTGAAATAGCCAAGATCACAAAGCCGTCCTGTGATGAGCCCTGGAAGGAGAATCAGGGCGTACTGTGTGCACGTCAATTAAGTACCGCGAGAACGCGTAGTCGTCATACCTGGATGAACCCTATCCATGCGCTGGCACTCGGATATTAGATCAACTGAACACTCGATATGAAGAATCGTGGACCTACATTGTTGAGGTCGGGGTCTCTGGTATGAGAGTTCGTTCGTAGTAAAATTGGAATATCTGTTTCGAGGGTGAGCTGCAACGTCGGCGAGGAGAAAGATCTGAGATGCACGCACTCCCCAGGAATTGGCGAGACCGAACCTAAGAGAATCCTCTGAGGTAAGCCAGTTGTTCGACACTAGGGGTATAGAATGTAACATACGTCGAGAAATTGGCACACATAGCCTACACGACCGGACACGCATCAGAAAATTTGAAAAGACCAGGGAATGGTTCAATCTACTCACTCCCAACACAACACACCATGCGGTAACCCCCCCGTCGGGGTAATCATCTACGCCCGGTGTGAGAGCGACTTTGCTGGCCGCGGTCTCCTCGTACTCCTTCTTTTCCGACGGCTGAACTTCTGGAGTGTTCAGCGTCATAGAATCGTCGGAGGCCAGACTGGTCAGTGCCCGGTCGCTCAACTCGGAGCCCATTTCGATGGTGCTTGAGCCCAACGTCGGTGTCGGCTGAAAGGCCATCTTTTTACCGCGTTATGCTGGGCTTGACCGACGTGAAATGGAAGACAGGGAAGGACCGAGTGTGCTTATATAGACGTCCTGGTGGTGACTCCATGACCTTCAGAAATACCACAGTCACCAGCATTCGGCATCATCGGAAAGTCAGACAACCAATTATAACTCCACAATTCCTCGGCTGGGGGTTACAACCCATTGTGCTGGTGGAATATACTGGAATATGCTGATCTACCATTGAGTGACCAGTGGGTGACAATGCCGTTGGGATTATGTTGATAAGTTTCTAGGAAATCAGGTGTACGGTTCTGCGACAAGCCCCTCTCCTCGCGGGCAGATGATCAGTGTGACGACTTTGTGTGCGCTTGGTTCACGGTGGTGGTGGTCTGATCACGACGCGACACACGCCAGGAACTGTGAGATGAGAAATCGAAACCGTGTCATCGTGCCACGCCTGGAAACTATGTCGACGGTGCCGGTGAGGGCTGGGACCCCAATCCCCCAAAGAGTATACTTAAACCTGGCGCCCGCCGGCTGAACTGCGGTCTCTGAGAAGTCGGATCACCCACCGAGGAATTTCCGGACTTGTTACAGCGGAAGCTGCGGGGGGGGGGGGGGGGAGGTGGACCAAAAATAGAACATAGGACAAACACCACCGGTTGCCGGTCACGGTGAGACCCCCGTCTCCTGTCGAAACAGAAAAATCAGACCACGCCAACCAGCAGTGTTGGGATCAGGGTTTGGATGGGGGTCGCACTCTGGCGGATCTTGACCCGTGAATTGCATGCGTTGCCCGAGCTCGGAAGGACGATCGGCCGACCGTAAGTAACGTAGATGGCTACTGCAAGCGGCAGTAGCACCCCCCCAGTAGGCCTTCCAGCATGGGCGAACCACTTAGGGACAATGACCCCTCTTACCGCTACTCGTGATGCTAGACGCAATCTCAAATTTCGTGAGCCTAGTTTCCAGAGCCACTTTTTGTCGCCTCAGACATTCGGTTTTAGCGAAATAAACGTTCATTTTTTATCAACCACTGTGGCTGTGAAGTAGCAAACTTGGGAATCGTCGTGCACTGGTCCGGGCGACAGGCGTGGGTTGTTGATGGGTGTGATCAGCATTTTGCGTGCGGGTTCGACATGATGGATCTGTAGATACGAGGCGGGTGATGCAAGAATTTTAGTACAAGGCAAAATTTTCTTGAGTCTACCCTCCGGGTAAGCTGTCTGAGAAACCGTTAGTGTTGGGATGACGGTGACTTCCCTTTTCCCTGGAACAATGGGAACGGAGCAAATTGTCAGAGGTGCCGGTGAAGACTGGCGTGGTTGCAAAAACTTCTCTTCTGCCAGGCCCCGGCGACTTCGCTGCTCAACACTGCAGCAGATTTTCTTTCAGGCCTGCGGTTCTGCACCCCAAATTGAAACCACATTGCGATACCGGGGAAAGGTGAGGAAGAGCATCCATTGAAGAGCGTTCCTCGTTCGTCGCAAGAAGCGTAGCATTCCGGCTTAGTGAGATAGTAGACGCCCTAGGGTCCCATTCGCGTCTCGGAGCCACACACTGCAGCCGCGGTGATCTTGGCCATAGGCCCACAACCATGCATGCATGAGCTCCGACTTGAGTCCGAACGAGTCGGATCCAACCCCTCAAGACTGCGTTGACAAGGTAAGCAGATCCGTAACGGATATCACGGAAAATGTTCAGTAGGTTCGGGTAGATTCGGCCGAAGCGGTTGACAAAACTCCGAAACACCACCAGCACCGAGTCCTCTTCCTCCAACCACCTCGATGGAC
>Ga0307510_10005501_pt1 | contig 15095 bp, 6 predicted proteins | sample 12_EM_MG_FD_207224 | JGI IMG/M metagenome (GOLD analysis project Ga0307510, IMG submission 207224) | Populus trichocarpa ectomycorrhiza microbial communities from riparian zone in the Pacific Northwest, United States - 12_EM | ecosystem: Host-associated > Plants > Roots > Unclassified | place...
TTTTGTCTACTTGTAACTTTTTCATATGGGCCAGTAAATTAAAGTTAGCCATCTCTATCCCATTTCTTAATATCCGTGTTCGGTTCACAATCAATTTCATAAAAACATTTAAATACTTATAAATTATTAATCAGTTTCGAGAGTATTTATTATCTATTAATAAATAAAAAATAAAATTGATAATATATATTTGAAGTATAAATATGTATATTAAATAATAAAATATTAAATATTATACATATGTGTATGTATGTATCTTATGCTAATATTAAGATATAAATATATCATAAATATATATTTTGAGTTAGGTTTGATAATATTCATACCTTATCTATTATTCATTAGATTTAAAAAATACTTATATATAAATTTGATCGGTATCCATTAAGTTCGGATAAAATCATCCTACTCTCTTCTCTTTTTATGTAGACAAATGTTAGTGTATTACTGTTTTTTTCCCATCTCACTAATTGAAGTGGAAAACTTCTCAATTCTTTTTCTTTTTTAATTCAAGATTTTTTCCTCTTGTTCCGTCTTATAAGAGAAATTGTGTGGACTAGGTGAGTGGTTGAATTTTGCTACGTTTCAGTGAGGATAGAATCTGATGGAATTAAGCAACAAAAACTAGGCTACATGTACATGCCCTTCGCTTTCCTATTAAGTAATATTAAGTAATTAACTAGTTTAAATATGAATAATTAATTACCATATTAATCTTCCCTTCATATTCAAACATAAGAACAGCAGCATCTCCAAACATTTTGCACCACATATATATATATATACAAACATCATTTATTGATATATTCCCCTGCTTAATTAAGACAACATCGATCGATCAGATCTCTTGCTTAATTAAGAGCATGACGACGTTAAATACGCAACTTGTTACATGTCGCCCCTCTCGACTTTCATTAAATTCTAAATCACAAGCTCCACTTTGTACCATGTGGTTCTTTTTTTTTTTTGTTTTTTTTTCCTAACAATTACAAGATGCGGTAGCCTGCTACGGTACCTTTTATATATATATATATATATATAAAGAGTGGATTTTAGGCTGTAAATAATAGCCGAGGGGGGGCAAATTAACATAGTGGCAGGCATCTATCCAGCTAGGGAAGTTCTACAAGGCATCTAAATCTTATTATCTATCTATCAATCTATACCATCCGAGCTAGAGAAGTTCTTGCCAGCGAAGCAATTGCAAGAAAACAAAACCAGCAAGTATAAAGTCTATCTTGTGAGATAAGCGAAAAAACTCATAAAACAATACGCACCCACCATGAAAAAAAATACAAATATACTATAATTACTTTGTACAAATTCAGCTACCGCTAATTATTAATTCGAGAGGCCATTTCTATAATCTATCTTATAATTGTAAACTTAGTGTTAGTTGTCGTTGCGGTACCTGAAACCGTATTTAAACACGTTTTAAAAGTATATTTAACTGAAAAATTATCGAGTTGATATTTTTTTAATATAAAATTATCTTGAAAGACTTTATTTTCTTGAGTTTGCAGGAAAAGAATATAATATATAATTACAATTCTCACTTTTTGGAACACCATTTGATGAAAGAATAGAATTCCTGCTTTTGGGAGAGCCAAGTATACGAAGAATATTAATAATATAGTGTTATATATAATTAATTAGTTGAAGGCGAAAAGGCAGATGTGAAAAGCAAAAACAAATTTTAAAGGATTGTGTAGTACTCCTCTCATTGTCATTTATCATGAAGATCTCTAGAATATAAATTATCAAATAAAACGGTGCCATTTTTTCTTTTCGATGCATGCCTTACCTACCTATCATATTCACCCCGTTTTCCCCTACTTCTTTTCTTATTAACTCATAGCCCCCTGTGTTTCCTTTACTATTACAACTACCGTTTATCGATTACTACATCCCTATCACTTGATTTGTGCACACGTAATGATATTGGAGTACTTTCTTTGTAAGAGATTATTATCTCAGATTTTTTATTTTTTTTTGCATTTAATGACCAATTGATTAATTGGACCCACCTCTTGCATTATGTCTTGGGCATCGCTTGTTTCTTTTGACTCAATAATTGAGTTGCTGAGTTAGATATGTAGAAGAAGAAGAAGAAGAAATCTCTCTTGTGTCTCCCCCAATTTTCTTGGTGATTAATCCTACCCTGTTTACTAGCTTTAATTATATAACACACAGAAGTTCTCCTGGGTTTGACTCTGAAGAACTTCTTCCCTCGAAATCACTAATACTGACAAGAAAAAAGCCCATGAGAGTCTGAGACCAAGGCTCTGAAGATCATTTGTGGCTGCTAATTCAATAATAAACAATCCCTCTTCCATTCGTTTTGATTCGAATACATGTTAGATAGAGATCCTAGGGATTTAATCTAAAATGCGGTTTTAAAACGAGAAAAAATAAGCACAGAGTGTGATCTTACTGCAGATTCATAACAGCAACATGGCTGCAAGATACCATGCTGAGACCAGAATTAGGCAATTAAACCACAGATCACCAGAGAGGCTAAAGGTCCCAAAATTAACCAAGCCAGTTGTTTTCCGAATCATGGGTGATTTTGTATGATCACAGTCATTAAAATCCTTGCCTCCCAATTAATACGGTTGGTTGCAAACCTAACTGAAGTGTCCACCATTTACTTCCATTCATAAATGGCCTGGCCTCATAATATGACCTCCATCGACTAGTTTAATTCAACAGTGGATCCCACTTCATAACGTCCCTTTTTCTTAAGATAAGTTTAGGGGCAACATTTTCTTTTAACAATTATGAAAACTAAAATTTGTCAAACTACACTCGTCATTATCACAATTAACAGTAGGTCCCTTGCACCACAGGCAGTGCACTGTATCACGCACAGTCTCGGCCAACAAAAGTTGAACATGAATTTTTAAACCCAGGGCGTTTCTGGCATAACAGCAAAAATCCCACCATCCGGTATAGAAAATCCTGAATTACAGAGACAAACTCAGATCACAAATCAGGTGATCGAATTAAAAATTTGAAAAATTAACTAGCCCTTCAATGATTAAAGGTCAATGGGATCCATTTTGAGGCCAATCCTAGCAATTTCACGTCAAATCTTTGCCACCAGGCACGGATCACCGAAACACCCTCCAAAAAGCAAAGCTGATATTTTTCTCAGTACACCCATAAAACAACAACAAAGGTATAATAGAGAAATAAATAATAAATACCCACGTAGCTGTGATTCACTAATTACAGAAAGAATGAGGGATAAAAAGGAAAAAAAAGCTGACCTACATGTGCCGGCTTTTAACTAAATTTAGCTCGACAGAGAAGAACCCGCTAATCATCACCGCCGTTCGTCTCCATGGGCAGCTGTTGATGAATTCCAGTAATAATATTTATTATCTCTTCCTGTAGCACTATAATGTATATCTTTCTGTGCCATCTTCGTTATTGCTGCTAGAGAACCAAGTTACACCTTCTAGCCAACTAACCCTACCACCCCACAATGGCTTAAAAAACAAAAAAAAAAAAGAAAAAAGAAAAAAAGAAAACCTCAAAGATTCCAGTCCATAGCTAAAAAGCAAGAAAATAAAATTAATTACTAGTATTAAAAATAAAAAAAAAAGAAACAACTTCTTGACATTGACAAGCAGATCCCACAGAAATAATTAATAAATTCACCATACCATACAAACCATCTACCATAAAACCCTTAAGAGAATTCACCTTCTCTTTTGCCTTGATGATATTTTTTTTTCTTCTATTTTTTTAGCCCGTATATTTTTTCAAGGAGCTGTAATATTGAGAGTTAGAAAGGAAAGAAAGCGAGTCCTATGCTAGGGGACTCAAGTAGTGTGCTAGCAACCACAACAACAACCCTTGCTGCTAGTGGTGGTGGAGGAGTAGGTAACAGGGAAGCTCCTCCGTTAACCGGTGGCCATCATGAAGGCAGAAACATTGATGTTGGAGGTGAAGATGATAAAGGAGTTATTGAAGGTCACCGGGGTATCGGAGGTAACCGGTGGCCAAGACAAGAGACTATGGCACTCTTAAAAATACGGTCCGATATGGATGTTGCGTTTCGTGATGCTAGTGTTAAAGGCCCTTTATGGGAGGATGTTTCCAGGTGATCATTAGAATAATTACAATTTTATTTTTTTATTTTTAATTTTTTGTGATGAGGGGAACTATACACGGTGGCTCTTTTTTTTTTTTTTGCCTTTGGAGTTCATTGATAGAGGTCTGTGCGAGTTCAATTTTCTTTTTTTGTGTTCTTTTTTCCTTTTTTGGTTAGTTTTCTTTTAGTAGTTCTTTGCAGTTTAAATCTTGAAGACTGTATTTGTGATTTTTTTTTTGCTTCGTTTTAGTGCACACTGCAATAACAATTAAGTGTTTCAGAATTTAAATTTCTGACACTTGTAAATTCGATCGATTTATGCTGTTGTTTTGCTGTTTTAATTTTCATGTTTATTTTATGTGTGAATATTCTTCAAGATCTTTTGTTTTTAATTACTGAATTCAAGATGGGATAAAACAAGAATTGGAGTTATATATGCCTTTGTTTCAACTGTTGTTATATATCAGGAAGCTAGCAGAGCTTGGTTATAATCGAAGTGCCAAGAAGTGCAAAGAGAAATTCGAGAACGTGTACAAGTACCACAAGAGAACCAAAGATGGCCGAAGTGGTAAACAAGAAGGCAAGACTTACAGGTTTTTTGATCAATTAGAAGCTTTCCAAAGTCACCCCCCTTCACTATCATCGCCGCTGCCGCCACAACCAACCAAGCCTCATATTCCACCAGCCAACACAATAGCAATGCCTGTGGTTAATCCCTCTCCTAATGTTGTTGGGACTTCTCGCAATACTGTTCCATCAACAGCAGCTGCCACCCTTGCTACAAACACGTCTCAAGGCATTGTCACTTCAGCTATAAATCTTGCAGTTCCTCCATTTCCTTCAACAGACCCTACAATCTGCCCCCCGTCACAAGCAACAAACCCTACAAATCATCCTCGAACTAATATTCCATCTTCTTTTCCAAACTTTTCCTCAGATCTCAACTCCAATTCCACTTCTTCATCAACATCCTCGGACGTGGAACTGCAAGGGCGTCGTAAGAGGAAAAGGAAATGGAAGGACTTTTTTGAAAGGCTAATGACGGAAGTGATCCAGAAGCAAGAGGAGACGCAGAATAAGTTCTTGGAAGCAATTGCGAAACGCGAAAATGAAAGAATGGTCAGAGAAGAATCCTGGAGAATGCAAGAAATGGCCAGAATCAATAGAGAGCGCGAGATCTCAGCCCAGGAAAGATCCATAGCTGCAACTAAAGATGCTGCAGTAATGGCATTTTTGCAAAAATTATCTGAACAACAAAATCCGGGTCAAGTACAAAATAATCCGCCCCCAACACAGCCGCCGCCACCAGCGCTCCCTCCGATATCACAGCAAACACCAACACCTACGCCACCGCCGCCACTGCCAGTGGCACAAGTGCCACCACCACAACCGGTGGCTAATCTGGACATAATGAAATCAGATAATGGGGATCAGAATTTTATGTCAGCAAGCTCTTCAAGATGGCCTAAAGTAGAAGTTGAAGCTTTAATCGGGCTAAGGACTAATCTTGATTGCAAGTACCAAGAAAATGGACCCAAAGGGCCACTATGGGAGGAGATCTCAGCTGGGATGAGAAAGCTTGGTTACAATCGCAATGCAAAACGATGCAAAGAGAAGTGGGAGAATATCAATAAGTACTTCAAGAAAGTGAAAGAGAGTAGCAAGAAAAGGCCTGAGGACTCGAAAACATGTCCGTACTTTCACCAACTTGATGCTTTATACAAGGAGAAAAACAAGATTGATGGTCCGTCCAATAGTACTAATCATATGAAACCTCAAAATTCAGTGCCTTTGATGGTACTCCCTGAGCAACAATGGCCTCCCGCTCAACAAGAACATAGACCTGATTCAATGATGGGGGATTTAGAAAGTGATGATAATCAAAATCAGGAGGACGGAGATGACAAGTTTATGGATGATGAAGATGAAGATGAAGCTAGTGGCTATGAAATTGTAGCAAACAAACAAACATCAATGAACACAGCCGGGTGAGAGTTTTAAGTCCACAGAAGCAAATTAACTCTTTGAGTATTCAGAGGAATACTGGCAAGAGCGTCGGATTCTGGCGTCCTTGAATCGGAATGGCGGGCTCTGAAGTCTGAATTAATTTGTAACCAAGGACACATGGTGAGTTGAGGGGCGGGGAGGGTTGTAGAATATAGTCGTGGGATCATATGTTTAATTATTTTTATAATTTATTAATTTTTTTGAAAAATTAATAAGGCTAGGGAGTGGGAAAGAAGAAGAGAGATAGGTTCAGCTTCCAAAGAATAAATAAAAGAGACCAGTACTGTTGTAGCTTTGTTCATGTTCATGGTAGTGTAAATGTCAGAAATGGTAACAGGAGTTTGCTTTATTTTCAGGTTTTTCACCAAGATATGTGTGCTATTTGATCATCGAGAAGGGCAAAAAAAAAAACTTCATAAAAAGATATATAGGACTTTTTATTGATAGAAATATTTGGATATGAAGAAATCATTACACCTTCGTGCGTGTAAATTAATTGATATTGTAATATATAATCCTCCAAAACCAATGAAGGGAAATAAATTCCCTATTTAATCACGTCTGTTAAATAAAAAAAACATCCTCTACTGCTCAGCAAATGCTTATCGGCAGATTGAAGTAAGGGGAAAGGGCATGGACAAAAGAACAGTCGACTGTTATTTCTATCTGAGCTATGATGTATGGATAAGCAGCAACCTAAAAATGGAGGAGAAGAAAACTAAGCCCCTGGCTCCGACTGGGGACCCTTCCCACAACATGCCAACATCACCCGCTGTCATGCTGCTCGTGGACCTTCGACAGGGTCCACTGAGAGGAATCTTCTAAGTTGTTAATCTAAGGAACTAACGTAATGCACAGTTCTTAATTTCTCTGAACTTGTTCGGTTCCCGTTATATCATTGAAGTCAGTGCCGATAAAACGATCAGGAATGATTGTTTATTGTTCACTTTGTAGCTGCAAAATGAAAAAAAATAAAAAATTCTAGCTGTTCAAATATAGAGAGAAGCCATGTATAAACCTTGAATGGTGTTTAATTTACCGAATACCTAGGTTTGAAAAGTATGAACATTAATTATTATGATAACAAGCTTGCAATACATATATCCCTCCTCAATCCGGTAAAATCTGAACCCTACATGTCCCCGACTTTGGATTAACTACAAATATAATCACCCAATATTAATAAATTAAAACAAAATATAAAATAGAGAAAATATGTCAAATACGACATAATGATTTAGTACTAAAAACGCCGTCCATTGCTAAAATTAATCGATATTAGGCAATTACCAATCATATGTCGATCACATTTTTTTCTTAAATAAAAAATATTAGCATATTATAACATCTGTAAATAAAATGATTAATATATTTTACTTGAAACAAGCATCCCCAACCTTTTATTTTTACTATATAATTAACCATTCTCTAATTTCAGAATCCATTATATATATATATATATATGTGTGTGTGTGTGTGTGTGTGTGTGTGTGTGTGTGTGTGTGTGTGTGTGTGTGATTTTTTTTAATGTTATCGAAAACTCAAATGTTTCAATCCTTCTTTTCCTCTTTTATTTTGTTCTACACAATCATTTTCCTTCAAATTACCGTCAACGGATTAGCCCATTGTAAATTTGTAGCAGCTTTTAATTCGCCATGCTTTTTTCTTCTTTATCCAAGGAAATAAGTTATGACAATTTTATTTTTTTGAGAAGCGGAATAAGCCTGTAAAAGGCAAACAAGAAACCACAAGGGTCTGTAAGCCAAAAAGAGCAAGAAACTACAAGAACCATGCACACAAGGCCCTGGATAGACAAGAGAAAAAATAGTCAAAGAACCTGCCCCTACCGTAGCAATCTCTGGACCCCAACATCAGTCAACTTCTTTGAGAGTTATACCACTATCTTCCACTTTTTGCAGAAGGGATTTCCATGAGGTGATGTTGGGCAAGTGCCAGTTCCACCAATGAAGTTGAAAGTCTGATGTCTGTTCTTAAGTTTTTCTCAAGTCGTTGCCATTTTCCTACTGACACCTTGTTTCGCAAGACTATCTGGAGATGAGAGACAAGTAAAGTAACCAATGAGCAACAAATAATCACAACCATGGTAATAGTTCACCATATCTACTGACACCTTGTTTCGCAAGATTATGATTAGCTTCTCGCAGAGTGTGAATATAAGTTACAGGACCCAAACATGATGAGAATCGTGAAGCAAAGGTGAAGAGATTTTGGTAAAACCATGGTCTGATAGACTTCTTTGTCATCCAATTGACTACATTAATTTCTAGAATCCGATTCCACCACCACTTCTTTTCCAAACATATCTTCCTTCAATGTTGATAACTCCAAGGCTTTAACAACAGCTAATAATTCTGCTTCATTAGAATCTTTTATTCCAACAGGGATTGAAAAGAGTCTTAACAGCAATCCATTATGATCACGTAGAACACCTCCAATACCTGCAGGACCTGGTTTACCAGGAGAAGACCGATCCACATTCCATTTCAAAACCAAAGGTTATGGAGCTGACCATATAAGTAATGGTCGTGACTTCATAGCGTTCGACCATTTTATAAAACCTTCAGCAGAAATTAGCAAGTCAAGAGCACAATAAGGGAAGTCAGGAAATAAAGCCTTGGCCCATACACATAATCTTGTTAGGATCAACAGAAAAATTATCTCATAATCAGGCTGCAAAATACTATTGAGCTGCAAATTATTTCCTCCTTCTGCAAACATTTAGGACAAACAACCTCTTATACGTCAATAATACCTCGTTTAGAAAGCATTCCTCTAGTATTAAGTCTGTTGAGTATCGCCAACCAGCAAAATACTTCCACCTTTGGAGGAACAAGACCCTTCCACAGACCGTTAAAAGAGATATTGTTATTAATCCGAAGGGATGAATTCAGGAGCCAACATAAAGACTTGACCGAGAACTCCCTAATGGAATTAGATAGAAGCTCAAACATAGAATTAAAAAGATCGATTTCCCTTCCTCTCAAAGGTCTTCTCCACCTAAAGTTCCAAATCCAAGCAAAGCCATCTCAAATGCCCATATTAGCTACTGAATAACCTTTGTCAATTGAGAGGTTGTACAAACGAGGAAACTGACTTGCAAACAATAATTACCAATGATCCATACATCATTCAAGAAGCTGGTATCACAACCATTACCAACCAATATACAACTTTCTTGATCGACAATATTCTTCAGGTTCTCATGATCCCTTGCACATGCATTAACCATTCTACTCCATGTATGTAACTAGCATTTTTAGACCTAATCTTCTTCGCAATTTTTGCCGCTACCGTCACAAGGACAGGAATAGAGAGATAATAGATTGGAAGGTTGTTTAGCACTGACTTAATTAAGCACACTCTACCCCCTGTAGATAAATGCTTTCTTTATTTTCCAAGCAGCCAACTTAGAACTTATTCTACTAATCACAGGAAGTCCACATTGAAGTACGAGAAAAAAAGCCCCAATCGGTAGACCAGGTGTTTAAAAGGAAGTCCTTCCATTCTGCACCTCAATTAGCTGTTTCAGAGACAATATCCTTCTATATTATCCTTCTCTATTCCCACACCAGTAATTGAACTCTAGAAAAAGTTGACTTTCGGCCCTGACATTAGTTCAAATTAAGCACTGCAAAAGTCTTTTAATATATTCTGCAGGGATCATGACCGAAGATATGACAATCAAAGGATATATACAGGCAACCAATTACTCTTTTCCTTTTCTTTTTAACTATGGAGATTTTATCTTGGAACAACGTGAGGGGGTTAAAATAATGCATTATTGCTGCTAATCAATGAAGGGCACCTCTTGTTTCTTCTTGGCATGCATGTAGAGGCAGATGTGCTGTGTGCTACTATTAGCACTATAATCTTAGCGCTGTTTTTTTGTTTGGATAATCAATCTTAGCGCTGTTGTGATCGTTATATTATGAGTGGATGTCCGATAGCAGGGCAATAATTTTGATTCTGAAATAATGGGCACAATATGTGTTTTCTAAAGCAAAGCATTGCTGTTCTTTGGCACTATGATGCATTTCTTTTTGACTTGTAAGCATGCCCTACAATTTTGTCCAGCTAGATGCAAAAAAAAATGCTACAAATGTTGTCCATTAAAGATGTGCCCCCACGTATTGATTGGTCTAGATATATATTTATTGATAGGAGCTGGTTTTCTGTTATACAGTTACAGTTTAAGACAGTAAAAGCTCCTTTTGCCATCACATCGTAGCCATGGTGGACTGCATCAGCTGAACTAATCACCAATATTTAGTCCAAATAAATGAAAAATCTTGTCAGACATTTAGAAGGAAATTCGACCATATATTTTGATTGCGATCACACATCGGAGTTTCACAGCACATAAGAACATGGTGTGACAAGTTTTGCAGAATCTAGCTAGCCAGGATAAAAAATGTTGAAGACGCGTAGAACACACCATGCAGCAATATATGCATGAAGTACTGTTAATTAAGGTTTAGGTGACATTTCATTGCTTTAATACTTGATAGATGCTTTTTTATTTATTGAGAAAACAGTTAATTTTATTTTTTGCATTTTTTTTTATTGATAGATCAATATATCTTCACACATCTAAATCATTAAAAAAAAAAAACATCCAGCATTATTCAATATATTCTCTATTTAAGAACATTTTTAAACATACACACACACATATAGATAACAACCCTGAAATATCGATCTGTCTAGCGTAGAAAATATAGATTATAGTGGTCTCATGAGCATGCTATATTGTTAGCGTAAGTCTCAATTCTATTATATTATGGGTGATGACTCTTAAAAGATAATTGAAAATATGATAGTGGTTGTTTTTTTAAATGTATTTTGCTAGAAAATATATCAAATTAATATTTTTTTATTTTTTTAAAATTATTTTTAATATCAGCACATGAAAATAATATGAAAATATAAAAAAATTAATTTGAAGTAAAGAAAAAAAACCCACAACATCAAAAAAAAAAAAAATCTTAATATATAGTAGTGACCCATGATACATCTATACCATTTCGATATATGTATTGCCTAACCGTCACAATAAAATTATCTTCACAGACCAACGGCAATTAGAGAAGTGTTGATTTGGATTAATTTATTATAACTTAGCATGCAAACGGTAGGAGAATTCGATCGGTGTATAGGATTTGGTCATTAATTGTGAAAGGAAAAAACAAACAATGACCCATTGGTGTGATCTTTTAATTTCTTAATTTGTTTGGTTGCTTAGTCTTCGAACTATAGCTAGGTTTTAAACCCTAGCTAGTTGTTCTTCTTTAATTCGCTTTAATTCAAATTAATAAAGGCTGTGATGTGAGATAAATTATTATATAAATTAAATTTATTATGTTATTCATAGATTAGATCAACAAACAGATAAGATTATGAGAAAATACATGTATCATTAGGTATTTTATCTATACATTTTGTATTTATTATTAAACTAATCCATGATAAATTTACTTCCTATATATAATAATTTCTCGTGATGTGGTGCACAGGCCAAAGAAAAATAGAAAATCCACCGGATGTGAGGTTCTTATGAACCCAATTGCCAATAATTAGTCGGAATTCAAGATTGTGGGGTCGGGGGGACATGGCCATTTCCATACACTGTACATGCGTTTTGCGCACAGTAGCCTAGCACAGTTTCCAAATCAATTTATTAGCATACTACATTCTGAATTTCATGGTAAGTTTTATAATTATTATTTTTTAAAGTGTTTTTTATTTAAAAATATATTAAAATAATATATTTTTTAAAATTTATTTTTAATATTAATATATTTATAAAAATATAAATAAATTACTCTCATGTTTGCTGTTGTGACGATCTTAATGGATGCGCAATAATTGAACTAGGTGAAAAGTTTAACTATATGTATTAAGTGGATATGTCTAAGGTATTGTTGCATCAAACAATTTATATGTGAAAAAGAATATAAATTATGATTGATTAAGCTTAAATTTCATCATAAAATTCTTTAGATTTTGTTTTATAATGAGTCGGCTCTTTGTAACGATAAAGATCGAAAAGACCTTCAAATTAAATCTAGGAGGTGCTATTTATTTTTTAGTTTTAGTTTTTTATCTATTTAATTTTGAATTTTAACTTTTAATTTTTTTATCTGTTTATGATATATTTTTTCTCTTTTTATGATTGAGTAGGAAGATAGATTTATTTAAACTACAGTAGATAGATACTGACACAAAAAATTTATTTGGAAAAAAAAGTAGAGTTTCTAGGGTTCTTGTTTAGCCCTTTTTGTGAATTCTGTTTTCATATTTCATTTGATTCCTAGTTTGGTTAGACGTTCATGTTGTATTATTCCCCTCTTTTATAATTTCAACAAATAACCATTAATATATATCAAATGTTTTTTTAAAAAAATAATTGCACCAATAATATTGTATATTGGCTTTAAAAAAATCTCATTGTCAATGTTAAAAAAAGAAAAAACTGTTCATAACCATTATTAATATATTAATGAATAAAATTCATTTACATAAAAAAAAAAAAAGAATATCAAGCAATGGAAAAGTGCCGGTTGCCATAATCTTAATTCCAACACTTCTCTTTCCAGTACGATATCCTCTAACCGATGCCATTTACCATTGATTTATGATTCCATCTCCAAACACTTTTTTATATAGCCGTTCTCTGGCAAAGTCATCGGCAGCATGCGAGATTTCACTAGCTGGTGATTGAAGCCTTGAATGCCATCGACTGACATGATCTCCGTCGGCGTTACACAGGTTACATGAAGTGCATATTTCACTTAAGTACTTATCCAAATTCAAGTCTTCTAAAGCCCTATTTATTTGTTTTGCCTTGAGAATACTTAGCCGGCGAACCAAAAGAAGTATACCTTCCATAATTTCTCGTTCGAGTTCTGTCTCGATCTCCCTTGCTAGCTCCTCTCTTATTCTCATCTCTTCTTCCGTAACATTCATGCTGAAATATTCTCTCCTATTTTCTGTTGGACAGCCAGAACTGATGTTGCTACCAGTAATTGAACATTTGCCATTGTCATCGTCCGAGACAAAGGCTAAATTAGACCAAATAAAGGTGCTTTCATTTGAGAAAGCAGATGCTTTGAATTTCGGTGGGTGAGAATTGGGTTTTCTTTTAGGGAAGTTAGAGGATTTCATTCTGATAGTTTTTGTGGGGGTGTTCAAACATGTACTTAGGGCAGACATATATACATATATGTTGCCGGCATCTCTAATGCAAATTTTGCCACGGGGCAAGACTATATACCTGTACTGTGATAACATATAAGACATATATATAAACGAAACTTGCATATTGACTTCCCCGATACATGTCCTTGTCCTAGTTAACACATAAAATTATAGGAGATTAATATATTATACCTAGCTAGCTAGCTGGCCAATGGATTCGACGACTAAAATCGGCTTACATTTCAGACAGGAGTCAGTAAGCTGTATATCGACATTAAAATTAGACTATGTTGTTGTGTAAATGAATTAATATACATGATTAAAAGTATACTTGTATTTGAATAATTTATAATATCTTTAAGGCATTTTATATGTTAAAAAATTAAACAGGTAAATCTTTTTTTTTACATAATTTTTTTAATTAAACTCATTTAACAACTTAATAGTTCGCATTCATATACTTTTAAACAACTTAATATTAGATCTTAATTGACTAAATGGTAGGAGTTCAAATCTATAATCACTCTCATTCTCTCTAATAAAATAAAGTACAAAATAATTTTAAATCTGAAGTGCTTGTGATATTTACAAGATGTGTTAAAAAACAATATCAAAACTATTTCATAGGCTACAACCAACAAATTAAAACTTTTGATTTGAAATGATTTTTTTATATATAATATCATTTTTTTTAATAATTAAACAGTAAAAAATTTGAATCACACCATTCTTATGTTTATTAATTAATTGAATTGATAAAATATAAAGGTAAGGTAATCCATATAAATTTTAAGCTAAAAAATATTTTAATTTTAAACAAATAATACAAAAACGTCCATATTTTTAGATTAAAATTGTTTTTTTTTTTGGAAGAAGAATTAAAATTGTTATTTGACAAAATATACATGTAATCAATCCCACTAAGGATTATCATATTTTTACCATGAACTCTCAAGTTTATACCTGAGAATTACGTACATCCCTATATATTTCGGTCAATCTGACACCAATATTCTATTGGTCGGGTAAAGGTTAAAGGTCCATTTTTTTGTGTGGAAAAGGAGGCTAAAAAGATCCATTTGAAGGTGTAAATAGTGAAACTAGCAAAGCACCAGCAGAGTTGCAACTTCTCAGCACCAAACGATGGTGGGTTCAGTTAGCTAGATTCTCATCCTATCCATGAAGATCGATCGATGTTACTGAGGATAAAGATAGACTTGTGTCTTGTGCCTATGCAATGATAGCTACAGGAGCTTTAAAAATCTAAATACCCTAACATCTAAATTCATATAGATCATGACCACTCAATTTGTGGACCCTCACCTTTAATGGGCAGTGCAATAATCCATCCTCCAAAGAAACTGGGCAAAAAAATCATGATGCGTGCACAGGTAAAATTAAAAGGAAATGGACCATGGTAAATGGGAAATAATTACTACATCCATCTACCGTATAATGTTCAACTTTCTGATCAATGATAAGGTTTGGTTGATCATCAAGAACTATATAATAGATATGATGACTTGGTGGAATTAAAGTCAACACATGGGGATACATACATTAACAATACTATACAAAACTTAATCGATCGAAGAGATAACTTAGATTCCTTCTGGTAGGACCTTACCAGGACCTTCATGTGATGTAGGCATGTTAGGGAGGGCCCTAATTCCCAAAAGATAAGCCGATTAATTGTCCTCTTCTATATTACGGTCTCATGCACTGATTAATTATTAGCCCCTCAACAGCACCAGACGAATGCTTTCTC
>Ga0307510_10005502_pt1 | contig 15095 bp, 13 predicted proteins | sample 12_EM_MG_FD_207224 | JGI IMG/M metagenome (GOLD analysis project Ga0307510, IMG submission 207224) | Populus trichocarpa ectomycorrhiza microbial communities from riparian zone in the Pacific Northwest, United States - 12_EM | ecosystem: Host-associated > Plants > Roots > Unclassified | place...
CTCGGTGATGTCGGGGGGGGGGGGGTCGGGACCCTTCAAACATTAACTTGTGGCGCTAACATGACAACATTTTCGCAAGCAGTGGGCGGCCGAGAAAAAAGGAACCAAGTTATGATTGGCTCATATCTTTTAAGCGCCCATCACCTTCGCTTCGGCGACACTATCGTTGCTGACTTGTTCTCTCAAACACCGCGCCCGACCTCCAACTTCCCTCCACAGTTCCCGGAGATAATGTGACGGAATACCCCATTGTATGCGTCTCAATGTTCTCCATTTCACAAGACCTGTCCCTCATACAGTACGATGTCCACACGGTGATGTACCTTATCATGATCAGTCTTTCGGCAACATAAATGAACATCGTTTTGGCGGCGGACCAATGTCATGGGACGAAGTCTCGCCCTCTGAGGATTCACCGCCGTGCGTGCTTTCTGGGGTCCCCGCGCTCAATTGCAGCACTTCACCAACCAATGGCGCTCGTACAGCACTCCAGAAAGTACCCTCGCGGTCTCGGAAATGTGTGAGAGTCTAGAAGAAGAAAGGAGTAAAGTTCACGAGATCACGGCCAACGGCCAAAGTTTAAACGAGAGGGGGCGTGGCGCGGCACTGGCGCGGCGTGGCGTTTCCAAATGGAGAAACGGATCTTGTCAAAAGCACAAAGTTGGCAGTGTCCGACGATTTGCGCTCATTTGGAACCCGGACAGAGCCCCGTGCTTGGCGGGGATTCCAAAGTGGCTCTGCACATTTTGCACATTCATATTGCGCGAAAAGTCACCCGGTGGAAGATTCCAAATTTCGAACCCTTTATCAGTTTTATTGTATCCATGTGAGATAGCGACCATCTGGCATCTGTCCCGTTGCACGTTGTAACAATGGTAGTCCGGGGCACTGCGTTGGCACTGGCTTGGGCCGTCAAATCAACTCCTCACGTCCCATTTCTCATGGGCCTTCGCGATTTCCACCTCTACGCCGACCCCTTTGTGACAAGTTGCGACCATACGTGGTTGATTGGCTGGGTAAACGTGCGTCATGTACGTAAAAACATGTCTCCGAGTTCAGTGGGGTTTTGCGTCCATCGGTGTGGGTGACGATATATCGAATTACCTGGATGATTGCGCCCCCGAGCCCCAGAGTGCTGGTAAAAGGTACCACCCCCGTTTATGGTATGGCCAGGGCTACCTTATCACGCGGTAGATTATATGACGTGTGATTGCGTTTTTATGATGATTCTCCATGGTCCTGTGCTCGTCGCTACAGCATGCTAGGCGACCCACACAGTCATTCTGGATCACTCGTCCAAAGAAGTGGGGTTTTAAGGTACTGGCGTAACGCGCACAAACGCCTCAGGCTAATCGAATAAGGGCTTATTTGTGTCATATGATTCCACCCCCCCATCCCTTCACACAAAGCAGATGGGGAGAAGCAAGGACGAAAATGAAAAGGCCTGTTCTAGCCCTAGGCCTTAGGCCTATGTGCTGCGTATGACATGTGCCACGTAATAGTGGTGGAGTGGTGTCTTTGGCAGCATCAGCGAACTGTGTTGCTGTTGGCGGGGGGCGAAAAAGCCCCGAAAACAATAATACAAGGATTGGTGGATTCGGGTTTCGGATGGGACACCGCACGGCTAACATACAGTTACATATTGTTGCACTACAGCGTTGTATTGTTTTGCGCGATTGTATCATTTCATGCTGTAGGTGAGCGAACCCCGCGTCATCATCACTGTACGAGTTGAGGCCATCAACCGATCTGACGACGCCAACCCGAATGGGGAACAGCTGCCGACCGGCAACGCCAGCGCCGCACCACACCTATATTGACATACATCACGCCCCCAACCGCCGACCAATCAGGAAATTGTTGGCAATGCGTCGTCAATGGACATCATTTGTTCCCCCATTTATACACGCATATGGCGTAACATAAGTGGTTACAGTATGTGTGCGAGTGCGACGTCCAATATTAATGTCGCGCCACTCACGACGAGGACATGGTAAGTCGTAACGCGTTCGCGCAACGCGGGCGGTATTAATGGATTATTTGGTACCTTGAAAGAGGTACAGGGGCTTTGGACAGGGTTGCGGCGTTAGGCGCGGTCTGGGTTGGGGTCTTCAAGTTGGTGGCACGGGTGGGACGGATCATTTGATATTTTGTGTTTGTGGCTGGCCTCAAGAGCGCCCTACTCGGGCCCACTGTGACCGAAAGGCCCCTGTCGCTCGTTCCCTTACTTTGACGTTATTACAAATTCGCGAAAAACTCACACATAATTTTTTTTTGTCCTTGCTCTTGCTCCTGCTCCTGTGATGCTCCCCGTTCGGCTCATGGATTCCATTTTATGGACCTGGAAAGTCTAATCTTCCCTTTCCCCTTCTCCCTCCCTCCTCTCTCTGGGGGGTGGGGGAGGGGAACTGCGGGGATCCGGGGTTGTTCCGGTTAAGGCGGGTGGCGTTCGATTAGGCGCTGGGGGCTGCATGGACGATCAAGCCACGGGTTCCAGTGTCCAGCGTCCAGCACTGTACTTTCCTAGACTGGACATGCCCTGACGAACACATGTCCAGGCAGTACAATACAACACGGAGACGCCGACAGCTCTGACATGTAGTGAGGCGCCAAGTTGGAGGTGCCTGTGCGAGTGCTGACAGGGTCGCAGTCAGAAGTGGGCAGATCATTCTTTTTTTAATCTGTTTTGTTGTTTGCCGCGACCTGTTTTATCAAAATGTTGGACGTCCTGGAATCTCCCATCAGTTGCATCAGCCCTGCCTGTTCATTAACGGTGGCGGTGGTACTCGCAATCCAGACGCCAACATGGCAATATCCCCGTAAAGGTCCCATGTCGTCCACAACTACACTTCACACGACACGCACCCGGTGAAGTTTCGATTTGCTATTTCGCCCGTGGTTACCTATCTCTCTTATCTTTCCTCTTTCTGCGTGACGTATCATATATATGTGCCATTACGGATGTCCGAAACGTGTTCTTCTTATCGAAGCGGTGATAGTCGCGCGGCGCGACGATACGTTTGTTTTGGTCGTTTGTTTTTTCCTTTTTTCCCACTGTCCTTATCGTCAGCCACGCTACACAATTGACGGCCATCCCACTCCACGCGACGACGCAGCGGCTCAGTAATACAAGGGCGAACGATATGAAATTTCGTCTAAACTTCACACTTCCATAATGCGCGTTATCGACCCTATCCTATCCTGCCACGGTCCCGGGCTACCCCCTCCTCCGTATCTCGATGTTCTGCGTAGCCCCTAGCCACGAAGTTCGTCCCCTCCCGGAGACAAGGCGAAGCTTTGCGGACACGACACCCCCGGCTGCGTGGCGCCCCAGTCTCTTACGGGATTTCGCTTTCGTGGATCCGATGACCCATATAATCCAGGACGAAATTGCAAGCAAAAGAGCGGAGGTTAAGGGTTCTGCTCTTCGCTCACTTGATCGTGTGATAGTGGTGGAGGTGGCGGCGGTGGGGGTCATGATGGTGGTGGTGGTGGTGGTGGTGGAAATACAAATAGTAGTAGAAATGGTGGAAGTGGCGGAAGGGGTGAGCAGAAGATGATGATACGGATGCACATCCGGAAGTGGTGTCATCGCAGGTGTTAGTCCAGTCAAGAGCAGCGCCCCTACGGTGCCGAGAGCGCGGTACATCTGTCCGGTGTCCGGCAAATAGCGGAAACGCCGCTGCGAGCGCCGTACGCATCGTTGTCGCACGCCAGCGCGCTCGCAGCAAGCGGCCGGTACGCGACGACGATGTAGGTCGTGGATATGAAGTAGATGACCGTGCGAAATAGGGCCGATACGAGCACGGGCACGATCCAGGGCGCGGTACGGTACAGCAGGAAATGTTACGAGGATGCCGCCTACTTGTCCCATCAAGAGACAGAACTCTGTTGGCGGATCTCCATCATACTTTCAGTACATTCTTTGGATAATAGCGGAATCCGCGTCAGTTGTTTTCCGAACAGAGGGAGACGAAGAGGTGAGGGAAAGATCTGTGAGTTACACCGGTTTCAGTAGGTCATCGTTCACAAGCCAAGGAACACTTGGATTGCGATCCCGAGGAACGTCAGGCCTGTACTCTGCAGGTTGAATTATGTGTTTCTCTTGGAATATGATGGGAAACGCTTGGAAATTCGATAGAGGATGCCGAGGAGTAACGAATCCCTACTAGCTTGTCAGTGGCGTGGTGAGATACCTACCTGTTGTTTCTGAGCATCATAAATTCAGGAGAAACGCCATGTGGTCGAGAAGTACAAGGCCCCAGTGCAGAGCTTGTCAAGAGGCCTGGCATTCACAGAATGGTTGACAAGCAGTGTTCGCGCCTGGTGGTGTCCCGTCTTTTCCATGGGTGCGTACCAATTTGAATCACCGGTATCACTGCGAAGGCTACGTTTCAACCGGTGGATAACAAGCAAAGACATTTGTCATACGATGCTCACCGCTCCGCCTTCATTTTGAGAATCACAGGGATATATGTCTTAGGTACAACCTTTGTCGTTTGCTTGTAAGATGACGTCCTTGTTTGTCATCCAAGCGTTGGGCTCACCATGATCAGTGCTAAAGCTTGAAGAAACGACCCGATTAAAAAGAATGAAAACCGCTGGTTCATAAAACTGTTGCATCTCGTCATCAGGGCTGTCATGTGGGAGGAATTCTTCAAACATGTGCTTGAACTCACCCACTGAGTATTGGCTCTAGCTCGGGCCTCAGAAACGGGCATATTGTGTAGACGACCATCGGCCTACACAGAGATCATGCCAGTGATTCATGAGACACACAACAAAAACTACAACAATGGCGGTCATGACCCACGTGGGCAACTTCCAAGTTGGAGAACATGTCGCTAACGTTTCCCGAGAGCAGGGCCACAGTACCCGCAGATGAACCGAAAAGTCAAGTAAGTGGTGGTGCCAAAAATCAAACGTCGAGTGAGGGTGCCAGGAAAACATCGGGGTGAGGGGTCGCTGTAGGAGCCGGAGGAAGGGCGCAGTGCATGGGTCGATAGCCACCGCGGGGATCGTGTTAGTCGTGTTGCCCGCCTTGCGCATGTTAGCGCCTGTGTGAATTGTCCATATCGAGCTTGGGAAAGCCCTGTGCCCATTTACCGCATTTCGTCGACACATTCTCTCGACCCACTTTCATCCCAGACTTGCGTCCCTTCTCATATCCTACCTGTTATTCCGATGTCGACAAGCAATCAATCAGCCGGCCCTTCGACTTCGACCGACAACTTTAGTGCCATATTTAATGCCGCCTCAACCGAGTACGCAAGGGTGACAGGAAAACGTCTAGACACACATCCTTTTGCCGCCCAGCTCGATGCCTGCGATAGTCCAAAGGCCGTCTCGGATCTACTTCGTTCACAAGCGCAGGCTTTAAGTAAATTTCGCAAGGGCGATGAGAAATTGATGGCCGTATTGGATCCAACGGTCCATATCTTATTCACGTTTTCAGCGACGCTCGGAGAAGGGATCGGTCTGGTGAGCCCCCTCGTTTCATTTGGTATGAGTACTCTCCAACATCACGTTTGCAGCCGTTCTCGCCTGCCAAAACAATCTTTACTGGCATCGGCGTTCTCCTCGGGGTAAGTCTCTCCCAATGTTCCTTATCGCGGAACTGTGTGACACCCAATTCTCAGGCCGTGAAGGATGTTGCGGCGAGCCATGGGGCACTTCTACACCTTTTTGAGCGTATCCACTTGTTCCTCCAACGTCTGAACCGTTACACTGGAATGCCGTTGACGGGAGATATGACGGAGTTACTTGGGAAGATCATGTCGCAGGTGCTTTCAATTCTCGCACTTTCGACGAAGAAAATGATGGACGGTCGAATGAGTGAGTTGGATTGTCCGCTGTGCGGTTCTTCCATGGCTAACTTTGGCGCAGAGAAGATTCTGAAGAAGCTGGCTGGAAGGACAGACATTGAAGATGCAGTTTTGCAGTTGGACATGCTTACGAAAGAAGAGTCTTTAATGATGGTTGTTCGGAACTTGGAGGTTACTCACCGTGTAGATGGGAACGTTGAAGCCACCAAGGTGCTCACAGAAGATATTGATAACAATGTAAATGCGACCAAGGCCCTCACCGAGGATGTCGGTGACAATGTAAGGGTAACCAAAGATAGTACGTAACGTCTTCTGTCCCGTCTTCGTACATACTGACTTCCTATTGTCCGCCGAAATAGTCACGGACGAGGTTAAACGTTCGTCACTTCTTGTCGGTGCAATCGTTGAACGTCAAAGCTAACGCACGTCCACAGGAAACCAGTTACAAGAGAAACTCCGATCATGGCTCTCTCCTCCAAACCCTTCCATCAATCATAACACCGCGTGCGAAATTCAGCATCATGGCACTGCAACGTGGTTTATCCAAGGGAACACATTTCGGGAATGGAAGCAGAAAGGTTCTCTCTTGTGGATTCGTGGCAATCGTAAGCTTGTCCCGCGCTCTCTATCTGTGTGCCTGCTAATTCTTTCCCGAATTCTTAGCGGGCGCGGGGAAGAGTATCATTTGGTACGCGGTTTCTCGTCTGTTTTTGTGGTAGAGAATTGATATACTTGATAAGCTCGGCCATTATCGAGGAGATCAAGAAAGTACGAGAGTCCATGTCGGGGCTGATCGGATATTATTACTTCGACTATAAGGACACTTCGAAGCGCGACATCCGCGGCATGTTGGCGTCACTTCTCTTCCAACTCGGTTGCAGCTCTGGCACTTGTTGGGATGTTCTTTATCAATTGTACTCTGTCTGCAATAATGGCTCCGAGCAGCCCAGTAACGCCTCCCTCGTAAAATGTCTTGGAGACATGCTCGAACTGCCAAGACAACTTTCAATTTTCGTCATCTTGGACGCTCTAGATGAATGTCCAATTACTACCGAAACACCGTCTGCCCGTGAAAAGGTGTTGGACTTTGTGGAGGAACTTGTTGGGTCGGGACGTTCGAATCTATTCATTTGTATCACAAGTCGCCCCGAGCAAGACATACAAACCGTCCTTAACCCCCTGACATCAGCATCACTCCGCGTCTCCCTTCACGAGGAAAGTGGTCAAAGAGAGGATATCAATAACTACCTTCGCTCCTTCGTTCAGACAGACAGAGCAATGCGGAGATGGAAAGAAGAGGACAAGGAACTTGTTATCAACACGCTCTCTGAGCGAGCTGGCGGAATGTAAGACTTCTGTTACTGTACCAATTCCGCGTTATTGTTGCTAACAGTCTGGACAGGTTTCGGTGGGTGTTTTGCCAACTGGACACACTTCGTCGATGTATGCCGTCAAGCATTTGCAAGGCTCTGAACGAACTCCCTACGACGCTAGATGACACATATGAACGGGCGCTGCAAGGAATCCCGAAAGAGAAGCGTCAGCATGCGCATCGGCTTTTCCATTGCCTGGTCGGGGCGATTCGACCGCTTCGTGCCGAAGAACTCGCAGAGATATTCGCAATTGATTTCGACTCAGATGCGATATCTAACCTCATGGAGGACTGGCGGCCCGAAAATGCTGAAGAGGCTGTGCTTTCCACGTGTTCGACTTTGATCTCTGTGATCGAGGACAAGGGTACAAGAATAGTTCAATTCTCTCACTTTTCGGTCAAAGAATACTTGACTTCTGATCGCCTTCGGTCTTCTGAAGTCGGAGACATTTGCCAATATCACGTTCCGCTGGATTCTGCCCACACTATTCTCGCGCGAGCTTGCCTCGCCACGCTGTTGCAGTTGGACGAGAACATGGACAGGAATCACCTCGAGGCGTTTCCTCTGGCATTGTATGCTGCTCAGAATTGGGTGAAACACGCGAAATATGAAGACGTGTCATCACGAGTTCAAGATGCCATGGAACTGTTCTTCAACCCAAGGAAACTATATCTTGGGGCATGGGTTCGGTTACACAATGTGAATCAGCATCGTAACTTAGGGGTCAAGGGCCATCTCATAGAACATCCGTCACCACCCGGGAAAGCTGCATTGTACTTTGCTGCGCTGTGCGGGTTCACTGAAGTGGCCGACTACCTTATTACCCACTCAGAGGTCGACATTGCCGAATTTCGTCATTCGGGAACTCCGCTGCATGCGGCATCGATCCAGGGACACATTGGAGTCGTATATCTGTTACTCCAACACAATGTGAATGTGAATGCCAAGTGCACAAGTCACTTTGACTGGACCCCGTTGCATGCCGCATCGGCTAATGGATACGCGAAAGTCGCCCAGCTCCTCCTGGAGCATGGGGCTAGCGTCAACGCACTATCCACCAGTAACAGCACACCCTTGAAATTTGCATCAGAAAACGGACACTTCGAGGTTGTGCGGCTGCTCCTTAGAAATGGAGCCGACGTGCACATCCGGAGCAAATCCGGTCAAACCGCATTCCAGAGAGCTACCACGAATCAACATGTCGAAATCGCACAGTTGTTGCTGGAGCACGGTGCGGAAAAAGGGTAGGGGGAGTGGCAATATCACAGAATCAACTATTTTATTCTATGCGCCATTCAGGATGTCCCACTTCATTTATACAATTTTGGATTACTCAAGTGTTTCTTTGGGCATACTGTACTTAGCATACATACCATGTACACATCAATATTGTTGACGGTCGCACACATTTGTGAATAGAACACTCTTGACAATGACGTCCGAGTCAATGAAGACATACAGCAACTCCATACCTCAGTCTCAAGACACAGTTTACGTGTTTGGGATGGTATGTGCGTGCATGGGATATCGTGGACAAGATCTTGTCTGCGAAGTCGAATGTCGAGAACATAATGTTGTATACTCTAAAGGTGCGTAATAGAGTGTCCTGGGAGAGTCTGTATTCCCCGCACCCTCTTTGCGCGCATGGCGATGATCTTCATAATACCCGTTCCTTGCTCTGGCCGTGATCTGACTGCGCACACTCAGGACTCTATGATTTCTCCTAGCTCCTAGATGTCACCCTTGTACGAGGGTTTCTCTTGACCCAATGTGTGTCACTGAGGACCTGTGACAGGATCCTCACAAACATGGAGTATGTTGTGGAAACGTATAACCTCCTATACCCGATGCGCTTCTCTTCTCCTCACCTCCGCGCCAACCAAGCTCAAATGGGCGTACTGTGACCATACATTAGAGATCCCACCTGTGACAGCTGGTCGTGCTACCCTGCGATCTCGTCGTTGCGACGTCGCAACTGCCTCCACCGATGGTGGCGCCGCCTGGCACAAGAGACAAGGTGTCAACGCGTTGACAGAAAAGTAACCCATTTCGAACCATTTGTGGGCCTACACATTTCCCAGGAGGATGGATTGGCCAACTAGCGCTATCGATTATGGTTCCCGGGACTAGTGGCACTCTAGTACTCGAGGTCCACCTGCATCGGTTTTGTGCAGAACGATTTCCCATTCGAAGCGCCAGAAATTATCTCATGGCTATAGGAGTGCGTCAAGCGGAAGGATAGCGGCGGTTTCTTTTCTCCTTCGGGAGATTCCATCTTCTTCTCGGAAATGGGACGGCTATGACCTTATGAAGTGCAAAGCACTCGTTGGCGTTCTCACCACATACCCGGAGCATGGGGGACTCGGTTATAAGGTCTTTGCCACTCTCTGGAATAGGTGCTCCTGAGGCTCCTCTGAGTCCTATCTCAACAACGGTGCAAGCCGACCACATAGCAGAAACCAGTTGGAGTGGAGGGCTGTGTCACACTAGGGGCCGAGCCAAATGCAGGTGATCTTTGATCATCGGTACAAACAGTACTAGTGGCATTCATTCCGAGAAGACGAATACTTTGTCTAAATCGCATAGGAAAATCTTTGTCTCTCAGTACATTTATAGGGCTGTCCGTGCGACATGTCTTTGCCCAGCTGGTCAGGGGCGGAGAGGGAGAACACATTTAGTGAGCGGATGGCAAAGCAAGTCACCCGAAGAGCTGCATGATAACGCCGGCTGTTTGTCTTCGAAACGACCGTCTCGTCTGCCTAATACCTTGACCCATCTTCGTACAGGACTAGCCCCTTCTCCCAGTCTTCTCCGACTGTCCTGACCAATGGCCACAACTTATTGAACGGCTTCCCTTCGACTGATAATTCACAGTACTTAATGCTGACCCGGTAGACGATATTGCATAGATCTCTGATAATGGGCCCGCGACGAGAGGACCCGGGCCGAGGCCAAGGCCCAACACCGACGCCGAGGATGGCAACTTCCTTGTCCATATGGAGTCATCTCTCCACGGAAGGTTCAGCGAATGTCGCCTGAAAATACACGTATCACAACCTATCGGCACAGCATCCTTGTCGAGGAGTCTTTCATCGTGCATGGGAAAAAATAAATTAATCGCAACGCACCATGGAGGGGCCATAGGTGACGCAGATGGACGTGCTTGAGATACAAAGCATGGAAAGCCACCGGAGAACGAGGGACAAGTCTTGCAGGTTCTCCTCGGCGTCGAGGGAGACTTGGTGGGCCCTTGCAGTGTAGGAAGTGGCTGCCGACTCGGATGACGGTGGTGACGGCGGCGGGGGTCATGGTGCTTGTGTCGCGAGTGGTCGTGCCAAAAGTCGCACGTCGCGTGTGGTCGCCAGAAAAACATCGGGGTGAGAGTTCGCTGTAGTATAGCGTGGATGGCTAGTCTACGCTGTGTGAGTTCGGAAGTCTGAGTGGGATGAGGACATCTTCCTCGCCTCGGCGAGTCCAGGCGAGTTTTATACGCGCGTAATGACAGGTGCTCTATGCGCGAGATCAGTTCAGGGGGAAGAGGGGACACCGAGAGGGCAAACGCTAATGTGGTAGCGGCGACGATGACGAGGGGAAAAGGTGCTGAAACAACAGGTGAACTGGGGAAGGTGTAAAATGGACAGCGGGAAGTCTAAGACAAAGGAAAACAAATAATTGTACGAATGAGGGCTTGATTGGTTCTATATCCAATAATTTTCCTTCCAACAGAGATGTGTTCTAGACTTGCGATGGGCCGTGCGCGACGTGTACGACGTGGACCGACGGCGTTTTCGAGGTGGCGCACGTTTGTGGCGTCAGCGACGTGTCTTGGGCGATCCGCGTGTCTTGGGCGGTAAGGATTGGGGTGCGACGAGGAGGGACTTGGCTGTGTTGGGATAGGCGTCGATCGTGTGGCAACGAGGGTGGATGAAAGCGAGTAGGAGGCGAGGCATGTCGGACGAGGGTGAGGAGGGCTAGACACGGTGGGCTCACAGAGGGAGTCACGTAGTCGAATGTGCTCAACAACTCCGGGACTGGGACTACAATACGTGCATACCTTACAGCACTAGTAGGATCCTGAGGAAGGGCGCAGAGCATCGGTCGATAGTTGGGCGGGGGTCGTATTAATTGCCGGCGTCGAAGTCGAGAGGCTATCAGATCAACCTTGCGTGCGTCGGCGCCTGTGTGAAATTGTCCATATCGAGGTTGACACTTTCTCTCAACCCGCTTTCATCCCGGACGTGCGCCCCTTCTCAAATTCTACCTGTTATCCCGATGTCTACAAGCAATCAATCAGCCGGCCCGTCGACTTCGACCGACAACTTTACCGCCATATTTAATGCCGCCTCAACCGAATACGCAAGGATGACAGGAAAATGTCTAGACACACATCCTTTTGCCGCCCAGCTCGATGCCTGCGATACTCCAAAGGCCGTCTCGGACTTACTTCGTTCACAAGCACAGGCTTTCAGTAAATTTCGCAAGGGCGATGAGAAATTGATGGCCGTATTGGATCCAACGGTCCATATCTTATTCACGTTTTCAGCGACGCTCGGAGAAGGGATCAGTCTGGTGAGTCCCCTCGTTTTATTTGGTATGGCTGCTCTCTAACATCACGTTTTCAGCCGTTCTCGCCTGCCAAAACGATCTTTGCTGGCATCGGCGTTCTCCTCAGGGTAAGTCTCTCCCAATGTTCCTTATCGCGGAACTGTGTGACACCCAATTCTCAGGCCGTGAAGGATGTTGCGGCGAGCCATGAGGCACTTCTACACCTTTTTGAGCGTATCCACCTGTTCCTCCAACGTCTGAACCGTTACACTGGAATGCCGTTGACGGGAGATATGACGGAGTTACTTGGGAAGATCATGTCGCAGGTGGTTTCAATTCTCGCACTTTCGACGAAGAAAATGATGGACGGTCGAATGAGTGAGTTGGATTGTCCGCTGTGCTGCTCTTCCATGGCTAACTGTGGCGCAGAGAAGATTCTAAAGAAGCTGGCTGGAAGGACAGACGTTGAAGATGCAGTTTTGCAGCTGGACGTGCTTACGAAAGAAGAGTCTTTAATGGTGGTTGTTCGGAACTTGGAGGTTATGCACCGCATGGATGGGAATGTTGAAGCCACCAAGGTGCTCACAGAAGATATTGATGACAATGTCAAGGCGACCAAGGCCCTTACTGAGGATGTCAGTGACAATGTAAATGCGACCAAGGCCCTCACCGAGGATGTCGGTGACAATGTAAGGGTAACCAAAGATAGTACGCAACGTCTTCTGTCCCGTCTTCGTACATACTGACTTCCTATTGTCCGCCAAAATAGTCACAGACGAGGTTAAACGTTCGTCACTTCTAATCGGTGCCATCGTTGAACGTCAAAGCTAACATACGTCCACAGGAAACCAGTTACAAGAGAAACTCCGATCATGGCTCTCTCCTCCAAACCCTTCCATCAATCATAACACCGCGTGCGAAATTCAGCATCGTGGCACTGCAACGTGGTTTATCCAAGGGAGCACATTTCGGGAATGGAAGAAGAATGGTCCTCTCCTGTGGATTCGTGGCAATCGTAAGCTTGTCCCGCACTCCCTATCTGTGTGCCTGCTAATTCTTTCCCGAATTCTTAGCGGGCGCGGGGAAGAGTATCCTTTGGTACGGGGTTTCTCGTCTGTTTCTGTGATAGAGAATTGATATACTTGATAAGCTCTGCCATTATCGAGGAAATCAAGAAAGTACGAGAGTCCATGTCAGGGTTGATCGGATATTATTACTTCGACTACAAGGACACCTCGAAGCGCGACATCCGCGGCATGCTGGCGTCACTTCTCTTCCAACTCGGTTGCAGCTCTGGCACTTGCTGGGATATTCTTTATGAATTGTACTCTGCCTGCAATAATGGCTCCGAGCAGCCCAGTAACGCCTCCCTCGTAAAATGTCTCGGAGACATACTCGAACTGCCGGGACAACTTCCAATTTTCGTCGTCTTGGACGCTCTAGATGAATGTCCAATTACCACTGAAACACCGTCCGCACGCGAAAAGGTGCTGGACTTTGTGGAGGAACTCGTTGGGTCGGGACATCCGAATCTATTCCTTTGTATCACAAGTCGCCCCGAGCAAGACATACAAACCGTCCTTAACCCCCTGACATCCGCATCACTCCGCGTCTCCCTTCACGAGGAAAGTGGTCAGAGAGAGGATATCAATAACTACCTTCGCTCCTTCGTTCAGACAGACAGAGCAATGCGGAGATGGAAAGAAGAGGACAAGGAACTTGTTATCAACACGCTCTCTGAGCGAGCTGGTGGAATGTAAGAACTCTGTTACTGTACCAATCCGGCGTTATTGTTGCTTACAATCTGAACAGGTTTCGGTGGGTGTTTTGCCAACTGGACACACTCCGTCGATGTATGCCGTCAAGCATTCGCAAGGCTCTGAACGAAATCCCTACGACGCTAGATGACACATATGAACGGGCGCTGCAAGGAATCCCGAAAGAGAAGCGTCAGCATGCGCATCGACTTTTCCATTGCCTGGTCGGGGCGATTCGACCGCTTGGTGCTGAAGAACTCGCAGAGATATTCGCGATCGATTTTGACACAGATGCGATATCTAACCTCATGGAAGACTGGCGACCCGAAAATGCTGAAGAGGCAGTACTTTCCACGTGTTCGACTTTGATCTCTGTGATCGAGGACAAGGGTACAAGAATAGTTCAATTCTCTCACTTTTCGGTCAAAGAATACTTGACTTCCGATCGCCTTCGGTCTTCCGAAGTCGGAAACATTTGCCATTACTACGTTCCTCTGGATTCTTCCCACACTACTCTCGTGCGAGCTTGCCTCGCAACTCTGTTGCAGTTGGACGAGGACGTTGACAGGAATCGCCTGGAGCCGTTTCCTCTGGCATTGTATGCTGCCCAGAACTGGGTGAAACATGCGAAATACGAGGACGTGTCATCACGAGTTCAAGATGCCATGGAACTGTTCTTCAACCCAAGGAAACCATATCTTGCGGCATGGCTTCGGGTGGATTGGGATCCCGAACTCGAGAACATTTACGTGCCATGCCCGTCACCGCCCAGCAAAGCTGCATTGTACTTTGCTGCGCTGTGCGGTTTTAGTGGAGTGGCCAACTACCTCATTACTCACTCCGAGGTCGACCTTGCCGAATTCCGTCAATCGGGAGATCCACTGCATGTGGCATCGAGCCGGGGACACATTGGAGTCGTATATCTGTTACTCCAACACAATATGAACGTGAATGCCAAGTGCACAACTTTCAGTGACTGGACCCCGTTGCATGTTGCATCGGCTAATGGATACGCGAAGGTCGCCCAGCTCCTCCTGGAGCATGGGGCTAACGTCAACGCACTATCCACCAGTAACAGCACACCCTTGATGTTTGCATCACTAGACGGACACCTCGAGGTTGTGCGGCTGCTCCTTAGTAATGGAGCCGACGTGCACATCCGGGACAAATACGGTGTTACCGCACTCTATTTCGCTACTGACCATCGACATGTCGAAACTGCACAGTTGTTGTTGGAGCACGGTGCGGAAAAAGAGTAGGAGTGGCAGTATTACAGAATCAACTATTTTATTCTATGTGCCATCCAGGATGTCCCACTTCATTTTATACAGTTTTGGATTATTCAAGTGTTTCTTTGGGCATACTGTGCTTAGTATACATATCATATACACATTGTTGACGGCCGCACACATTAAAGTGAATAGAACACTCTTAACGACGACGTCAATGAAGACATACAGCAACTCGATACCTCAACCTCAAGACACAATTCACGTGCATGGGGTGATATGTGCGTTCATGGGATATCGTGGACAAGATTTTGTCTGCGTAGTCGAATGTTGAGCGCGTAATGTTGTATACTCTAACTTGAAAGT
>Ga0307510_10005503_pt1 | contig 15094 bp, 11 predicted proteins | sample 12_EM_MG_FD_207224 | JGI IMG/M metagenome (GOLD analysis project Ga0307510, IMG submission 207224) | Populus trichocarpa ectomycorrhiza microbial communities from riparian zone in the Pacific Northwest, United States - 12_EM | ecosystem: Host-associated > Plants > Roots > Unclassified | place...
GCCACAAGCGGCCGGCCTTCATCAACCTGCAGCAATTCTATGCCGAGGCCTATCTGGTCGACCGCGTCGGCGAGCTTCCCGCCATCGACCTGCGCTGGCGCAACAAGGTGACGGGGCTGGAGCCGCGCAACGACCACGTGGCTTTGACGATCCAGACGCCGGATGGAGCGTATCGGCTGAATGCGCAATACGTCATCGCCTGTGACGGCGCGCGCTCGTCGCTGCGGCAAATGGTGGGTGCGGAATTCGCAGGGCAAGTGTTCGAGGATCAGTTCCTGATCGCCGACGTCAAGATGACGGCCGCGTTTCCGACTGAGCGCTGGTTCTGGTTCGATCCGCCGTTTCATGCCGGACGTTCCGCGCTGTTGCACAAGCAGCCTGACGACATCTGGCGCATCGACCTGCAGCTCAATCGGTTTGCCGATCCCTCGGTCGAAAAACTGCCGGAGAACGTGCGGCCGCGCATCGCGCGTATGCTCGGCCACGACAAGTTCGATTTCGAATGGATCTCGCTGTACAAATTCCAGTGCCGGCGCATGAACAAGTTTACCCACGGCCGGGTGATCTTTGCCGGTGATGCCGCGCACCAGGTCTCGCCGTTCGGCGCCCGCGGCGCCAATTCCGGGCTCGAAGACGCCGAGAATCTGGCGTGGAAGCTCGATCGCGTGCTGCGGGGAACGTCGCCGGAGACTTTGCTGGAGAGCTATCACACCGAACGCAGCGCAGCCGCCGACGAGAACATCCGCGAGTCCACCCGCTCGACCGACTTCATGGCGCCCAACTCGCATCAGGAGGCGCGGCTGCGCAAGGCGGTGCTCTCGCTCGCCAAGGAAACCGAATTCGGCAAGCGCATGGTGAATGCGGGGCGCCTCTCGACGCCCTCGATCTACGAAACGCCGCTCTCGACCGCAGATGGCGACGCGTGGCGCGGCGGCCCGCGGCCCGGCGCGTCGATGGCGGATGCGCCGGTTGCAGGCCCGGGCGGCGAGCCGAAGTTCCTGACCGAAGCCTTCATACGCGCCGGAACGCGGTTCACGGTGCTGGCGTTTGGCAATGGTGCGGCCGCGGAAGTACCCGAAGGGGTGGGAGCCATCCGCATTGGCGACGGCGGCTTTGCCGATGCCGCAGGCCTCGCCGCCGCACGCTACGATGCCGAACCCGGCACGTCCTATTTGTTGCGTCCCGACGGCTATGTCGCGGCGCGGTTCCGGCATCCGACCCGCGAGGGGCTCGACGCCGCGCTGGCGCGTGCCGCCGGCCACAACTGAGGTTTCGCGATGCCGCTATCGACCGCTTCGAATTTTGCCAAGCCCGACGACGCGTTTCGCGCCATCGTCGAGGCGCATCGCGGCTTAAGCGACGAACAGAGCGCCGATCTCGACGCCGCGCTGGTTCTCGTGCTCGCCAACCACATCGGCGATATCGCCGTTTTGCACGAGGCCATCGCGCTCGCCAAGCGGCGGATGCTCGATGCGAGTCAGCAGCAACAGCAACAGCAGCAATAATTCACGCCTCGAACGAAGTCAGGAATCGAATTAATGGCCAAAGGTTTCGCGTCCACGACCGACATGGCGGAGAAGAAGATCACCTTCTCCGAAATCGGCACCGATCTCTACGCGTTCACCGCCGAGGGCGATCCGAACTCCGCGATCATTGTCGGCGACGACGGCTGCCTTGTGTTCGACGCGCAGTCGACGCCGGTGATGGCGAACAAGGTGATCGAGCGGGTCCGCACGGTTACCGACAAGCCGATCAAATATGTCGTGCTGTCGCATTATCACGCCGTGCGCGTGCTGGGGGCTTCCGCCTACAAGGCGCAGGGTATCGTGGCCTCGTCGGAAACCCATCGGCTGATCGAGGAGCGCGGCCAGCAGGATTGGGATTCCGAATATGGTCGCTTCCCGCGTCTGTTCCAGGATGCCGAGAGTATTCCCGGCCTGACCTGGCCGACGCTGACTTTTGAAGGCGAGATGTCGGTCTATCTCGGCAAGCGCGAGGTACGGCTGATGCAACTCGGCGCGGGGCACACGTCCGGCGACATCGTGGCCTGGGTGCCGGATGCCGAAGTGATGTTCTCCGGCGATCTCATCGAGTATCACTCGGCCTGCTATTGCGGCGATGCGCATTTGCGCGAATGGCCGGCCACGCTGAATGAAATCCGCGCCTTCAATCCGAAGGCGATCGCGCCGGGCCGTGGCGATGCGCTCAAGGGGCTCTCGACCGGGCGCGACGCGATCGCGATGACGCGCGATTTCGTCACCTCGCTCTATGGCGCGGCGGAAAGCTCGGTCGCCAAGGGTCGTACGCTGAAGGAGACCATGGCCGCGACGCGCGAGGTTATGGATCCAAAGTTTTCCAGCTTCGCCATTTACGAGCACTGCCTGCCGTTCAACGTCTCGCGCGCGTTCGACGAGGCGTCCGGGATCGATGACCCCGTGATCTGGACCGACAAGCGCGACCAGGAAATGTGGGCCGCCCTGCAAGGAGGAGGATGACCATGAATATCAATACCTCGCCTGATGCGATCGTTCGCAGCTCCGCGCAATTGACGCCGGGCTACATGTCCGGCTTCGGCAACAGTTTTGAGTCCGAGGCGCTGCCCGGCGCGCTGCCGATGGGGCGCAACTCGCCGCAGCGCTGCGCTTACGGGCTCTATGCCGAGCAATTGTCAGGCTCGCCGTTCACCGCGCCGCGCGGCAGCAATGAGCGGTCGTGGCTTTATCGCATCCGCCCGTCGGTGAAGCATTCCGGCCGGTTTGCCAAAGCCGATGCCGGGCTGTGGCGCACTGCGCCGTGCCACGAATATGATTTACCTATCGCGCAACTGCGCTGGGACCCCGCGCCGATCCCGAAGGAGGACATGACCTTCCTGCAGGGCGTGCAGACCATGACGACGGCGGGCGATGCCAATACCCAGGCCGGCATGGCCGCGCACATCTATCTCATCACCAAGTCGATGGTCGATCAGCATTTTTACAATGCCGACGGCGAGATGATGTTCGTGGCCCAGCAGGGCAATCTGCGCCTCGTCACCGAATTCGGCCGCATCGACATCGAGCCGGGCGAGATCGCCGTGATCCCGCGTGGCGTGAAATTCCGCGCCGAGATTCCGAACGGTCCCGCGCGCGGCTATCTCTGCGAGAATTACGGCGGCGCGTTCACGCTGCCGGAGCGCGGGCCGATCGGCGCCAACTGCCTCGCCAATTCGCGCGACTTCCTTACCCCCGTAGCCAGTTACGAGGACAAGGACACGCCGACCGAACTCTACGTGAAGTGGGGCGGCGCGCTGTTCAAGACCACGCTGCCACATTCGCCGATCGACGTGGTGGCGTGGCACGGCAATTACGCGCCCTACAAATACGACCTGCGCACCTTTTCGCCGATCGGCGCCATCGGCTTCGATCATCCCGATCCCTCGATCTTCACGGTGCTGACCGCGCCATCGGAAACCGCCGGCACCGCGAATATCGATTTTGTCATCTTCCCGGAGCGCTGGATGGTGGCGGAAAACACCTTCCGGCCGCCCTGGTATCACATGAACATCATGTCGGAGTTCATGGGCCTGATCTACGGCGTCTACGACGCCAAGCCGCAGGGCTTTACGCCGGGCGGCATCTCGCTGCACAACATGATGCTGCCGCACGGCCCCGACCGCGAGGCCTTCGATCACGCCAGCAATGGCGAATTAAAGCCGGTGAAGCTGACGGGCACCATGGCCTTCATGTTCGAGACGCGGTATCCGCAACGCGTCACCGCGCATGCGGCGAAGTCGGCGACCCTGCAGGATGATTATGCCGACTGCTGGAAGGGTTTGGAAAAACGCTTCGATCCGAACAAGCCGTGATCTTACCCGCCCCTGGAGGGGGCGGGTCGGCTCGCATGAAGCGAAGCGAAATGCGATCCGGGGTGGGGTGACAGTCTATCCACGCGTGCACTGTTGGATGCGGAGAGACCGTCACCCCACCCCGCCGCTCATTTCATGAGCGTCGACCCGCGAGTCGAGCTTTGCTCGTCTCGGACCCCTCCAGGGGCGGGTGAAGCGAAGCGCTCTCAACGATTCGAAAAACTCGACCGGGAAAATCATGCCCCATCCCAACGACCCCAAACTCCGCTCCTTCATCGACGTCGCGCCCGATTCCCATTTCCCGATCCAGAATCTCCCCTACGGCGTGTTCTCCGCCAAGGACGGGCTGGCCCCGCGCATCGGCGTCGCGATCGGCGACTACGTGCTCGATCTCTGGCAGCTTGCGCAGGACTGCCGCTTCGATGTCGTCGAGCCCGGGGTATTCGCCGCGTCGCAGCTCAATCCGTTCATGGCGCTCGGGCCGAAAGCCTGGTCGAGCACGCGGGCGCGGATCAGCGAGCTGCTGCGGCACGACCATTCCGAGCTGCGCGACAATGAAAAACTTCGCAAGCGCGCGCTGGTGCCGATGGCGGATGTGAAGCTGTATCTGCCATTCGCCGTTTCCGGCTACACCGATTTCTATTCGTCCAAGGAACATGCCACCAATGTCGGCGTCATGTTCCGCGGCAAGGACAATGCGCTGCAGCCGAACTGGCTGCATATGCCGATCGGCTACAATGGGCGCGCCTCGACCGTCGTGGTCAGCGGCACGCCGGTGCGCCGTCCGCGAGGACAGTTGAAGCCGCCGACGGCCGAGGTCCCGAGTTTCGGTCCCTGCAAGCGGCTCGATTTCGAGCTCGAAATGGGCGTGGTGGTGGGCCAGCCCTCAGTGATGGGCGAAATGCTCACCGAGAAGCAGGCCGAGGAAATGATTTTTGGCTTTGTGATCCTCAACGACTGGAGTGCGCGCGACATCCAGCAGTGGGAGTACGTACCGCTCGGACCATTCCAGGCCAAGGTGTTCGCGACCTCGATCAGCCCGTGGGTGGTGACGCGCGAGGCGCTGGAGCCGTTCCGTCTTCATGGCCCTGCGCAGGATCCAAAACCGCTGCCGTATCTGCAGCAAGTGCAGCCGAACAATTACGATATGGCGCTCGAGGTCGGCATGCGCGCGGCGCAGATGAACGAGGCCCAAAACATCAGCCGTACCAATTTCAAATACATGTACTGGTCGTCGGTGCAGCAACTCGTGCACCACGCGTCATGCGGCTGCGCCATGAATGTTGGCGATCTCTTGGGGAGCGGCACCATCTCCGGTCCGGAGAAGGACCAGCGCGGCAGCCTGTTAGAGATAAGCTGGAACGGCACCGAGCCGGTGGAGCTGGCGGCCGGCGTGAAACGGACGTTCCTCGAAGACGGCGACTCGCTGGTGATGCGCGGCTGGTGCCAGGGCGACGGTTATCGCGTCGGTTTCGGCGAGGTCGAGGGGACGATTCTCGCGGCGGAGTGACGCTCTCGCCCCGTCATTGCGAGATTCGTAGGGTGGGCAAAGGCGCGAAGCGCCGTGCCCACCATCCGTCAGCTCCCGAGCTGCGAGATGGCGGGCACGCTTCCGCCTTCGCTCTTCGAGCTACGGCGGACAAGTCGCTTTGCCCACCCTACGGCATCTCGCAACGACGCAAGGCTTCACCGCTCCCGCGGCGGAATATCCTTGAGCCGCGCCGAATGCGCGGCAACGTCCTCAACGCTGTATTTCAAATGCACGCGCTTGTCCGACGGCAACTGTTTCGTCACGCACACGCCCGGCCGCCGCTCGGTGGTGGGCCGGATCGGCCGCGGCGCGAACCCGCCGCCGCAGTTCGGGCAGACATTGTGCAGCTTGGTCTCCACGCAATCCGCGCAGAACGTGCACTCGTAGGAACAGATCCGCGCGTCCGCCGCATTCGGCGGCAGGTCCTTGTCGCAATATTCGCAGTTCGGCCGGAGTTGCAGCGCCATCGTCGCCTCGTGAGGTGATTCCTGGGGATCATCGCAAATCGGCAGCAAAACGCGAATGACAAATTTCCCTCGAATTGGGCCATGCTGCAGCGGGGCTTTCATCCTTCGAGACGCCGCTTCGCGGCTCCTCAGGATGAGGTCTGAGACCTCATGGTGAGGAGCGCGGCACTGCCGCGCGTCTCGAACCATGTTGCCCGGTACTTCACCGACCGCCCTTCAACGGCAATCTCGCACTCTCCTTTAGCCGGTCGAGCACGATCGACGAGCGCACATGCGCGACGCTCTGGTGCGGCATCAGCACGTTGTTGACGAGATCGGAGAGGTCCTTGAGGTCACGCAGCACCACCTTCAGCACGTAATCGGCGTCGCCGGTCAGCGAGTACGCTTCCTGGATGTCGTCGACGCGGTTGACCAGCGCGCGGAACTTCTTGGAATTGTCGGGCGAATGCGTCGCCAGGGTGATGTGGATGAAGGCGATCAGGTTGAAGCCAAGCGCTTCGCCGGCGAGGTCGGCATGGTAACCGGCGATCACTTTCTCTTCCTCCAGCCGCATCCGTCGCCGCGAGCATTGCGAGGCCGACAGGCCGACGAGGTCGGCGAGTTGCTGGTTGGTCAGCCGGCCGTCGTCCTGCAGGGCGGCCAGCATTTTGAGGTCGAAGGCGTCTATGGATATCATGCGAGAATTGCCGTTTTCGTGCACAGATCGTGCATCATACTAGCCAAATACGTGCCCCTTTGCACGCACTTTGCGCCTATTTCGATCGATATTGATCCAGATCAATTTTCGGGAGATTCCGCCATGGGTCCGTTTCCGCACGACGCGCCGGCCGCCACCATCAGTGCCGATAATCCGATGGGCACGGACGGTTTCGAGTTCGTCGAGTATGCCCACCCGAAGCCTGAAGAACTGCACGCGCTGTTCAAGCTGATGGGCTACGTCCCGGTCGCCCGCCACAAGACCAAAAAAATCACGGTCTATCGCCAGGGCGATATCAATTATCTCGTTAACGAGGAGCAGGGTACCCACGGCCATGGCTTCGTCGCGGCGCATGGGCCCTGCGCGCCGTCGATGGCGTTTCGGTTGGTCGATGCGAAGCAGGCCTATGAACGTGCCTTATCGCTCGGCGCGGAGCCCGCCGATGTTACTTCTGCACAGAAGACGCTCGACGTTCCCGCTATCAAGGGCATCGGCGGCAGTACACTCTATTTCGTCGATCGCTACGGCGCCAAGGGATCGGCCTACGACATCGAGTTCGAATGGCTTGGCGCGAAGGACCCGCGTCCTGCCGGGGCAGGGCTCTATTACATCGACCACCTCACCCACAACGTCCATCGCGGCCGCATGGATGTTTGGACCGGCTTCTACAAAAAGCTGTTCAATTTTCGCCAGATCCGCTTCTTCGACATCGAGGGCCGCGCTTCCGGATTGTTTTCACGCGCCCTGACCAGCCCGGACGGCAAGATCCGGATTCCGATCAACGAGGACGCCGGCGATTCCGGGCAGATCGAGGAATATCTCAACATCTATCGCGGCGAGGGCATCCAGCACATCGCCTGCGGCGCGCGGGATATTTATGGCACCGTCGAGACGCTGCGCGCCGATGGTTTGCCGTTCATGCCGTCGCCGCCGCTTACCTATTTCGAGAAGATCGACGCGCGGCTGCAGCAGCACGGCGAGGACGTCGCCCGCCTGCAGCGCGACGGCATCCTGATCGACGGCGAGGGCGTCGTCGAGGGTGGCCAGACAAAAGTGCTGCTGCAGATTTTCTCGGCGAACGCGATCGGGCCGATCTTCTTCGAATTCATCCAGCGCAAGGGCGACGATGGATTCGGCGAGGGCAATTTCAAGGCTCTGTTCGAATCGATCGAGGAAGATCAGATTCGCCGCGGCGTGCTGAAGGTGGGCAACGCAGCCTGATCCGTTATTCCGGGGCGCGAAGCGAACCCGGAATCTCGAGATTCCGGGTCTGGTCCTTCGGACCATCCCGGAATGACAGCGGAGGCTACCTTCCTGCCTTCCACGCGCTCGTGAGGTCGCCGATGGTGGCCACCTCCGGCTCGCGGATCGCAGACGGCGTCCGCGAAAACCGCGGCGCCGGCGCCGGCTGCGTCACGCCGTGGCGCTCGACAAACACCTTGCGCGCTGCCATGTGCGGATGATCAGGCGCTTCCGCCATGGTCAGGATCGGCGCGAAGCAGATGTCGGTGCCTTCCATGATCTTGCACCAGTCCTCGCGCGACTTGCTCTTGAAGACTTTCGTCAGCTTTTCCTTCAGTGCCGGCCACGCCTTGCGGTCCATTTGCGCGTCGAAATCGGCGTCGGCAAGATCGGCATGCTTGCGCAGCAGCGCGTAGAACTGCGGTTCGATCGAGCCGATCGAAACGAAGTTGCCGCAGGAGCATTCATAGACGCCGTAGAAATGCGCGCCGCCGTCGAGAAAATTCTGGTCGCGGCCCTCGGTCCAGCGCCCGCTCGCGCTCATGTCGAAGAACATCGACATCAGCGATGCCGCGCCATCGCACATTGCAGTGTCCACCACCTGGCCCTTGCCGGACTTCGAGGCTTCCAGCATGGCGGCAAGTACGCCGACCACGAGATAGAGCGCGCCACCGCCGAAATCGCCGACGAGGTTGAGCGGCGGCACCGGCTTCTCCTTGGTGCCGATCGCGGCAAGCGCGCCTGTTATCGAGATGTAGTTGATGTCATGGCCGGCGGCGTTTGCCAGCGGGCCTTCCTGGCCCCAGCCGGTCATGCGGCCATAGACCAGCTTTGGGTTGCGCGCGAGCACGACATCCGGGCCGAGGCCAAGACGTTCCATCACGCCGGGGCGGAAACCTTCGATCAGCGCGTCCGCACCGGCGAGCAGGTCGAGCACCTGCGCGATGGCCGCTTTGTCCTTCAGATCGAGTTCGATTACTTTGCGGCCGCGCACCGCCACCGCTTTGAGGTTCTTGCTGGCGCCGACGCGGTCGAGCGTCACGACCTCGGCCCCCATGTCGGCAAGCAGCATGCAGGCGAATGGGCCCGGGCCGATGCCGGCGAATTCGACGATGCGAAAACCGGCGAGCGGGCCGGAGGCGCGGGTGGCGGATTGGGCGGCGGGTTTGTCGAGCACGTCTTGTTCTCCCAGAACGGTATTTTTAATTAGCTGATTAGCTAAATTGTCCTGCCGAAGCGAGGGCGTGGCAAGCTTCTTTTGCCGAAAATCCGGTCAAAAACGAAAGCGGCGCGCATTGCTGCGCGCCGCTCGCATGAAAGTTGTGTTCAGGCGCTATCAGCCTGCCGCGGTCACCGCACGCTGCGCCATCACCTTGATCAAGTTGGCGCGATAGTCCGATGTTCCATGGATATCGCTCATCAAGCCGCTGGCGGAAATCTTGACGCTGTCCAGCGCACCCGCTGACCAGTTCGCTTTTAGCGCCGCTTCGATCGCCGGCACCCGGATCACGCCGGTTTGCGATGCGCCCGTGGCTGCGACGCGGACGTCACCTGCCGGGGTCCTGGCGACGAACACGCCGGTCAGAGCGAAGCGCGACGCCGGATGATTGAACTTGGCGTAGCCCGCTTTGGCCTGAACCGGGAACGATACGGCGGTGATGATTTCGCCGTCCTCAAGCGCCGTGGTGAACAGGCCCTTGAAGAAATCATCCGCCGATATCGAACGCTTGTTGGTCTTCACGGTGGCACCGAGCGCCAGCACCGCCGCCGGATAGTCGGCCGCGGGATCGTTGTTGGCGAGCGAGCCGCCGATAGTGCCGCGATGCCGCACGGCCGGATCGCCGATCAGCGAGGCGAGGTAAGAAAGCGCCGGGATCGCTTTTTGCACGGTGCCGCTCGAGGCCACGTCGTAATGCGTCGTCGCCGCCTTGATCATGATGCCGTCACCGGTCGGCTCGATGCCGATCAGTTCCTTGATCTTGCCGAGATCGATGACGTCGGATGGCGCGGCCAGCCGCTGTTTCATCACCGGGATGAGCGTGTGACCGCCGGCCAGATATTTCGAATCTGAACCCTTGGCGAACATTGCCGCGGCTTCGTCGACCGAAGAGGGGCGGTGATAGGTTGTCTGGTACATGTTGCTTCTCCCTCTCAGCCGTGGATCGCATGCCAGACGCGATCGGGCGTCGCCGGCATTTCGAGTTGGTTGTTGCCGATCGCATCCGTGATGGCGTTGATGACCGCTGCCGATGCACCGATCGCGCCGGCTTCGCCGCAGCCCTTGACGCCGAGCGGGTTGCCCGGACACAGCGTCGTGGTGTGCGACAGCTTGAACGACGGCAGGTCGTCGGCGCGCGGCATGGTGTAATCCATGAACGATGCCGTCAGGAGCTGGCCAGAGGCGTCGTACACCGCGCCTTCGAGCAGCGCCTGGCCGATGCCCTGGGCCAGGCCGCCATGGACCTGGCCTTCGACGATCATCGGATTGATCAGCCGTCCGAAATCGTCCGCCGCCACGAAGTTGACGAAGGAAGTTTTGCCGGTGGCGCTATCGACTTCCAATTCGCAGATGTACGCGCCGGCTGGGAAGGTGAAGTTAGTCGGGTCGTAGAACGCGCCTTCCTTGAGGCCCGGCTCCATGCCGTCAGGCAAATTGTGCGCGGTGTAGGCGGCGAGCGCGACCATCGGCAGTGCGATCGACTTGTCGGTGCCCGTGACCTTGAACTCGCCGTTCTCGATGACGATGTCGTTTTCGGACGCCTCGAGCTGATGGGCCGCGATCTTTTTGGCCTTGGCTTCGACCTTTTCCATCGCCTTCAGGATCGCGGTGAGGCCGACGGCCGCCGAGCGCGAACCGTAGGTGCCCATGCCAAACTGCACTTTATCAGTGTCGCCATGGACGATCTGCACCTGGCTGATCGGAATGCCGAGGCGTTCGGCGATGAGCTGGCAGAAGGTCGTCTCATGGCCCTGGCCGTGGCTGTGCGATCCCGTCAGGACTTCGATGGTGCCGACCGGATTGACGCGCACTTCCGCCGATTCCCACAGGCCCACGCCGGCGCCGAGACTGCCGACGGCTTTCGAGGGCGCGATGCCGCAGGCCTCGATGTAGCAGGAGACACCGATGCCGCGCAGCTTGCCTTCGGATTTGGCTTTCGCCTTGCGGCCTGCGAAGCCGGCGTAATCGATCGCCTTCATCGCGGAGTCGAGCGAGGCGCCGAAATCTCCGATGTCATAGGCCATGATGACAGGCGTTTGATGCGGGAACTGCGTGATGAAATTCTTGCGGCGCAGTTCGGCCGGATCGACCTTCAACTGCCGCGCCGCCGTCTCCATCAGCCGTTCCACCACGAAGCTGGCTTCGGGGCGGCCTGCGCCGCGATAGGCGTCGACCGGGACCGTGTTGGTGTAGACGCTGATCACTTCGGCGAAGATGTTGGGGATGTTGTACTGGCCCGACAGCAGCGTCGCGTAGAGATAGGTCGGCACCGAGGAGGAGAACAGCGACATGTAGGCGCCGAGATTGGCGTAGGTTTTTACGCGCAACCCGGTGACCTTGTTGTCCTTGTCGAACGCCATCTCCGCCTTGGTGAGATGGTCGCGGCCATGGGCGTCGGTCAGGAAGGCCTCGGAGCGATCGCCGGTCCACTTCACCGGACGGCCGACCTTCTTGGAGGCCCACAGCGCCACCATCTCCTCAGGGTAAATGAAGATTTTTGAGCCGAAGCCGCCGCCGACGTCGGGCGCCACCACGCGCAGCTTGTGCTCCTGCGCGATGTTGTAGAACGCCGACAATACGAGGCGTGCGACATGCGGGTTCTGCGAGGTCGTGTAGAGCGTAAAGTGCTCTTCCGGCTCGTTGTATTCGGCGATCGCCGCGCGCGGCTCCATCGCATTCGGCACCAGACGATTGTTCGTGATGTCGAGCGAGACGACATTGGCCGCCGATTTGAAGGCTGCGTCCGTTGCGCCTTCGTCGCCGATGGTCCAGTCATAGATCACGTTGCCCGGCGCTTCCGGGTGCAACTGCGGCGCGCCCGGTTTGATCGCGGCGCGAATGTCCGGAACGGCGGGCAATTCCTCGTAATTGACGACCACGGCCTCGGCCGCGTCCTTGGCCTGGTTCTTGGTCTCGGCGACCACCACCGCGACCGCCTGGCCGACGAAGCGCACGATTTCCGGCGCCATCGCCGGCCATGCGCCCATCTTCATGCCCGTGCCATCCTTGGAGGTAATGGCCCAGCCGCAGATCAAATTGCCGATCTTGTCGTCCACGAGTTCCTGACCGATCAGCACGCCGACCACGCCCGGCATCTTCATCGCCTCTGACGTGTCGATGCTCTTGATCCTGGCATGCGCATGCGGGCTGCGGATGAAGTGTGCGTGGGTCAAGCCCACCAGCTTGATATCGTCGACGTAACGGCCCTTGCCGGTAATGAAACGGCGGTCTTCCTTGCGCACAACGCTTGCGCCAATGCCTTCAACGCCCATGTCCTGTCCTCCCAACCGGAGTTATTGTTTCCGCCATTTCCATCGAAACGCGGTGTCGAATTCGAAAAATTGCTGGCCGGTGGCGTCTATTCCGCCGCCTGCGAAACCTTCATGCGCCCGGCCGCATCGAGCACCGCCTTGACGATGTTGTGGTAACCGGTGCAGCGGCAGATGTTGCCTTCCAGCTCGTGCCGAACGGTTGCCTCGTCGAGCTGGCCGCTGTGGCGGTGCACAATATCGATCGCCGACATGATCATGCCCGGGGTGCAGTAACCGCACTGCAGGCCGTGATTGTCGCGGAACGCCGCCTGCATGGGGTGCAGTTCGTCGCCTTTCGCGATGCCTTCAATGGTGGTGACGTTCGAGCCCGCCGCCTGGCCGGCCAGCACGGTGCAGGATTTTACCGCCCGGCCGTCGATATGGACGACGCAGGCGCCGCACTGGCTGGTGTCACAGCCGACATGGGTGCCGGTCAGGTTCAGATTTTCGCGCAGGAGATGGACCAGAAGCGTCCGGTCCTCGACTTCGGCCGACACGGCTTTGCCGTTCACGGTCAGTTTGACTGTAGACACGCGTGGTACCTCCCCGATGTTTTATAATTATTCCAATTAGAAACACCGGAGCTGGAACTTGCAACTAGGATTTTGGTCGCCCCTGTCATTGTGATGACATTGGCTGGCGCAAATGCGCGGCAGAGAGTCTCGATGCGAATTTCCGCCCTCCCCTGGAGGGGTCGAGACGAGTGAAGCTCGCTCTGGGGTCGACGCGAAGCGACGGGGTCGGGTGACGGTCTCTCCACATCCAACAGTGCTCGAGTGGAGAGATCACCCCACCCCGGCTCGCATTTCGCTTCGCTCATGCGAGCCGACCCACGAGCGAGCTTTGCTCGTCTGGACCCCTCCAGGGGAGGCCAAGAGACGGCGCCGGCATCTCCTTTGCCAACTTTGCCCGAATTTACGCACCCTTATCCATTCTGCCTTAACTTTGCGCACCGGATTGGGGGCAAGGGCCTCCCGATGCCTGTTTTTCAGAACGAAAACGGGGTGTGGCGTGCGATTTTTGAAACGTGGCGGCTCGTCCTTCAAGCTCCCAACCCTGCGGTTCCGCGCCAAGATCATGCTCGGTTTTGCGGTCGTGCTGGCGATTTCGGCCGCCAGCATGGGGTTTGCCTATCTCGGATTTGAACGTGTTTCCGACGGCGTGGATTCCTACCGGCGCAGCGTGCAGGAGGCGGACCTGTCGCGCGACATTGATCGCGAACTGATCTCCTATCGCTCGCTCGCCCGCTATTTCGTGGCGACCGGAAAGCAAGAGGACGGCAAGGCGGCATTGGCCGCCGAAACCGGCCTGAAGGATGCAATTACGGCCTCGATGAAGGGGACCACCAACCCGACACGGCTCGAGCAGATCGTGAAGCTCGAGCGGGAGTTCCGCACCTTCACCAAGATTTTTGCCGACATCCTCAAGGTCAAGGACGAGAGCACGCGCATCGCGCAAAACCAGCTGACCCGCACCGGCAACTCCCTGCGCTACAAGCTCGACGATCTGCCGAGCAATGCCGAGGATGACGAAATGCCGCTGATCACGCTCGGGACGAAGAAGGTGACCGAGCAGTTTCAGGCGGTGACGGCGCTTGCTAATACGTTCGTCGTCAATTCGGACAAGGCGGTCGCAACCAGTGCGCTGGCGCGCCTGAAATTCGTCGATAACTCGCTGAAGGCGATTTCGTCGACCAACGAAAAGATTCGTGACGGGATCAAGGAAGTCGGGGGAATGCTGGAGGAATACCGGCAGGCGCTCACCAAGCTGGTCGATAATGCCAAGGAGATCGAAGAGCTGACGCTGGAAATGACGGAATCGGCCGCCGCCATCAACAAGGGCTCGGGCGCGATGAAGTCGGATCTCTTGGCCGATCAGAAGCGGCTCGAAGCCGAGTCGGATGCCACCATCGGCGAGACCGAACGGCTGATCCTGATTCTCGCCGCGGGCGGATTTCTGCTCGGCTGCGTCTGGGCGTTCTTCCTCGGCAAGGGCATATCCCGACCGATGACGGCGATGTGTAATGCGATGCGCAAGCTCGCCGCCGGCAATTTCGAAGTCGTGCTGCCCGGCCTTGGCCGCAAGGACGAACTCGGCGAGATGGCGAGCGCGGTCGAGGAGTTCAAGGTGCAGGCCATCGCCCGGGCCGAACGCGACGCCGCCACCCAGGAAGCGCAGAACAAGGCGGCGAGCGAAGCCCGGCGCGCCGAACTGATTCGCTTCGCCGACGAATTCGAGACCGCGGTCGGCGCCATCGTCGCCAACGTATCTTCGTCGGCCGTGCAGCTTGAAGCAGCCGCAGGCACCCTCACGCGGACCGCGGAGACCACCCAGAGCCTGTCGAGCCAGGTTGCCGGCGCCTCCGAAGAAGCATCCACCAACATGCAGTCGGTGGCGTCGGCGACCGAGGAATTGTCCGCGTCCGTCGACGAGATCGGGCGGCGTGTCAAGGAAAGCAGCCAGATCGCGGAAGCCGCTGTGCGTCAGGCCGAACAGACCGACGGGCGGATCGGAAAACTGTCGCGCGCTGCGCAGGAGATCGGCGACGTCGTCAAGCTGATCACCGCGATTGCCGAACAGACCAATCTGCTGGCGCTGAACGCCACCATTGAGGCGGCGCGTGCGGGCGATGCCGGCCGCGGCTTTGCCGTGGTGGCGTCGGAAGTGAAATCGCTTGCCAGCCAGACCGCGAAAGCGACCGACGAGATTTCCAACCACATCTCGGGCATGCAGGGCGCGACGCAGGAATCGGTCGCCGCGATCAAGGAGATCGGTGGCACCAT